>Ga0182012_10001929_pt1 | contig 22608 bp, 16 predicted proteins | sample 612S2SmetaG_FD_120486 | JGI IMG/M metagenome (GOLD analysis project Ga0182012, IMG submission 120486) | Permafrost microbial communities from Stordalen Mire, Sweden - 612S2S metaG | ecosystem: Environmental > Terrestrial > Soil > Wetlands > Permafrost | place: Sweden: Stordalen | collected... | reverse complement strand
TGTAATGGTTCCATGTCTGCACCGCGCCTGTCGGATCGCCCCGCAAACCCACGTTTACATTATAAACACCGTCCGTGGCACCAAGATTAACGTTAATATTGGTCGTGGTAAATGGCAGCCAATCCACCCCTCAAACCAGTTGGTTAATTTGTTTGCTTACGCTGGGTTTTCCTCCGCCCCGGTCTGAAATCTGCAAGACCAGAAGCCTTGGAACTCAGTGTTGGCATTAGTCTAACAGTTGCCTGCCGGCATTACAATAATAAAAAGCAATGCAACAAATATTTTTATAAAGCCTTATTAAGGCTATTAGGTTTGTAAAGGGCCGCCCGCGGGGACGCGGGCGGGGACGGCGCAGCGCGCCGTCCCTACCTCCCGCCGAACGCGGGAAAAACGCGGCGGGGGCGGCTTGTCCCCGTGTTTTCAATGTTATGAAACAAAATATGGGGACGGGCCGTCCTCACCCCGGTTCTTGAATCCGCCCGGACGGCCGGAGGACAGGACGGACGGCTTTATTTGGCGGGCACGAGGGTTTGAAAAGCCGGCAGGGAGCGGAGGGAATTCAAGGCCTGATCGGTGCGGGCTTCCTGCAAGATATCCCGGGCCTTGGGGTTGGTTTTGAGCCGGGCCTGGTTCAGGTCCAAAGAGATTTTCAGATCGGCCAGCGCCTGATTGGTCTGCGCCAGGGTGGCTTCCAGCCGGGCCAGGTCGAACCGGGCCTCGGGCTCATTGGGCTGGAGCACGATGAGTTTGCGCAGGGCGTCCTCGAGCTTTTGGTAGTTGCCCATCTTGGAAAAGAGATTGGCGATCTGGGCCACCTCCGGGAAGGAGACATTTGACTGGTTCAGGGCGGCGTCCAGCAGTTCGACCGCCCGGGGCGTGTTTTGCATCTGCTGGTAGGCATCGCCGAGCGCCAGCAAATTCTGCACGTTACCGGGGTTGGTGTGGGCCATGTCGGTCATTTGGCGCAATTGGTTCATGGTTTGTTCGCGGAGGGCTTGCGCCTGCGGGTCATCTTTTTTGAAACTTTTCAACTTGTCCACCAGATCCACAATGGCGCCGTTGAAGGGGTCCAGTTTCAGGCAGGTTTGGGCCACGATCAGGGCGTCATCCAGCCGGTTCTGTTGCAGCAGAAAATTCACGTACCGGTAGACCGCCTCCGGACTGTAGGGGCAGAACGCGAAGGCCTGTTTGAAGGCAAATTCCGCCTCCTTCAACAAGGCGGCCTGGCTCTCCGGGGTTTTTTGCATGTACTGCGGCGGACAGCCCTCCGGCCGGCCCGGTCCGGGCGGAAAACAACGCCACGCATAGACGCCGGCGATGGAGCTGCGCAGCTTGGAGAAGGCCTTTTGGCCGTCATCATCGCGGATGAACCGGGGGTCGCCCTGGTAGCCCTCGTAGTTGTTGTGGACGTAAATTTTTTCCGCAAAATCCGCGATTTGCTGCACCGTGGTGTCGTAAGTGATCCAATTGCCGCACAGCCGCTCGGAATATTTGGTCCAGAAATCATGGTCCCTTTTGAAGATGTCCGGCGTCAGCTCCGGCAGCGGGTCCCGGTTGATCTTCATGATGATGCCAAAGGGGGTCTCGTAGGGATACATCCAATCCAGCGGGAAGCTCTCCTCCACAAAAAACTCGTTGGTCGGGTTGTGGTCGAAAATGTCCTTGCAGAGCAATCCGTTGATCATCATGACCGCCACCTCGCCGGAGACCTGCGCGCGGCCGCTTTCATCAATTTTCACGTCTTCGCCCTGTTTCAACAGGCCGGCTTTCTGGCGCTGCTGCACATCCGCCGAGTAGTCGTAGAAGCTCTGCTGCAAATCATCGGGGGAGGGCGTGATGATTTCCTTGGGCGGGTACACCCCCTCGGCCCGGCGTCGTTTTTCCACGCTGGCGCCGAAACTGGTGAACGGCTTGTCGAGCAAGAAATTAAGCGTGTTGTAGACCGCCTTCACGAGGCCGTTGTTGGCGACGGAATTGTAGGAGTCGGGATTGCTCTTGAAGGGCAGGGTGACGACGTACTTGAACAGTTCGCAGAAAAACGGCACGTCTTTCTCCGCGCTGCGGTTATATTGGGAGCGGATGTACTGCAGATACGTGCCGTCGGCGAGGGCGTTTTGGGTGATGATATAGACGTCCCGGCGGTCAAATTTCTGGTCCTCCTTTGGCTGGTCCTGGTGCGGGGTGAAACTCTCGCAAAAAATCATGTAAGTGGGGCAAAACCGGCCGGGGTCCGTGCCGCCAAAGAGGATGGCGTCGCGGGTCATTTGGGGATAGACGCCAAACGGCGGGGTGAACATGTCGTGGCCGAACCAATAGCCGAACCAATGGTCGCGCTGTTCGCTCTTGTACCAGTGGGCCAAACCGGAGTACACAGGCATGATGGCGAAGAGGCCCAGCAGGATGAGCACCGGTCCGCGGTTGCGATACACGAGGAGCGCCACGAAAAAGATGAGGGTCATGGCCACCAAGATGAGGTTGGCATACACGGGCGAACCGTACTGGTATTTGGCAAACGACTGGATGAGGTAATGCGGCAGGTCAAACAGGCTGACCTCGCCGGTCATGCCAAAAAAGAGTTCGGCGGCCGCGTCCTTGAGGCTGTACAAGGCCAGAATGATGGCGATACCGCCGCCCACCAGTCCCCAGAGCCGGAATTTCTGGTAGTGCGTGGCCACGTAGGCGGCCAGCAACGTGAGCCCATACCCGATCATGAGGCCAAACAAGGTGTGGGAGGCGGTGAAAAACACCTTGTTCAATTCCGTGGCCGACCGGTCCGGGGTGACATCGAGCATGATCACCATCAAAACGGCGAGGCAAACATAAATGGACGTCAGGCCGATAATCCAGGCGCGCTCGCGTTTCTGCATTTTGAACAGGAAGGCAAACGGGATCAGCCCGATGAACATGTAAACCAAACTGAACGAATCGCGCAGGCCGCGGGCGATATACCCCAATTGGCCGACAAACCGGAGCAAGAAATCAACCGGGTGTTCGAAGATGTCCGTGCCGTGAACGCTTTCATACTGGCCGCGGCTCAACGCATGGAAGAACCCTTCGACCGTGCGCGGATAACCCCATTCCATCGGCGGATCGGTCATGCCGGAAATGGGCTCATAAAAATAGAATGAAACCCCCAGCGCCCAGACGGCACCCATGATCAGGATGGCCTTCCACTCGGTGCCCAGCGACTCGGTTTTCAGGCTGAAATAACCGCCGGCCAGCAGGGAGGAGATGCCCACGCTGTGGAACAGCAAATTCTCCAGCGAACTCATGCCGCTGAGGGCCGGCACGGTGCTCTTGAGCGCGACGCAGATCAGATAAATGATGCTGTTGGTCACAAAGAGATCCCGTCCCAGCCGGATGTTGGCCAGCGCAATCGCCACTTCGATGCCCATGGCGCTCAACAACAAGGACTGATGAATGGTGGCGCAGATGCCATAAACAAAAATGGCCCAGTAGAGGTAGCGCCGCTGCTGGGGCGCATAAATCCAGCGCAGCAACAGCACCAACACCACCGTCAGCCAGGGCACGCCGAACAGGGAAATACGATTGATGACCACCGATTCGCTCCACATGTAGGCGTCCAGCCCCACCAACAGGCCGGTGACACAGCCGGAGATCAAACCGATGGCGTTTTCCCATCGGTTGGTCACGATCTTGAGTTCCTCGATGCCCTCGATCAACATGCTGCTGCCGCGGGACACCATCAGGGCCACCAAACCGCACCCCATGGCGGCGGCGAAGGATTCCCCCACCTCCACCCGCCAGGCCACGTTGCCCATGGGCAGGAGGGTCCACAGCCAACTGTAAATGGCCCAGAACGGGTAGCCCGGCGGATGGGGGATGCCGGCGTAAAAGGAGCCGGTACACAGTTCCCCGGAATCCTCCAAGGTCAGCTCCGGCGCGAGCGTGTACAAATAGATCGCCCAGAGCGTGAGGAAGGTGATGGCCAGCGCCAGCCAGTCCACTCGGCGGAAGAGCGGCGCCACCTTGACGGGGGCCGGGACGGCCGCCGCCGGCTTGGCGGCGGGCGCGGGTTTGGCCCCGGGGGCCGTGGGTTTGGCCGCCGGCGCCGGTTTCGCCTCGCCGCCTTTGGCGTTGTTGGGTTTCGGATTTTCCATTTTGCTCTTTAAAATTAATAATTGGTGGACGACGTAAAACCCACAGGAGAACGCAAACCACTGCGGTTTGTCCAATCAAAAGTGAGGGAATCCACATGGTTTTGCGGGCTTTGCGACCCGCCGGCGGCGCAGGCGGAGTAGCTTTGGTTGCTCAGGATGAGGTCCGTCACGAGATTATGCCGCAGCCCGGCCGGGGCCAGGGAATTGTTGGCATTTAACACCAGCAGCGACAACAGGATGCAGGCCATGGCGGGCACCAGCAGGTTCCAGCCGGCGCCGTGCTCCGGGGCGGAGGGACGGGCGGCGAAAATGCGCTCTTTAAGCCCCGCCGCAGGCGGGCGCGGTTTCCAAGCGGACCACGGGGTCATAGGCGGGTTCATCTTTTTCATGCGGGACTCCTTTCAGCCGGGTTTTGATTTTTTGCAGGCCGTAACGATAACGTCCGGCCGCCGTATGGGGGGAAACGGCCAATAATTCACCAATTTCCTCAAAGGTGAGCCGGTGCCAGAATTTCAAGACGATGACCTCGCGCTGCTCGACCGGCAAATCGGCCAGACAGCGCATGGCGGCCAGTTCCGCCGGGCTTTCCGCGGCCGATTTTTCAAACCAGCGCCGGGCCTCCAGTTCGCGGGTCAGCCGCCGCCACAAGGAGCGCCGGTAATTCAACGCCTGATTCCGGAAACTGCGCACACAGTAATGTTCCGGCCGCTCCGGCGGTCCGGGCCTGGCCATCAGGGTCAGGAACGTCTCCTGCAACACATCCTCCGCTTCGCAGTGGCTCAAGCCCAACGCCCGGCCGTAAAGGATCAGCTCCGCCGCCTTCGCGTCGTAAACCGCCTCGCACCAGTTGGATGGTTCGTGTTTGCTCACCGTTTCAACCTATAGACACCAGCCGCCGTCAATTTGTATAAATAATTTTTTCATGACCCGGGTCCGGCGGCCAACGGTAGCAGGATTTCCGGGAAATGCATCTGGGAAAAAGAGGGGGGGAAGGCGGGGAGGGAAGAATCCAAAATCCAGGGAAATGCCAATATTCAAACGCAAGCCAGCGACGGGCGCAGGCCGGTGCTCGGGCCGGCCGTCAATCCACCACCCAAGGGAACAGACGAGTTGCGAACGAAGGGGGCGTTTCGAAGGCTTCACCCCGTCCGAAAGCGGTGTCGCTCCCGCTCGGCGCGGGATTGCCCTGCACCTTATACGCATCTTGTGGTAGCGGCGGGCATCCTGCCTGCCGTAGAGCCGGGCGTCCCGCTGGGCGGAAAAACGCACCCCGGCCCGGGAAGGTTGAATTATTTGCGAGCCCGGTTGAAACCCGGGCGCTGGACCAAGCGGCAAGATGCCGCCAGCCACGGCAGGCGGGACGTCCGCCATCGCCAAGGCTATGGCGGACAGGCCCGCCGCCACAACAAAGCCGGTCCGCCCCCGCTGTAGCAATTGAAACCGATAGATGCGTGTAAGGCGCAGGGATTGCCACCGCACTCCACATTAAACCGGGCCGGCGATCAACCCGGTGTTTGGCACCGTCTAATTCAGCGCGGAGGCCAGCCGGGACTTCTTCCGGTTGACCGTTGGGCGGGGGACCACGCCGGATTTGACCGCCTTGTCGAGCGCGGAATGAACGCCGGGCAGCAGTTTGGCGGCTTCCTCCTTCTTGCCGGCGGCCACGAGGGCGCGGAAATTTTTCTCCACGCGCCGCAAGCTGGACTTGATGCTGCGGTTATGCTGCTCTTTGCGGGCGCTGCCCCGCACGCGACGTTCGGCTGACTTGGTGTTCGGCATAATAAATGATCTTAAAAGTCGCTTAGTTTATTCCAACTCCGGGGGTTGTCAATGTCCAAACCGGCTCAATTTCAGTTTTTTCCCACGGGGGGGCGTGGCCCTCCTTGGCACATGGTGTGCTTTATTCCAGGTAATGGGCTTTAAACGTTCTGAAAAATGGGAGTTCCGGGCAGGATTTGCCTTCCCGATGTCTCTTTTTGCCGGGAGGGCCGTGGTTCTGGCCGGATTTCATGGGTGTCCCCCCCAGATCGGCGGACAATGACTGCATTCGCGCCAGATGCTTCAATACTTTCCATGAACAGCAATTCCTTTCCCCCCGGCCCAGTTGCCGATCTTGACCCGTTGCTCAGTTGCGCCCGCCAGCATTTGGCCCAACAGCATCCTTTGGAGGCTGCCAGAGCCTATTTCGCTGTCCTGGCAAAGGATCCCAATTGCTTGGAGGCACACCGTCAGTTGGGATTCCTCTTTTTTCAGGCGAAGGAATATCAGACATCGCTGGAGTGTCTTCGGCGGGCGGCAGCGCTGGCACCCAGGGAGCCCAAGCTCAATCTGCTGATGGGGGCCGTGCTTCGAGAACTGGGCCGGCTGGACGAATCGGCCGCCTGCTGCCGGCGCGAAATCCAGCTATCGCCTTTGGATGCTGAGGCTCATTACCACCTGGGTCTCGTGCTGCGCTGGCTCGACCGGTTGGGCGAAGCGGCTGAGTCATTCAAGCAGGCATTGAAGTTGCGTCCCGGATACGCGGATGCGATGGCGGGGGCGGAAGCCGTTTTGCGTGAGCTGACCTCGCGCGCGCAACAACCCGCGGCGGGCAAAGCACGCGCCAAGTCCCCGGATTCTGGTGGCGATCCGGTGGTGAGGGCGGCCGGCGTGCCCGACGAAGCACCGCTTTATTATTCAGGCCAACCGGGCAGCGGATTCGGATGGGGGGTCTGCAACCGGTATTTGCTCGCGGCATTGTCAAAATTGACGACCGTATGCCACTTGGACCCAAGTCATCCCCTGTTTCAATCCCAGGCGTTGCCCGGCGACTTCTTTACGCCGTTGCAGGGCCAGGACTTCACCCCTTTCAGCACGGCCCGGGGACGCCACAATTTTGGCTACGTCTTTTTTGAAAAAGAGCTGGTGGCCGAGTCGGCGGAAAACGCCCGCCAGTTCGAAATAGTTTTTGCCGGTTCCACCTGGTGCTTGGAACGCTTGCACGAGCGGGGAATTTCCAACACCGCGCTATTGATTCAAGGTGTGGACACGACATTGTTTCACCCGCAAGCGACCGCGCCCCGCGAGCATTTTGTGCTCTTTTCAGGCGGAAAATTCGAGTTGCGCAAAGGCCAGGACTTGGTGCTCAAGGCTTTTTGCATCCTCAGCCGGAAATATCCCGACCTGAGGTTGATGACCGCCTGGCACAATGCGTGGCCGAGCTCGATGGAAACGATGCAGGCGTCCCCGCACATTCGGTTCGAACGTACGGGCGGCGATTGGGTGGAACAGATGGAGCATATCTATGGCCTCAACGGGATTGATCCGCAAAGAGTGGTGACATTGCCAAGCCTGCCGTCGGAAGCGATGGCGCAGGCCATCCGCCAGTCGGATCTGGGAATTTTCCCCAACCGCTGCGAGGGAGGAACCAATTTGGTGCTCATGGAGTATCTGGCTTGTGGAAAACCGGCGATTGTCACCGATGCCACCGGGCATAAGGACATTTGCCACGAGCGCAATGCCTTTCTGCTGCGGAGCCTCCGGCCGTTCCCATTACACGACCAGAGCGGAAAACTGGTGGCGCGTTGGGTGGAGCCTTCGTTGGATGAAATCATCGCCAGCATCGAATATGCGTACGGGCATCGCGCGGAGGCGGAAGCCCGCGGCAACGCGGCCGCGGAAGACATGAAGCAATGGCCTTGGAAACGAGCGGCAGAAACCATCATTGCAATGAGGAGCAAGCTGGTGTCGGGTCCTTCGCAGCCACGCAGCCTGAGCCATGCTTAGGGCTGTAAAGGGCTACTTCCCCATCTGCCCCCGCGTGACGCCGAGCTGATGGTGCAGTTTCAGTTGGCGCCATAATTGGCTGCCGGTGATTTCGCCCCGCAAGAGTTGGCGGTATTTGGCGATCACCGTCTGCACCTCCGCCGCCGTTTCGCTGAGGAATTCCACCCGGAAATGGCGCACCCCCAGGGCCTGGAGCCGGGCCGCATATTCCGCGCCGGTCTGGGTTTGCGAATTGAACACGGTGTTGCGGCAGCCGGCATCCGCCTTGACGGCGTGCTCCGCCCCCACCCGGTCGCGCAGCCGCAGTTCCTGCCGGTCGCACGGCCGGCCGCAGTTGGTGAAATCAGTGCCGTTGGTGAGAAAGGCGCAGAACACGCAATGCTCCATGTGAAACATGGGCATGTGCTGGTGGATGGTCACTTCAAACCAAGACGCCGGCGCGCCGGTGAGGAGCGCCTCCAACTGCGGAAAATTCAGATCATAACTGGCCGTCAGGCCCTCCAAGCCGAACGTGTTCCGAAAATACTCCGCCGCCAGATGGTTGGCGATGTTCAGCGAATAATCCCCGCGCCGCCGGTCGCCGGCGAAATAATTGAGATGGTCGTAATTGCGCACCAAATATCCATCCGCCTGGCTGGATCGCACCAGTTTTAGAATCCACTCCTCACCCGGCTTGAAGATCCGCGGCGGGGCCACCCAGATGGATGGGGGTTGACAGCCGGGGCCGGCCGGTCCGGCGCACCCGTACGCGGTGTGAAACCGCGTGACCGCCTCCCGATATTTTTTGGGATCTTCAAACTCGCAATAGACCATGGTCACCCCGCAGTTCAACGCCGCCTCGAGCTGGTCGAGATTGCGCACCAGCACGATCAGCCCGGCTTCGGCTGCAGCCGGAGCGCGCCCGTCCCCGGGCGCAGTCACTTCTGCCGCGGCAAGGGAGTGGGAACTTGCCGAAGTTATCCGGCCGGCGGACATTGCTGCGCCCGGGACGGGCGCACTCCGGTCGAGATCAGGCGGTGGGGTCAGCTCCCACCGCTTGGGCCGGGCGCGCTGCCGGTCCAGTTCGGCCACCACTTCGCGGCGGAGCCGGTTGAGTTCGCTCACCGGCAGCAGGACCGGACCCGCCAGCGCGTTCAGCAAATCGCCCAGTTGAAAGGCGGTGCCGCCCAGCCGGCCCAGTTGTTCGCGCAGGCGTTCGGTGGTCAACGGCTGTTTGTCCGCCGGCGCCAGCGGCATGGCCGAATCCGCGCAGGCGACGTGCCCCTCCTCGTCACGCGCCAGCAAGGTCAGGGGTTGCCCGGCCCCGCCCTGAACCTCCAAATCCAGCCGCCGCTGGAACTTGGGCGCATCCCCCGCGTAACTCTGGCGGATTTTCCGGTCCAGCTCTGGATCGCTCGTCTTCCAGACCTTGTGGCCCGGGTGGACACGTTGGAAATCAATGTCGCCATGGCCGAAGCTGAGGCGGGTCTCGCCGTTGCGTGATTCCAGATGATAAATCCGGCCGCCCTCCTCGGGCTGATCCGGCCGGCCGGCGTCAAAGACAATGCCGTCGCCGGGTTTGAGCGGGGCCTGCAACCGGAGCATCACCCGGCTGTCCTCCACCCGACCGACTTCGCCCAGGTACACCCCCCGCTTTTTGCCAAACCGCGCATGGACCAGCGCCTGATTGTTGACCCCCTGGAACCAGCCCGTAAACAGGCCGCGGGAAAACGCCATTTCCATCTCATACTGCGGGTCCGAAGCCGCAGGGTCCGTTCGGGGGCTGGTCCGATTTTCCGCGACGGGGTCGCCGGCGGCCGGGGCCGCACCCGGCCCCAGGCAGCGGTCGAGCGCCTGCCGGTAAACCCGGGTGATGTTGGCGACGTATTCCGGTGATTTAAGCCGGCCCTCGATTTTCAGCGAAGCCACCCCCGCCCGGATCAGGTCCGGCAATATCTCCCGTCCGGCCAGGTCCTGCGGACTCAACAGATATTTGCGGTCGCCCAACGGCACGGGTTGGCCGTCGGCGATCAGTTCGTAGGGCATCCGGCAGGCCTGGGCGCATTCGCCGCGATTCGCCGAACGGCCCCCCAGCGCTTCGCTCGTCAGGCACTGGCCGGAATACGCCACGCAGAGCGCCCCGTGGACGAACACCTCCAGCGCCACCTCCCGGCCGGCCACCACCTGGGCTGACCGGATGGCCGCAATTTCCTTGAGTGAACATTCACGGGCGAGCACCACCAACTCGCAGCCCAAGGTGCGGGCAAAGTCCACCCCGGCGGCGCTCGTCACGGTCATCTGGGTGGAGGCGTGCATGGGGAAATCCGGCGAGAGCGCCCGGATCAGCCGGCAGATGCCGGCATCCTGCACGATGGCCGCGTCCACGCCGGCGGCGATGATGGCGCGCAGATAATCCGCCGCGTCCGCCAGCTCGTTTTCGAACACCAGCGTGTTGAAGGTGACATACCCCCGCACGCCGCGCCGGTGGAGGAACGCCATGAGCCGGGGCAGGTCCGCCACGGTGAAATTATTGGCGCGCATCCGGGCGTTGAATTTTTCCAGGCCGAAATAAATCGCGTCCGCGCCGTTTTCCACGGCCGCGCGGGCGCACTCCCAGTCGCCGGCGGGCGACAGCAATTCCGGCCGGCCCGGGAGAGGTATCGCGGGGCCGGCGGGCTGGGCGGACGGGATGATGGTGGCGGACATCGCCCCGGAATATACCGCAAATAGTGCAGAAGGCTAAATCTAAAGCGCCGTCTCCGGCCTCCACGGAAGGGCGGATTCATGAACGCGCGAAAATCGCGGCGGGGACGGCTCGTCCCAGCGTTTTCAATATTATCAAACAAACGATGGGGACGAGCCGTCCCCACCCCGGTTCTTGAATCGGCCCGGCCTTTGGGACACCAGCCGGTCGGCGGGGCGATTTTGCGTGTAAAATGGCGCGGTTGTGCTAATTTGTGCCTCCGATTGACCGTGGCTGATCAGGCATTCCAAGATTTCGTCAGGCGAAACCGGCTCATCCTTGCGCTGGGCGGGGCGGTTTATGTGCTGGACCAGCTCACCAAATGGGTGGTGGTGCAAACCCTGCCGGGGATCGGCGAGGAGAAGAGCGTCATCCCCGGGTTCTTCAAATTTGTCCATTGGAGCAACACCGGGGCGGCATGGAGCCTGTTCAGCGGCAACAATCCCGGACTGGCCATCATCGGCTTCGTGGCGCTGATCCTGCTTGTCTGCACCCACCAGCATTTTCACGCCCAAACCCTCGCGGGCCGGATCGCCTTCGGCCTGATTTTTGGGGGCATTGCGGGCAATCTGACCGACCGGGTGCTGCCGGGGCGTCATGCGGTGGTGGACTTCCTTTATTTTTACCTGCAACCCCGGGGCGGGAACATCATTGATTTCCCCGCGTTCAACCTGGCGGACAGCGCCATTTGCTCGGGCGTGGGGTTGATTTTCCTCATTTCCTGGAAGAGCGAGCCCCAGAAGAAACCCGCCGAATCTTGACCGTCATGCCGGGCCGCCAGGAACATCTGACCGTGGAAACCTCGCTGCCGGCGGTGCGGCTGGACACGTATCTGCGGGGGAAATTCCCGGCCGCCTCGCGGGGCGCGCTGCAACGGCTCATCGAGGGTGGTCATATCCGGGTGGACGGCCGGACCGTGAAGGCCACGCATCATCCCCACGCCGGCGAGCAGATTGACATCACCTGGCCGGAGCCGGTCGCCGCGGCCGCGCAGCCGGAAGATTTGCCGCTGGACATCCTGTTTGAAGACGAGTTCCTGCTGGTGGTCAACAAACCGGCCGGCCTGGTGGTGCATCCGTCGGCCGGGAACGAGGAGCATACGCTGGTCAACGCGCTGCTGTTTCATTGCCGGGATTCGCTGAGCGGCATCGGCGGGGTCGCCCGGCCAGGCATCGTCCACCGGCTGGACAAGGAGACGAGCGGCTGTCTGGTGGTCGCCAAAAACGACGTCACGCACCTGGCGCTGTCCGGGCAATTTGCGGACCGCCGGGTCCGCAAACTATACGCGGCGATCCTGTGCGGCGAACTGGCGCGGGAGACCGGGGAAATCCACGCCGCGATTGCGCGCCATCCGTCCCATCGCAAGCGCATGGCCGTGACGGAAGACGCCGACGGCCGGGCGGCGCACACCAGTTACAAACTGGTGGAACGGCTGCGGGCCGCCACGCTGGTGGACGCGCAAATCCACACCGGCCGCACCCACCAGATCCGGGTTCACTTTCAATTCATCGGTCATCCGCTGGTCGGGGACGAGACCTATGGCCAACGGGCCAATGCCCGGCTCAAGGAGCTGACCAACTACGCCGCGCCGCGCGTGATGCTCCACGCCCGGGAGCTGACGTTTGAACATCCCGGCACCCGGAAGACGATGCATCTGGCGGCAGCGTTGCCGGAGGATTTTCGGACGGCCTTGAAGTGTTTGCGGGCGTGAGGCGTTTACGCCCGGAGCGGCCAGAAAACGGCGGACAGGGAGGCAAGGCGGATTTAAGAACCGGGGTGGGGACGAGCCATCCCCACCCCGACTTTGTCGGCAGCCTTGGGCGGGGAGGTAATTGTAATAAAACAATAATTGCTTTTTAAGGGGCGGAGTATTAGGGTTTTACAAAGCCTGTTAACAAAAGATGTCAAGCCGGTTTAACATTTGGTTTGCAGCGGATCAGTCCAGTGGATGAAAACCATTTCGCCCACGCTTGGTTCATTCAGGCCGCCGCCGGACCAATGCCCGCGCGGTTTCACGTTGATTGAACTGCAGGTGGTCATCGCCATCATCGCCATTTTGGTGGCCATGCTGCTGCCCGCGCTGATGCTGGCGAAGCAAAAAGCCACCGGTGCCGGCTGCTTGAGCAATGCCAAGGAACTCGCGATGGCCTGGATGCTGTATGCGGACGAAAATAACGACCAACTCGTCAATTTAAGCACTTATACCACCCCGGCGGGGACGCTTAATCCGGCGCCCAACGGAGTGCCGTGGCGCACTGACATTCACAATAATGAACTGCGAGTGGACCTTCCGTCCGGGATGAAGGCCCATACGGACGCGGCCCAGCGATATCTGACGATCATGGGTTTTCAGCAGCCCACCCCGGCCCTGGCCGGCCCCTTGTATCAGTATGACAAAAATCCCAACCTGGTCCATTGCCCCGGCGACAAGCGCTACCAGTTGATGGTCGGCACGAATTACGATGGCCCTTACTCGTGGGACAGCTATTCAGGGTCGGCTTATTTGAATGGCGAACTGCGGAACGATGGCTCGGAGGATAATCTGTCGAAGAAGTCGGCCATCCTCCATCCCGCCGGCCGGTTCATTTGGACGGAAGGGGCGGACATGCGCGGGGAAAATCTTGGCTCATGGCAGATGGCCAACCCTGGCCGGCCGGCCGATGCCGGCAGCCTGTTTGCCACCGCCACCTTTGGGGATTCGCCGGCGGCGTTTCACGGAAGGGCGGGGGTTTTCAATTTTTGCGACGGCCACGCCGAGCTGCACCGGTGGCAGGATCCCACCACCGTTGCCTATGCGAATGACACCTCCCGGGACAAGGATGCCAGCAGCCCCAGCAAGACGGCGGCGCAACACCCGGGCAACGAGGATGCCGTCTGGGTGGGCGCCCGCTATGCTGGCAACCAGAACCCGTGACCGATTGCCACTTTAGCCGTAACCAGGCAATAGAAACGCAGTGTTGGTTTGGTCTTTTTGCGCAAGGACATCGTCGTGAGGTGCTTCCAGACCCATGAAGGATATGCTACGCACCTCACTCCCCGCCGGACGCAAAAATCCACGGCGCAACCACTTGCGTTTCTATCGCATGGTTACGGCTTAATTCACCGGGGAGGCCGGTTTGCCAATGGCCGCCACCCGGAAGCCCAGGGCGGCGAGCCGCCGGTGGGGCAGGATGTTCCGGCCGTCGAAGATGAAGGCCGGTTTGTGCATCGCCTGCTGGATGGCGGCGAAGTCCAAGTTTTTAAATTCGTCCCATTCGGTCAGCACCGCGATGGCATGGGTGCCGGCGCAGGCCTCCAGCGCGGTGGGGGCGATTTCCAGGTTTGAATTTTGCGTGTTGCCCAGCACATCCAGCCGGATTTGTTCCGGGGACACTTTGGGGTCATACACCACCACCTGCGCGCCCTCGGCGAGCAAATCGCGGCAGATGTATTTGGCGGGGGTTTCCCGGGTGTCGTTGGTGTCTTTTTTGAAGGCGAATCCCAGCACCGCCAGGCGCTTGCCGCTGACGGTGTTGAACAGGTCATTGACCATCCGTTCGGCAAAGCGTTTCTTCTGCCAGTCGTTCATCTCGACCACGCGCTCCCAATAGGCGGCGACCTCCGGCAGGTTGAAATGCCGGCAGAGATACACCAGGTTGAGGATGTCCTTCTGAAAGCAGGAGCCGCCAAACCCCACCGAGGCTTTGAGAAACTTGGGGCCGATGCGCGAATCCCGCCCGATGGCATGCGCCACTTCATCCACATCGGCCCCGGTGGCCTCGCAGAGGGCGGAAATGGAGTTGATGGAGGAAATGCGCTGCGCCAGGAAGGCGTTGGACACGAGCTTGGAAAGCTCGGAGGACCAGAGGTTGGTGGTCAAAATGCGCTCCCGGGGCACCCAGGTGGCATAGATGCCGGCGAGGGTTTCCACCGCCCGTTGTCCCTCCGGCGTGGGTTCGCCGCCAATCAACACCCGGTCCGGCGATTCCAAATCGGCCATCGCGGTGCCTTCCGCCAGAAACTCAGGATTGGACAGCACTTGGAACTGGCCGGTGCGGGAGTTGGCCCGGAGAATGGTGAGGATGGCTTCGGCGGTTCGCACGGGCAGGGTGCTTTTTTCCACGATAATTTTTGGCCCCTCGGAAACCCGGGCGATGGTCCGCGCGGCCAGTTCCACATAACGCAAATCCGCCGCCCGCCCGGCGCCCACCCCGTAGGTTTTGGTTGGCGTGCCAACGCTGACAAAAATCAGGTCCGACACCCGGATGGCCTCCTCGATTTCGGTGCTGAAAAACAAGTTGCGGCCCCGGGCCTGCTGCACCACCGCTTGCAAACCGGGCTCATACACCGGCAGTTCCTCGGAGTTCCACGCCGCAATGCGTTCGGCGTTGGTGTCCACCACACGCACTTCAATGTGCGGACATTTGGCCGCGATCATGGCCATGGTCGGTCCGCCCACATAACCCGCTCCGACACAACATATTTTCATGAATGGAATGAATGCTAACAGCCCATGGTGAGATTTCAAACTCCTAATTCGGTCCGGAAATACGCGATCGTCCGTTCCAACCCCTCCGCCAACGGCACCCGGGGTTGCCAGTCCAGATGTTTTTTGGCCAGGCTGATGTCCGGCTGACGTTGTTTGGGATCATCCGCCGGGAGCGGCCGGTGGATGATTTTGGACGGACCGCCCACCTGCTTCAGAATCTGCTCCGCCAGTTGCCGCATGGTAAACTCCCCGGGATTGCCCAGGTTCAGCGGCCCGGTGGTTTCGGCCTGGTTCATGAACCGGACGAAGCCCTCGATCAAATCGTCCACATAACAAAAGGACCGGGTCTGCGACCCGTCGCCATAAATCGTCACGTCCTGCCCCTTGAGCGCCTGCACGATGAAGTTGGAAACCACCCGACCATCATGAGGATGCATCCGGGGACCGTAGGTGTTGAAGATGCGGACCACCCGGATGTCCACGCCGTTCTCGCGGTGATAGTCAAAAAACAGGGTCTCGGCGCACCGTTTGCCCTCGTCATAACAGGAGCGGCGGCCGATGGGGTTGACGTTGCCCCAGTAACTTTCCACCTGGGGATGGATATCCGGGTCCCCGTAAATTTCCGAGGTGGACGCCTGAAACACGCGGGCTTTGGTTCGTTTGGCCAGCCCCAGACAATGGATCGCCCCCAGCACCGAGGTCTTGAGCGTTTTGATGGGATTGAACTGGTAGTGCGGCGGCGAAGCCGGGCAGGCCAGGTTGTAGATCTGGTCGGTCTCCACCTTGAACGGATCAATGACATCGTGCCGGATCAACTCAAAGCGCGGATGGTTGAGCAGGTGCTGGATGTTGGCTTTGCGACCGGTGAAGAAATTATCGAGACAGACGACTTCGTGTCCGTCGGCGAGCAGGCGGTCACACAAATGGGATCCCAAAAAGCCGGCTCCGCCGGTGATCAATATGCGCATAGAGTCTGGTTGCCAGGTTACGGCCAAGGAATACTGCCGCCGGGCCGCCCGCCACAACCGGTGGGCGGGCGGCCAGCATCTTGAATCCAAGGCGGTCGGAGCATGACTTTTAATTCACCCGCAGTAAAGGAGAATGCAATCGAAATGGTGAACCGATTCCCACCTTGCCAATTCCGATTGGGTGAGCCAAATTGCGACCTACAAAAACGCCGCCACCCGCAGGGCGACCGGAGCTGCGGGAGAATGGGAAGCAATGGCATGTAAAAAGCGGGTTCTCCTGTCGCTTCTGCTCATCGTGCTGGTCGTCGCGGCCGTCCGGTTGCCGCTGTTGAACCTGCCGTTCGAGCGGGATGAGGGTGAATATGCATACATTGCCTGGCGGCTGGGCCACCACGAACTGCCGTACCGGGATTGGGTTGACCAGAAACCGCCGGCCATTTTTTGGACGTACCAGTTGGCGCTGAAACTGCCGCTGGACCCGGTTTGCGCCGTCCACCTGATGGGGTTGCTGTGGTCGGCGGCAACGGCGGGCGCGCTGTTCCTGCTGGCGGTCCGGTTCCTGAAGCCGTTTTGGGCGCTGACCGCCGCCATTTTGTTTGGCCTGCTGTCGGCCGACCCATCCCTGGAGGGAACGGCGGCCAACACCGAGCTGTTCATGCTGCTGCCGCTGACGCTTTCACTCCTGGCTTTTTTCCCCGCCGTCACCGACCGGCCGCGCGGCCTTCACTTCATGATCCTGGCCGGGGTTTTGACGGGGGTGGCCGTCGCATTTAAGCAAGTGGCGGCGGTCAACTGGCTTTTGCTCGTCGCGCTTTGTCCGGTATTTGGCGCGCGCGAACAACGGCTGAGGCGAACCGGGCAGTTTGCCATCTGGTCGGCGGCGGGCGCCGCTTTGGTCTGGGGCCTGATCACCGCCGGCTTTTTTCTCCGGCATGCGCTGGCGGACTTTCTATACAATGTGTGGTTCCACAACCTGGATTATATTCAGGCCGTCCCTTGGGCGGTCCGGCTGGCGTTATGCCGGGAAACCCTGGCCAGCCTCGCCCCCTCGCAGGCGCTGGTGTGGATTTTTGCGGCCGGGGGGCTGGCGGCGCTTTTCATCACCCGCCGGCGCAAAGGCCTGTTGTTCCTGGTCGGTTGGATGGCCGCCAGCCTGGCCGGGGTGAGCGCGAGCGGATACTTTTTCCCGCATTACTTTCAACAATGGTTGCCGGCGCTGGCCGTGGCGGAGGCCGTAGGCGCGGAGGCGCTGGACGATGATCGCTGGTGGAAACATGTTTCCGCCCGGAGCCGGCGAATCCTGCTCGTCGGCCTGCTCGTCCTCCTGCCGATCCGGGTCAGCCTGCCCTTCCTCGTTTCCTATTCACCCGCGGAAGCCGTCCGCAAGATTTATCCGGGCAACCAATTTGCTGAAATGCGGGAGGTGGGCAGGCGGATGGCTCAAATCACCCGCCCGGACGACCGGGTGTTCATCTTTGGATCGGAACCGGAGGTGCTTTTCTACGCCCAGCGGGTCTCGGCGACCCGCTACATCATTCTCTTTCCGCTTTATGGCCCCTACCGGGACGCCCTGGATCAACAGAAGGCGGCCGCCCAGGAAATCACCGACCACCGGCCGGCGGCGGGATTTTATTTGCCCAACCAGCTTTTCTTTGTGCCGGGCGCCGAACAGTATTTTACCCGGTGGTCCCAATCCTATTTTCGGGACCATTTCCAGGCCGACACCTTCCTGACCCTGGATGCGACCGGCCAGGCCCGGCTCGTTTATGGCGCCGGGAATCAAGCCCCGGCCGTCCCGGCCGGCCAGCGAATCGCGGGCATCCTCTGGCGCCAAAATCCGTAAACGGGCCGTCAAGAAATTACCTTTACAACTGGACCGGTTATTTTGGCGGCGGGCAGCGTTGCTCAATCGTCACAGATCCCGTTGGGGATACGCTTGCAAAGAGGCTTTCCGGCGCCCTTTCAAGGAAAAGGCTGAAGGCTAAACGCTAAAAGAACCGCTTGCCCCTGGCTCATTCCCGGCCCAATTGCAGGGCCAAGCAAAGGCCGAGGGAGATTCTCTTGTCTTACACCCTCCGTGTATTCCGCGCCTTTTCTGTGCTTGCCAATGCCCCACTCCTTAGCCAGTTTGTCCGGGCCGTGATTCAAACTTAACACGCTGGGGCCATGGATGTGAAACCCACCGATCAAAATTCAAGTTCAGCCGCCACGCGATTGCAGCATCTTTTGGCCGTCTGTGTCGCGCGGGACGCTTCGGATCTGCATCTGGCGGCCGGCCAGCCGCCGTTGCTGCGCGTGGATGGCCTGCTGGCCGTCGCCGCCGGTGAACCGGCCTTGTCCAAAACGGAAATCGAGGCGTTCGCCGGGGAGCTGCTGGGCGCCGGCCAGGCCAAGATTCTGGAGGCGCGCGGCGATTGCGACGGGGCGCTGACGGCGGCGGGGGCGCGCTTCCGTTTCAATGTGTTCAAACGCGGCGGAGCTCTCTCCATCGCAGTGCGCCGTTTGGAGGAGCGTTTTCGCAGCCTGCGCGAGCTGGGCCTGCCGGAATCGCTTTACGAACTTTGCGATTCGCCGGACGGTCTGGTCATCGTGGCCGGGCCGACCGGCGCGGGCAAAAGCACCACGCTGGCGGCGTTGATCAACCGCATCAATCAAACCCACCCCCGCCACATCATCACGATTGAAGACCCGATCGAATACCTGCACGCGCCGGCCCGCGCGCTGGTCAACCAACGGCAGGTGGGCACGGACTGCCCGACGTTCAATGACGCCTTGGTCGCGTCGTTGCGCGAAGACCCGGACGTGATTCTGGTCGGCGAAATTCGCGATCTGGAGACCATTCGCACGGCAATCACGGCGGCGGAGACCGGGCATTTGGTGTTTACCACGGTTCACGCGGCGGACTGCGTCGGGGTCATTGAACGTTTGGTCTCGGTGTTCCAAGCGGCCGAGCAGGAGGGCATCCGGCGGCAGCTTTCCCTGGTGCTGCGCGCCGTCATCACGCAGCAACTGTTGGTTTGTGACGGCACGTTGTCCGTCGCGACCAACGCGCCGGTCGGCCGGCGGGCGCGGATGGTGGCCTGCGAGATCATGGTGGTGAACAGCGCGGTGGCCAATCTCATCGCGACGGGAAAAAGCTCGCTGATTTACTCGACGATGGAAATCGGCGTGGCGCAGGGGATGCAAACGTTGGAACACGATTTGGCGCGGCTGCATGTGGGCGGGCACATTTCCGAGGCCACGGCGCTGGCGTTCGCCAAGAGTCCGCGCACCTGGCGCGACCGCGTCGACCACCTGCGCAGCCCGGCCGCGCGCACGAACTTGCCGCCCGTGTTGTGAACCCACCCGGCACGAAAAAAGCCGGAGAGGCTGAATATTTAACAGAAGCACACGAAGTTAACGAAGGGGGCGGAGCCGGATTTTAACCACGGTGGCAGATTGGGGAAAAAGCTGAAAACTGAAATGCTGAGAAGCTGAAATAAAAACCGGGGGTCCCGCAGAGCGTATGACGAAATAAGCTAACTATGTGGAGCTCCACATAACACGGAATACACGAAAGAAGTACGAAGCAAAATAGATGCTTTAACCACGGATAACAGGATGACGCGGATTTTGGGAAAGCAGATTTAGAGCATTTCCATAAAAGCTGTAGCACTACGTTGAGGACCCTTCCACCGTCGCCGAGGCTTCCGCCACTAAAGCTACGGCGGACAAGATGGCGGACAAGGCGGGAAGCGGTCTGAGTTTCGCCCACGGGACGGGCCTGCTCTTTTTAAGGCCAAGCTCATCGAGCCCGGCCTCCTCACGAAATCCTGCACCGCGGTCAGTCCGGCTTTTCTTTCCATAGGCTCCTGCTCGCGCCGTTACGCCAAGGGCGGCACCGAACCAGGTGTGGCCTGGCAATTGGGGAAATGGTGGGCCCGCCCGGATTTGAACCGGGGACCAAGCGATTATGAGTCGCCTGCTCTAACCGCTGAGCTACGAGCCCAAACTGTCCGACATTTTGGGAGCGCCCCGCCCGAGGGCAAGCTATTTCGCAGCCGCCGACCACACACAGGCCCGCAACCCCGATGGCGCCGGTTATTTTTAGGTTTGGGTGAAGGCCGGATCATACTTGAAGGCCGCTTGGCCGCCGCACTCCCCCAGTGAAACGCCACCGACGGTCCGGCCCCACAGTTTGACTTCCGCCACGGTCATGATTCAGCCCCCCATTGCCACTTTTGGGCGGCCGGCCGGGCGCCTTTGGGGGAGGAGGCGCGCCGCCGCCGCCGGCCCTGCAATTGCAACTGCCACCGGATTGGGCACCGGTTCAGGGATGAAAACCTCAAAGCGGTCCAAAAGATCCAGCACCCGGCGCACACGGATGAATCCCGACAACTGGGTGGCCACGGCCCCGGCTTCCAATCGTTCCACGGTGCGTTTGGAGATGCCGCCCTGCCCGGCCAGTTGCGCCTAAGTCAGATTGCGCTCCAGCCGGATGCGCTGCAGCCGCCCACCCAGTTCGGCGAGCACCGCATCATCGGTGGCCTGTTTTGTGATCTTCACAACAACGCCAAATATGGCGAATAATGAACGACCAGATTATTCATCATCAGTGGGATATCCGCCTGATAGCGGGTATGAATGCGAGCGGAGACAGACGCGGCGGCCGGGACCCATGAAGAAACGGGATGGGGCCGAAAGCGCCGGGAGAATCAACGGTGAGGCGTTGCCCGGTGCCGGCAGGCTTTGCGATAGGACATCCCCCTGGATTCGGGCATGGACTGCTCAGCCTGGCTTAAGAGCGGCTGGTCCGCCACGGTTGGGATCAACTGGCCTCCGAGAATCCGACGCGGTCCCAGGGTCAAACACCAAAGCTATTGTGGCGTGGGGCAAATGGAAAGGGAGCCTTGGCCGGGGGGCGGCGGAGCTCCCGCCCGCCCCCTGGCAGAGGCTTCTGGTATCGAAATTTCTGCCTTGCGGGCTTCGTTGCAGATGACTATTCTTAATTCCCAGCATTCGGGATGCACCCTAAAGTACTCAATAAATAATCTGTAATCCGAATTGAAACCCTTCCATGAGAACTCACCTTCAAATTCTTTTAATCGCACTGGCGGTTTTCGCCGGCATTCATTATGTCAGCGGCCAAGACATTGGTGTGGCGTGGACCGCACAAAACAGTGGCAGCCGGAGCTGGCAAGCCGTCGCCTCTTCAGCGGATGGAACCAAGCTCGTTGCGGTGGAAACTGGGGGCCAAATTTACACCTCCCCAGACTCAGGCGCTACATGGACCGCGCGCGACAGCAACCGGTATTGGCAATCCGTCGCCTCCTCGGCGGATGGAACCAAACTCGCCGCAGTGGAAAACGGCGGCCAAATTTATACTTCCACCGATTCAGGAGTCACCTGGATGGCACAAAACAGCGGCAGCAGGAATTGGCAAGCCGTCGCCTCTTCGGCGGATGGGACCAACCTCGTCGCGGCGGAAAATGGCGGTCAGATTTATATCTCCACGGATGAGGGCTTAACGTGGACGGCGCAAAATAGTGGCAGCCGATATTGGCAAGCCGTTGCCTCTTCGGCGGATGGAACCAACCTTGTCGCGGCGGAGTATGGCGGCCAAATATATACCTCGCCGGATACGGGCCTCACATGGACGGCACGCGACAGCAGCCGGTATTGGCAAGCCGTCGCCTCTTCGGCGGACGGAACCAAACTCGTCGCGGCGGAAAGTGGCGGCCAAATATATACCTCGACGGATGCGGGCCTCACATGGACGGCGCGCGACAGCAGCCGGTATTGGCAAGCCGTCGCCTCTTCGGCGGATGGAACCAAACTCGTCGCAGTGGAATATGGCGGTCAGATTTATACCTCCACCAATTCGGGGGCGGCATGGACGGCGCGTGACAGCAACCGGTTTTGGTATGCGGTCGCCTCTTCAGCGGATGGAACCAAACTCGTCGCGGTGCTATATCCCGGTCAGATTTACACCTCAGAAACACTGGCACCTTCGGTTCCGGCGCTGGCCATTACGATCAACCCGGTCGCGCAGATCGCCGGGGTTATATGGATGGCACGCGACAGCAGCCGGGGCTGGCAGGCCGTCGCCTCCTCAGCGGATGGAACCAAGCTGGTCGCGGTAGTAAATGGCGGTCAAATATATACCTCCACCGATTCAGGCGTCACATGGACAGGGAAGTACGTCAATAAAAGCTGGCAAGCCGTGGCCTCTTCTGCGGACGGAACCAAACTCGTCGCGGCAGCCAACGGCGGTCAGATTTATACCTCCACGGATTCGGGCGCAACCTGGACGGCGCGCGATAGCAGCCGAAATTGGGAATCCGTCACCTCCTCGTCGGATGGAACCAAGCTCGTCGCGGGTGAAGGAGGCGGTCACATTTACACTTCCACGGATTCAGGCGTGACGTGGACGCCGCGTGACAGCAACCGGAGCTGGTCCTCCATCGCCTCTTCTTCGGACGGAACCAAGCTTGCCGCCGGCGTCTGGCCAGGTCAAATTTATACCTCCACGGATTCAGGTGTGACGTGGACGCCGCGTGACAGCAGCCGGAGTTGGACTTGTAT
>Ga0182012_10001928_pt1 | contig 22615 bp, 19 predicted proteins | sample 612S2SmetaG_FD_120486 | JGI IMG/M metagenome (GOLD analysis project Ga0182012, IMG submission 120486) | Permafrost microbial communities from Stordalen Mire, Sweden - 612S2S metaG | ecosystem: Environmental > Terrestrial > Soil > Wetlands > Permafrost | place: Sweden: Stordalen | collected... | reverse complement strand
GACGTCCGCTACCTGCTGAGCTTCCTGCCCTCCAACAACCTGGAGGAGGCGCCCCTGGTGGTGCCGTCCGACGATCCTGAGCGCCTGACCCCCGAGCTGTCCGATCTCATGCCGGCATCGCCCAACCAGCCCTACGACATGAAGAAGGTCATCGAGGCGGTGGTCGACGACGGCGAGTTCTTCGAGGTCAACCACCACTGGGCGATGAACCTGGTCTGCGGCTTCGCCCGGATCGACGGGCGGTCGGTCGGGATCGTCGGGAACCAGCCCCAGATGCTGGCCGGCGTCCTCAACATCGACGCCTCGGAGAAGGGCGCCCGCTTCGTGCGCACCTGCGACGCCTTCAATGTGCCCCTGATCACCTTCGTGGACGTCCCCGGCTTCATGCCCGGGACCGATCAGGAGTACGGGGGCATCATCCGCCACGGGGCCAAACTGCTCTACGCCTACTGCGAGTCGACGGTTCCCCGGATCCAGGTCATCACCCGCAAGGCCTACGGCGGCGCCTACGTGGTCATGAACTCCAAGTCCATCGGTGCCGATCTGGCCTACGCCTGGCCGTCGGCGGAGCTGGCCGTGATGGGTCCGGAGGGGGCGGTCGAGATCGTCTACCGTCGTGACCTGGCCGAAGCCGCCGATCCGGTGGGGCGTCGCAAGGAGCTGGTCGAGGAGTACACCGACCGGTATGCCAACCCCTACGCCGCCGCCGAGCGGGGCTACGTCGACGACGTCATCGATCCGGCCGAGACCCGCCGGATTCTGGTGCGGAGCCTGGCCCTGCTGGTGTCGAAGCGGGAGGACCTGCCCAAGCGCAAGCACGGGAACATGCCGCTGTGACCACACCCGCCGCACCGACCGCACCCACGACCGCGGCCGCCCCGCCGCCGGGCATCGCCCTCCGACCCGAGGTGGATCCGGCCGTCCTGGCCGTCCTGGCCGCCGCCGTCGACCAGGCCTGGCCCCGTCCCCGCCGGGTGGTCCAGGCGGAGCCCGAGGGTCCGCCGGCGTGGCGGTTCAGCGGTCGGTGGTGGTCCCGACCGGCGCCGGTGCGCCGGGTGCGCCCCTGGGGCTGAGCCCGGCCCGTGCCGGACACCCTCCCCGGGTCAGTCCGGGTCGGTGACGAAGTCGATCAGACGCTCCACCGAGCCCACCAGGGCCGGTTCGAGATCGGCGTAGGAGGTGACCGACGCCAGAATCCTCCGCCAGGTCGTCGGTGGGTCGCCGAATCCGAGCGCTTCGCAGACCCCGGCCTTCCAGTCGAGACCCCGGGGGATCCGGGGCCAGGCGTCGATGCCCAGCACCGATGGCCTGACCGCCTCCCAGACGTCGACGAAGGGCGTGCCGGTGACCAGGACCTGGGGGTGGCGGACGTCGGCGGCCATGCGCCACTCCTTGCTGCCCTCCACCAGGTGGTCCACCAGCACACCGAGCTTGCGGCCCGGCCCGGGACGGAACTCCCCGATGGCCGCACCCAGATGGTCGATGCCGTCGAGGCGCTCCACCACCACCCCTTCGATCCGGAGGTCGTCCCCCCACACCCGTTCCACCAGCTCGGCGTCGTGGACACCCTCCACCCACAGCCGCCCGGCCCGGGCCACCCGGGCCGCCGCCCCCGGCACGGCCACCGATCCCGATGCGGTGACCGGGGTGGTCCTCCCGGCCGACGGCCCGGTCGAGGCCGGGCGCACCAGGGAGACGGCCCGTCCGTCCACGGAGAACGCCCCCGGTGACAGTCGGAAGACCCGCTCGAGACCGGTTCTCCCCCGGATCTCCGCACCACCGCCCTCGACCCGCACCAGGACGCCGGTGAACCCGCTGGCCCGGTGGCCCACCGCCATCCCGGGGACCGCCTCGACCAGGGGGTACACCTCGGCCAGCCTGCGTTCGGGCGGGTCGTCGATGGGTCCCGACAGGATGCCGGCCAGGGGATTGCGGCGGGTGGACACGTCGGGAACCTACCCCGTGGCCGCACCCGATCGGTGGAGGTGAGTTCAGCCCACGGGTGAGGCGCGGTGCTCCTCAGCCAGGCGGAGCATGTCGTCCATCATGGGGCCGATCTCGAAGTCCTTGGGGGTGTAGACCCGGGCCACGCCCTTGCCCAGCAGGATCTCCGCATCCTCGGGCGGGATGATCCCTCCCACCACCACCGGCGCCTCGATCCCGGCGGCCCGGAGCCGGTCGACCACCTCGGGGACCAGCTCGAGGTGGCTCCCCGACAGGATGGAGATGCCGACCACGTCCACATCCTCGTCACGGGCGGCGGCGGCGATCTCCGCGGGGGACAGCCGGATGCCCTGGTAGACCACCTCGAAGCCCGCATCCCGGGCCGCCACGGCGATCTGCTCCGCCCCGTTGGAGTGACCGTCGAGCCCCGGCTTGGCCACCAGCAGCCGGGGCGGACCGCCGGACCGCTCGGCCATGGCCTTGGACCGCGACCGGACGGCCCTGAACTCCACCCCCCGGTGGCCCACGCCACCCCGGACCCCGGTCGGGGCCCGGTATTCGCCGAACACCTCCCGGAGGGCGCCCGCCCACTCGCCGGTGGTCCCGCCGGCGTGGGCCAGGGCGATGGTGGCCGGCATGATGTTGTCGGTGCCCTCGGCCGCCTTCTTCAGGTCGTCAAGGGCCTTGCGGACCGGAGCGGGGTCGCGCCGGGCCCGCCAGGCCTCCACGTCGGCCCGCAGTTCCGATTCGACGGCCGGGTCGACCCGCAGGATCGACCCGGTGGTGGCCCCCCCTCCCTCGGTCGGCGCCTCCAGGGGTGACTCGGCCGTCTCGGTGAAGCAGTTGACCCCCACCACCTGCAGCTCGCCGGTCTCGATGCGGCGTACCCGGTCGGCCTGGCTCCGCACCAGGCGGGATTTGAGTTCGTCGATGGCTTCGAAGGCCCCGCCCAGCCCGAGCACCTCCTCGAGCTCGGACCACGACGCCTCGGCCATCTCGGCGGACTTCTTCTCGATGACCACCGAGCCGTCGAAGATGTCCCCGTACTCCAACAGGTCCGACTCGAAGGCCAGGATCTGCTGGATGCGCAGCGACCACTGCTGGTCCCACGGCCGGGGCAGTCCGAGGGCCTCGTTCCACGTGGGGAGCTGGAGGGCCCGGGCCCGGGCCCGCTTGGACAGGGTCACCCCCAGGGACTCCAGGACGATGCGGGGCACGTTGTTCTCCGGCTGGGCCTCGGTGAGTCCGAGGGAGTTCACCTGCACGCCGTAGCGGAACCGGATGAGCTTGGGGTCGGTGACGCCGTAGCGTTCGGTGCAGACCCGCTCCCACAGGTGGGTGAAGGCCCGCATCTTGCAGGTCTCCTCCACAAACCGGACCCCGGCGTTGACGAAGAACGAGATGCGGCCCACCACCGAGGGGAACTCCTCGTCGGGTATCTGACCCGACTGGCGGACGGCGTCGAGGACCCCGATGGCCGTGGCCAGGGCGTAGGCGACCTCCTGGGACGGGGTGGCACCGGCCTCTTGCAGGTGGTAGCTGCAGACGTTGATGGGATTCCACTTCGGGACCTGGCGCACCGTGTAGGCGATGGTGTCCACGGTCAGCCGGCGGCTCGGCAACGGCGGGAAGATGAAGGTGCCCCGCGAGAGGTACTCCTTCACGATGTCGTTCTGGGTGGTGCCCGACAGGACCGCCGGATCCACCCCCCGGTCCTCGGCATTGGCGATGTAGAGCCCGAGCAACCAGGCCGCGGTGGCGTTGATGGTCATCGAGGTGTTCATCGACTCGACGGGGATCTGGTCCATCAGCTGGGCCATGTGGCCGAGGTGGGCCACCGGGACCCCCACCTTGCCGACCTCCCCGGCGGCCTGGGGGGCGTCGGGGTCGTAGCCGATCTGGGTCGGGAGGTCGAAGGCGATGGAGAGGCCGGTCTGGCCCTTGGCCAGATTGGTCCGGTACAGCTCGTTGGAGGCCTTGGCCGTCGAGTGACCGGAGTAGGTCCGCATCACCCAGGGTCTGTCCCGGGTCGGGGCCGGAGGGTTCCCGTCCGGCCCCTGTCCCCGCCGCTCTGGCTCCACGTCCATCATCCCTTCCATTGTGGCCCCGCCCCGGCATCCGGAGAAAGGCCGTGGGCCCCAGGCCCGCCCTGCGCCGGGACGGTCAGCTCCGGTAGTCGAGGAAGCCCTGGCCCGACTTGCGGCCGAGCCGCTCGGCGGCGACCATCCGGCGCAGCAGGGGCACAGCGGCGTAGTTCGGGTCACGGTACTCGTCGTACAGGGCATCAAGAATAGCCAGTGAGGTGTCCAGCCCGACCAGGTCCAGCAGGGCGAACGGCCCCATGGGGAAGCCGCAGCCGCCCTTCATGGCGGTGTCGATGTCGGCCACCGACGCCACGCCACCCTCGTACAGCCGGACGGCGTTGTTGAGGTAGGGGAACAGCAGGGCGTTGACGATGAAGCCGGCCTGGTCCTTGACCTCGACCGGCGTCTTCCCGCAGGCCTCGGCGAACTGCCGGGCCGCGGCCAGGGTCTCATCGGCCACCGTCAGCGGGCGGACCAGTTCCACCAGGGCCATCACCGGCGCCGGGTTGAAGAAGTGGACGCCACACACCTTTTCGGGCCGCCCGGTCTGCATGGCCAGGTCGATGACCGGCAGCGTGGAGGTGTTGGAGGCCAGGATGGTGTGGTCGGCGGTGATCCGGTCGAGTTCGTTGAAGAGCTCTTTTTTGACCTCGAGGTCCTCGACCACCGATTCGATGACCAGATCCACGTCCTTCAGGGCACTCAGATCCGAGGTGCCGGTCACCCGCCCGAGGGCCTCGTCACGCTGGGCCTCGGTCAGCTTCTCCTTTTGGACCTGCCGGTTGAGGGACTTCTCGAGGGCGGCGATGGTGGCGTCGGCGGTGGACTGGCTCCGGGACCGGAGTACCACCTCGAAGCCGTTGACCGCCGCCGTCTCGGCTATCCCGGACCCCATGATCCCCGACCCGACGATTCCCACGCGTGTGATGGACATGGGGTTCGATGCTACCGGAGCCGGGTGCGGTGCCGCTGGGGCGGTCGTCCCCACCCTTCCGGCCGGTCCGCTTGCCTTCCGGTCACCCCCCCGACACGATGGGGCCAATGGACGACGAAAAGGGGGCCACCGGGTCCGCCGCCGGAACGACCCCGGTCGGCGGGGCTCCGGCCCGGAAGGCCCCGGCCCGGAAGGCCCCGGCCCGGAAGGCCCCGGCCCGGAAGGCCCCGGCCCGGCGGACCACCGCCACCGCAACCACCACCACCGCCTCTGCGTCCGGGCCGGACCGGCCGGACGGTGAGTGGGGCCACGCCGGTCCAGGGCCCGGGGGGCGCCCGCGGGGCCGTGCGCTCTACAACCGCCGCCTGCAGCGTGACCACGAGCGGTGGCCGCTGGTGGCCCGGGTGGTGACCGGCCTGTTCGCCCGGCCCGAGCTGGGTCTGTCCCTTCTGGGCGCCCGCGGGCCGGTCGAGGTCGAGGGCCGGGTCCTCAACCCGTCCACCCAGCTCCTGTTGGAGCTGTCCCGACGCCTCCCGGGTGGGTCACCGGACCCGGAGGGGGCCGGACCCGGGTTCGACCCGGTGGCCACCCGGTCCGAGTTCACCCGGATGTCCCGCCTCGGGATGCCGGTCCGCACCGACGTCCACGTGACCGGACGGGTCATCCCCGGACCCACAGCGTCCACGGACCTCCCGGTCCGTATCTACCGGCAGTTCGGGACCGGCCTGGTGGGGGAGCCCGGACGGTCCGGTCCGCCCGCCCTGATGTTCTTCCACGGTGGTGGCTGGGTCAGCGGCGACCTCGATTCCCACGATGCCCTGTGCCGGCTCCTCGCCGTGACCAGCCGGTGCATCGTGGTGTCGGTGGGCTACCGGCTGGCTCCCGAGGATCCGTTCCCCGCTGCTGTCGAGGATGCCCTGGCCGCCTACACCTGGGTCCAGAGGCATCCCGACGAGGTGGGCCACGCCGGGGGTCGGGTGGGTGTGTCCGGCGACAGCGCCGGAGGGAATCTGGCCGCCGTGGTGGCCCTCGAGACCCGTCCCGGCCGCGGTGGGCCGGACGTGCCCCCGCCCGTGGCCCAGGGACTCTTCTATCCGGTCCTCGACTCCCGCCTGGACTCGCCCTCCTTGCGGTCCATGGGGGAGGGGTACTTCCTCACCCGGCAGAGCATGGAGGTGTTCCGGTCCCTCTACCTGCCCGACCGGTCCCAGTGGGAGACGGGCCGCGCCTCGCCCCTCCTGGCCGGCGACCACGCCGGGGTGGCTCCGGCCCTGGTGGTGACGGCGGGGTTCGACCCGCTGCGGGACGACGGGGCCCGGTACGCCGAGGCCCTGGCCCGAGCCGGGGTCCCGGTGGAGTACCGCTGCTACGACGATCAGGTCCACGGCTTTTTGGGTATGGGGGTCCTTCCCGACTCCCTGGCCCTGACCACCGAGGTGGGCGACGCCCTGGGCCGGCTGATGCGCCGGGGCGCCCCGGACGGGCCCGGCGCCTGAGGGACGTCGGCGCCCCGGCCGACGGTCCCTCCCGACCAGGCGCTCTACAGTGGCCCGATGGACGACACCCCCGGGCCGCTGGCCCTGGTCGGCGGAGGCGAATGGCAGGCGGGGTGCTCCTTCGACGCCGGGCTGATGGCGGCCTCGGGCACCGACCAGGTCCTGATCCTGCCCACGGCGGCCGCCTACGAGCACCCTGAGCGCCAGGTGCTGGCGGCGGCGGAGTGGTTCGCGGCCCTCGGCGGCCAGGTGGAGGGTCTGATGGTCCTGTCCCGCGCCGATGCCGAGGACGCCGGTGCCGCCGCGGTGATGGGAGCGGCCCGGTTCATCTACCTGAGCGGCAGTTCCCCCCTGCACCTGCGGAGCGTGCTGAAGAACTCGCCGGTCTGGGAGGCCCTGGTGGCGGCGTGGCACGGCGGTGCGGTGGTGGCCGCCTCCTCCGGCGCGGCGATGGCCCTCACCGATCCCATGGTCGACGCCCGGGGGGGCGGACTGACCATCGGACTGGGCCTGGTGGAGGGACTGGCGGCCGTCCCCCACTTCGGGGACACCCACGAGGACGAGCACGGGGAGAAGCTCCACCGCTCGGTGCTGCTGGCCCCGGCCGGTACGCCGGTGGCGGGCATTCCCGAGCGCACCGCCCTGATCCGGCACCCCGACGGGCTCTGGCGCTCGGAGGGTGACGGGGAGGTCACGGTGTTCCTCGACGGGGCCCGGGCCGCGGCCGGGCTGGCCGCTCTCCCGGCCTGACCGGCCGGACCGGCCGGTCAGGTGGGTCCGGTGGGTCTCAGTCGGCCTCGGTGACGACGACCGACCCGATGACCACGTCCTCTGACGGTGCCCCGGACCGGCTGCCCACCGCCTCGATGGCCTTCACGACGTCCAGGCCGGAGACCACCTTGCCGAAGAGCGAGTACTTGGGGGGCAGCGCGGTCCCGTCGGGACCGCTCACGATGAAGAACTGGCTGCCGTTGGTGTTGGGTCCGGCGTTGGCCATGGCCAGCGACCCGATCTCGTACCGCCCCGGAGCCGGCAGCTCGTCGTCGAAGCGGTACCCCGGACCTCCCCGGCCCGAGCCCTCCGGATCCCCACCCTGCAGCATGAAGCCCGGGATGATCCGGTGGAAGACGATGCCGTCGTAGTAGTGCCACCGGGCCAGAAACACGAAGTTGTTGACGGTCTTCGGGGCGGTGGCGGCGTCCAGGGCGATGACCATGGTGCCCTTGGACGTCGTCACCTCGGCGGTGTAGCGCTTGGCCGGGTCGATGACCATCGGGGGCGGTCCGTCGAAGGACCGGGTCTGGGGGCTCGATCCGTCGGGTGCCGGAGCGTCGGGGGCCATGGGATTCTCCTCGGGTGGTGGTGGTGGTGGTGGTGGATGGATGGGGCGCGGAGCCGGGGGTGTGCGGAGCCGGTGCTAGGACTCGTTGACCGACACCGAGATCATCCGGTGGAGCGTCACCGGCGTGCCGGTGCTGCTGGAGGCCGCGGAACCGCCGGCGTTGATGGCGTCGACCACCGACATCCCCGAGATCACCTTGCCGAACAGCGAGTAGCTGGGGGCCAGGTCCTCGCCCTCGGGACCGGTCACGACGAAGAACTGGCTCCCGTTGGTGTTGGGCCCGGAGTTGGCCATGGCCACCGACCCGATGGGGTACTGCGGGGTGGCGGTCTTGGGCAGCTCGTCGGCGAACTGGTAGCCCGGACTGCCCTTGCCGGTACCGGTCGGGTCACCGGTCTGGTCCATGAAGGTCTTGATGACCCGGTGGAAGACGACGCAGTCGTAGAAGTGGTGCTGGGCCAGGAAGACGAAGTTGTTGACCGCCTTGGGCGCCTGCTTGGGATCGAGCTGGATGGTGAAGGGTCCGAGGTCGGTGGTGATGGTGGCGGTGTACGTCTTGGACGGGTCGATGGTCAGCGGTGGCGCCGTCTTGTACGACGGCTTGTTGAGGGTCGCCTTCAGGTCCGCCGGGCAGTCGGCCGAGGTGGTGATGGCGGCCGGGCTGGTGTTCCCCGAGCCACCGGCCGGTGCCGGCGTGGTCGTGGTGGAGGAGGCCGATGTGGTCGTGGTGGAGGAGGAGGCGGCGCTCTTGGTGGACTTGCCCGGCTTGAAGATGGCGTAGGAGATGCCGAAGACCACGGCCGCCACCACGACGATGGTGATGGTGCGCCGCAGGGTCCGCTTGCGCTTCTGGGTCTTCTGCTCGGCGGCCAGGCGGGCCTGGCGTCCGGCCTTCTGGCGTTGGCGCTTCTCGGTGGACACGGTCGTTCAGGGTAGCCGGTCCCGCCCCGGGGACCGGTGTCGGCCACCACCGTCCCTCCGGAGGCGCCGACCGGTCCCTGTAGCCTTGGACCCCATGTCGCTGGTGGTACAGAAGTTCGGTGGGTCCTCGGTCGCCGACGCGGAACGCATCCGCGCCGTGGCCGACCATGTGGCCCGGACCCGCCGAGGCGGGGACGACGTGGTGGTGGTGGTCAGCGCCATGGGCCACACCACGGACGAGTTGATCAGGCTGGCCGCGGACGTCAGCTCGGTGCAGCCCGGGCGCGAGGTCGACATGCTGCTCAGCTCGGGGGAGCGCATCTCCATGTCGCTCCTGTGCATGGCCCTGGCCGAGCAGGGGATCGAGGCCACCTCGTTCACCGGGAGCCAGGCCGGCATCATCACCGATGCCGTCCACACCCGGGCCAAGATCATGGAGATCAGGGCGGACCGGTTGCAGGCCACGCTGGAGACCGGCGGTGTCCCGGTGGTGGCCGGCTTCCAGGGCATGTCGGTCGAGCGGGATGTCACCACCCTCGGGCGGGGCGGCTCTGACACCACCGCCGTGGCCCTGGCCGCGGTGCTCTCGGCCCGCGCCTGCGAGATCTATACCGATGTGTCCGGGGTGTTCAGCGCCGACCCCCGCATCGTGCCCGAGGCCCACAAGCTCTCCCGGGTCAGTTTTGAGGAGATGCTGGAGATCGCCGCCACCGGGGGTCGGGTGCTCAACCTGCGGTCGGTGGAGTTCGCCCGCAACCACGGGGTGCCGCTCCACGTACGATCCAGTTTCACCTGGGAGCCGGGGACCTGGGTGGTCGAGGAGGAGGAGAGCATGGAACAGGCCATCGTCACCGCCGTCACCCATGACGTGACGGAGTCCAAAGTGACGGTCATCGGTGTTCCCGACCGGCCGGGTCTGGCGGCCCAGCTCTTCCGGGGCCTGGCCGATCGTCACGTCAACGTGGACATGATCGTCCAGAACACGTCCCTGCACGGGACCACCGACATCTCCTTCACCGTGCCCGGCTACGACCTGGCGGTGAGCACCGAGGTGTGCGAGGGCCTGGTCGCCGAGCTCGGTGCCGTCGGCGTCAACTGTGACGACGACGTGGCCCGGGTGTCGCTGGTGGGAGCCGGGATGAAGACCCATCCCGGGGTCACCGCCCTCACGTTCGAGACGCTCGCCACCGCCGGCATCAACATCGAGATGATCTCGACGTCGTCGATCCGGATCTCGTGCATGATCCGGGCCTCGGCCGCCGAGGAGGCGGTCCGGGCGCTCCACGCCGCTTTCGGACTGGGCTGATCCGCCGCCCCGGGGTCATCGGGCCGGCGCCACTCCCGTACACTGGGGAGGTGCGCGTGGCCGTGGTGGGAGCAACCGGGCAGGTCGGGGCTGTGATGCTGGCCGTCCTGGACCAGCGGGACTTTCCCGTCGACGACCTGCGGCTGTTCGCGTCGGGCCGGTCGGCCGGCCGGCGGATCGCCTTCCGCGGTCGGGAGATCGTGGTCGAGGACGCCGCCACCGCCGATGTGGAGGGTCTCGACCTGGCCCTGTTCTCCATCGGGGCCACGGCCTCGGCCGAGTTGGCCCCGCGGTTCGTGGCCGGCGGTGCCGTGGTGATCGACAACTCGTCGGCGTGGCGGATGGATCCCGACGTCCCCCTGGTCGTTCCCGAGGTCAACGGATCCGCCCTCGACGCCATCGGCAAGGGCATCGTGGCCAACCCCAACTGCACGACCATGGTGGCGATGCCGGTCCTCAAGCCCCTCCACGATGCCGCCGGTCTCCGCCGGCTGATCGTGGCCACGTACCAGGCGGTGTCGGGGTCGGGACTGGCCGGCGTGGCGGAGCTGGAGGAGCAGCTGGTCAAGTCGGTCGACGGGGCGGCGTCCCTCACCTTCGACGGAGGGGCGGTGGAGTTCCCCGCCGCCACCACCTTCCCCGAGGTCATCGCCCACAACGTGATCCCCCTGGCCGGCCACCTGGTCGACGACGGCTCCCTCGAGACCAGCGAGGAGCAGAAGTTCCGGAACGAGGCCCGCAAGATCCTCGGTCTTCCCGACCTGGCTGTCACCTGCACCTGCGTCCGGGTGCCGGTGTTCACCGGGCACTCGCATGCCATCGTGGCCGAGTTCGCCGGCCCCCTGACCCCGGAGCAGGCCACCGGGCTCCTCGCCGGTGCCTCCGGTGTCGAGCTGTCCGAGGTCCCGACCCCGTTGCACGCTGCCGGGCGTGACCCGTCCCTGGTCGGTCGGATCCGCCAGGCGGATGGGGACCCCTCCCGCCTGGCCCTGTTCGTGAGCGGGGACAACCTGCGCAAGGGGGCTGCTCTCAATGCCGTCCAGATCGCCGAGGCCCTGGTCTCCAGAGGCGCTTTCGTCTGAGGCCGGCCTGACGGGTTCGGTTCCCCCGGGGGGAAAGGCTAGGTGCGGGGACTCAAGGACGGAGTCAGCGCCGACACCCGCTTGGCCAGGTTGACGGCGTGGTCGCCGAACCGCTCGTAGAACCGGGCCACCATGGCCAGCTCCACCGCCACCGGCAGGGGCATGGTCCCGGCCACCACCTCCACGGTGAGGCTCACGTGGAGGTCGTCCATCTCATCGTCCAGGGTGTCCACGACCGACGCGGCCATGGGCTGGCGGTCGGCGTAGGCGTCGGTGGTGGCCCGCCACATGTTGACGGCCACTTCGCCCATCCGCTCGACCAGGCCCCGGCTCCGGGCTGAAAGCTCGCCGCCCAGGCCGCGGGCGGCCCGCCGGGCCACGTGCTCGGCCAGGTCCCCGTTGCGTTCGAGGTCGGGCAACATCCGGATGACCGTGACCAGAAACCGTAGGTCCTTGGGGGAGGTGATCCCGGCCACCGTCAGCTGCTGGAGGGTCAGGTGCTCGATCTCGTGGTAGAGGGTGTCGACCACCTCATCCCGTTCCGCCAGGGCCTTGGCCGCCTGGCGGTCGCCCGACAGGAGGGCGTCCGTGGCCCCGGACACCGACTCACCGACCAAGGCGAACAGCTGGAGGACCTTGCGGTCGATCTGATCGAGGGTGTCCTCCATGTCGATCACCGTACCCCCGGGTGGCACCGGCGTTCCGGCACCCGGAGCCCCGGCGGAGGTCGGTCCGCTACTCCCCGCCGGCCCCGCCGGCCCCGCCGGCCTCGAAGTCGTCACCCACGATGACCCGCGGTCCGGAGCCCCACGACAGGTAGCGCCACGACCAGTTGATCAGGACGATCAGCCGGTTGCGGAAGCCCACCAGGTAGACGAGGTGCAGACCCAGCCACGACAGCCATCCCAGCGTCCCCTTCACCACCAGCCCGTTGGGGAATTCGGTGATGGCGGCCCGGCGGCCGATGGTGGCCATGATCCCCTTGTCCCGGTAGCGGAACGGCTCGGTGGGACGGCCCTCCAGCCGGTTGACGATCTGCCGGGCGGCGTGGGCTCCTGACTGCATGGCCACCTGGGCCACCTGGGGGCAGGCCCGGTCGGGGTCCTCCGCCCCCGGTCCCCATGGGACGGCGGCGGCATCCCCGACGGCGAAGGCGCCGACCCGACCGGTGACCGACAGATCGGGCCCCACCTCCAGGCGTCCGTTCGGCCCCGCCCCCGCACCGAGCCGTGACGCCACGGTTCCCGAGACGGTCACGCCGCCGGCCCAGACCACCGTCTGGGTGGCGATCCGGCTCCCGTCGTCGAGATGGACGCAGGTGGGGGTGACCGAGCGCACCATTCGGCCTAGGCGGAGCTGGATGCCCCGACCCCGGAGGGTGCGGGCGGTGTAGGCGGACGCCGACTTCCGGAACGCCGTCACCAGGCGGTCCAGGCCGTCCACCAGCACGATGTGGGCGTCGTCCCGGGCGAACCGGAAGCCGTCGTGGCGCACGGCCACGTCCAGCAGCTCGGCCAGGGCCCCGGCCACCTCCACCCCGGTGGGGCCCCCGCCGACGACCACAAAGGTGAGTGCGCCCTCGGCGGCCGGCGTGGGATCGGCGTCGGCCTGTTCCAGGCGGCGCAGAACGTGGTCGCGGAGCCGGCGGGCGTCGGTGAGCGTGTACAGCGGGAAGCTGAACTGGCTCGCACCCTCGACCCCGAAGAAGTTGGCGGTGGCGCCGGTGGCCACGATGACCGAATCGAACGGGAGGGGGTCGCCGCTCTCGAGGGTCAGGTGCCGGTCCTCCCAGTCCACGCCGGTGACCGTGGCGAACCGGAACGTGATGTTGGCGGCGGATCCGAAGATGGACCGGATGGGATAGGCCACGTCCCCCGATTCGAGCCCGGCGGTGGCCACCTCGTACAGGAGGGGCTGGAACGTATGGAAGTTCCTCTGATCCACGATGGTCACGTCCACCGGGGCTCCGATGAGGGTTCTCGCCGCCGACAACCCTGCAAAACCGGCGCCCACGATGACGACGCGATGCATGGGGCCATGGTGGCACACCACGCGGTCCGGGCCCCCGGCGCTCCCGTCCGGCCCCGTCCGGACGGGGGTTGAGGTGGTCCCCGGTGCTGTGACACCCCCTCTGTACGCTTGGCCCGGAGGGCCCTCGGGGCCCCGAGGAGGACGGATCATGATCACCGGAATGGTGGTAGGACTGGTCGCCGGGGCAGCCCTGGGCGTGGCCGTGGGGATGTTGGTGCGCGCCGGGCATGTGACGGCGGCGAGGACGGCGGAGGCACGGCTGACCGACGCGTCGACCCGGGCGCAGGCCCTCAGCGACGAGGTCCGGGAGCTGAGGGCCCGGCAGGCGGAAGGTCACGAGCGGCTCTCGGCGGCGCAGGCCGAGGCGGCCCGGCTGGCGGCGGAGCTCCGGCTTGAGCGTCAGGCCGCCGAGGAGCGTGCCGCGGGAATGGCCGAGACCCGCGACCAGCTGACCGGGGAGTTCGCCCGGCTGTCCACGCTGGCGCTCCAGCAGAACAACGAGCAGTTTCTGCAGCTGGCCGACACCAAGCTCAATGAGACCCGTCAGGCGGCCGACGGCGAGCTGGCCAAGCGGCAGCTGGCCATCGAGGCGCTCCTCAAGCCCATCGGCGAGCAGCTGGACAAGTACGAGGCGGGGATGCAGCGCCTCGAGGTCGAGCGCCAACGGGCCTACACGACCCTCACCGAACAGATGAAGCACCTGTCCACGTCCCACGACCACCTGCAGAAGGAGACCCGCAACCTGGTGACGGCCCTCCGCTCACCCCAGACCCGTGGTCGGTGGGGTGAACTCCAGCTCCGGCGGGTGGTCGAGATGGCCGGCATGCTGGAGCACTGCGATTTCGACGAACAGGTCACCTCCGACGCCGACAGTGGTCGTCTCCGTCCCGACATGGTGGTCCACCTACCCGGTGGCAAGAACGTCGCCGTGGACGCCAAGGTCCCCATGCAGGCCTTTCTGGATGCCAACGAAGCCGACGACGAGACGGTTCGCCGCACCCACCTGGCCAGTCACGGCCGCCAGATGAAGGCCCACGTGGACGCCCTCTCGAAGAAGGAGTACTGGAAGCGGGTGGATCCGTCGCCCGAGTTCGTCGTGGCCTTCATCCCCGGCGACCCGCTCCTGACCGCGGCCCTCGAGCACGAGCCCGGCCTGATGGAACACGCCGTGGCCAACCACGTCCTGCTGGCCACGCCCACATCACTTATCGCCCTCCTCCGGGCGGTGGCCTACGGCTGGCAACAGGATTCGCTGGCAGAGAACGCCCGCGAGATCCAGCGCGACGGCGCCCAGCTCTACCAGCGCCTGTCGGTACTGGGTGAGCACTTCTCCGGCGTGGGGAAGGGTCTGGACAACGCCGTGACGGCCTACAACAAGGCGGTGGGGTCGCTCGAGGGACGGGTGCTGGTGACGGCCCGCCGATTCGCCGACCGGGGTGTGGTGGGTGTCGGGGAGAAGGAACTGCCGACCCCGACCCCGGTCGACGCTGTGACCCGGCCCCTCCAGTCCGCTGAACTCAGCCCTCCGGTCCTGGAGGGGCCCCGGCTGTACGAGGCGTCGGATGACGACATCGGCGCCGTCGGGGGCGCCCTCTGAGGTCACGGCGGGGCCGGTGACGTCACGCGCCGGACGGACCGGGTGCACCCGTGCGGGGTCGGGAGACCCACCTCCACCAGGGCCGCGGGCCGACCACGGGCACTATCGTCCACGGGATGCCGAGGGACCGACGGAGGCGCAGCCGCGGCACGAAGAGGCGCTGGCGGACCAGAAACCTCGTGCTCGGCCTGGTGGGACTGGTGGTGGTGGGTCTGGCGGTGGGCTCGGTGGCGGAGATATCCGCCCAGTCCGCCGGCTACCGCCGGTCGGTCGACTCGGGGTACGGCGCACTGGCCTCCCGGGTGGTCGATGCCTCCAACCGGACCGGGGGTGAGCTGGCGGCGCTGATGGCCGGGGCCCCCACGCTGCCCAACGCCCCGGTCCCTCGCACGGCCAGGGCGGAGATCCAGCAGGGCCTGGACCAGGCGGTCACCGCCACCGCCACCCAGGCCGCCGAGGCCGCGGCCCTGGTGCCCCCGTACCCCACCGGCCCGGTCAGCACCCGTTTCACCCAGGTGATGTCCGAGCGGGCCCGGGCCACCGCGTCGCTGCGCACCACCATCGACCGCCTGCTGGGCATGAGTCCGCTCCCCGTGGCGGGGGCCCCGTCCGGCCCGGCCACCACCACCCCCAACGGACCCTTGCTCTCGGTGCCGGCCGCGGCGGCGTCGATGGCCGCCGCCGGGGCGCAGCTCGTCCAGGCCGACCAGGCCTTCGAGAGCCTGCGGAACTCGATCCGTGCCCGGCACCTGCCCATCCGCCTTCCGCCGTCGGTCTGGGTGCCGCCCCCCGCCGCCGCCGCACCGCTGTCGCCGGCCCGCCTGGCGGCCACTGCGTCGGCCCTGTCGCAGTCGGCGGCCCTGGTGCCCTACCACCAGCTGATCATCACGGCCATGGGCTTCTCCCCTCCGGCCGTGACCGACGGAGGCCCCGGCGTGGTGGGGGACAGCTGCACCGACCCGGTCTCTGCGGTTCCCGGCCCCACCCCGACCCTGGTGCCCCCGACCGGGACCCTCATCGTGTCGGCCACGGTGACCAACTGCGGAACGGTGGGAGAGTCCGGCGCGGTGGTGAGCCAGACCCTGACCCCGGTGGACCCGGCCGGAGGCCGGTCCACCACCACCAGCACCCGGATCACCCTCAGTTCGGGGTCGTCGGTGGCCCTGTCGATGCCCCCCCTGCCCGTGGTGGTCGGCCACACCTATCAGCTCGTGGTGGCCGTGGCCGCCCCGTCCCAGGCGGAGCCGGCGGGATCCACCCAGCGGTTCACCGTCCGGGTCGCCCCCTGATCCCGGTTGGTCAGGCCCGGGGGGTGTCGATCTAGGATTGGGGCGGACGGCGATGAGCGTAACGACAGAAGGGTGTGGGGATCAGTGGCCGAGAGCATCACGATCATCGACAACCGCAGTGGAGAATCCCTGGAGATCCCCTTCGAGCACGGGGGGATCTCCGCGGCGCAGTGGGCCAAGCTCCTTCCCGGTGTGTGGTTCTACGACCCGGGTTTCGTCTCGACCGCCGCGTGCGAGAGTTCCATCACCTATCTCGACGGTGACGCCGGAATCCTCCGGTACCGGGGGTATCCCATCGAGCAGCTGGCCGAGAGTTCGACCTATCTTGAGGTGGCTTACCTCCTGCTGAACGGCGAGCTCCCGAACGCCGAGCAGTTCGAGGTCTGGGACCGGGATATCACCCAGCACACCTTCATCCACGAGAACGTGCGCAAGCGCTTTCTCGAGGGCTTCCACTACGACGCCCACCCGATGGGCATGCTGGTGTCCGCCGCCGCCGCCCTCTCGACCTTCTACAGCGACGCCAAGGACATCTTCGACGTGGAGTCCCGGCACAAGCAGATCATCCGGCTGATCGCCAAAATGCCCACCCTGGCCGCCGCCGCCCACCGGTTCAGCGTGGGGATGCCCTTCGTCTACCCCGACAACTCCCTGCCCTTCACGTCCAACTTCCTCTCCATGATGTGGAAGATCGCCGAGCCACGTTTCGAGGCGGACCCGGTGCTGGCCCGCGCCCTCGACGTGCTGTTCATCCTCCACGCCGATCACGAGCAGAACTGCTCCACCACCGCCATGCGGGTGGTGGGCTCCTCCCACGCCGACCCGTATTCGGCCTGCGCCGCCGCCGCCGCCGCTCTCTACGGCCCGCGCCACGGGGGTGCCAACGAGGCGGTCATCCGCATGCTCACCGACATCGGGACCCTCGACAACGTCGAGCCGTTCATCGCCTCGGTCAAGGAGGGCTCGGGCGGCCGCCTGCAGGGCTTCGGCCACCGCGTCTACAAGAGTTACGACCCCCGGGCCACCATCATCAAGCGGACCGCCGACCAGGTGTTCGCCGTCACCGGCAAGAACCCCCTGCTGGACATCGCCCTCAAGCTCGAAGAGATCGCCCTGTCCGACGACTACTTCCTCTCCCGCAAGCTCTATCCCAACGTGGACTTCTACTCGGGTCTCATCTACCAGGCCATGGGCTTCCCGTTGGAGATGTTCCCGGTCCTCTTCGCCATCCCGCGCACAGCCGGGTGGCTGGCCCACTGGCAGGAGATGCTGGACCAGGACTCGAAGATCGCCCGGCCCCGCCAGCTGTACATCGGTGACGACGCCCGCGACTATGTGCCCATGACCGACCGGTAGCACCCGGTCGCCCCCGGGTCAGCCTCCGGCCGTGCGGCTGGCCAGTCGCATCAGGCCCTCCTGGGCCATGGAGACCACCAGCTCGCCCTCGCGGGTGAAGAGGAATCCCCGGGCCAGTCCCCGCGCCCCGAATGCGGACGGGCTGTCCATGTCGTAGAGCAGCCATTCGTCCGCCCGGAAGGGGCGGTGGAACCACATGCAGTGGTCGAGGCTGGCCCCCATGAAGTCGGTGTCGTCCCACCGGACGTCGTGGGGCGCCAACATGGTGTCGAAGAGGGACATGTCCGACGCGTAGGCGGCGATGCAGGCGTGGAGGAGCGGATCGTCGGGCAGGGTGCCGTCGGCCCGGATCCACAGCCGCTGCACCGGCTCCTGGCCGACCCCCTGGGTGAAGGGCAGCTCGCCGATATGGCGTTGGTCGATGGGGTGGGGCTTGGCGAACCAGTCACCCAGGGTCTCGCGGTAGGGCTCGAGCCGGACGACCAGGGACTCGAGCTCCTCGGGTGGCGGGACATCGGGCATGGGGAACTGATGGGACAGGCCGGTCTCGTCCACGTGGAACGACGTCGACAGGTTGAAGATGGCCCGTCCGTGCTGGATGGCCACCACCCGGCGGGTGGTGAACGACCGACCGTCCCGGATCCGGTCGACCTCGTACAGGATCGGTGCGGTGGGATCGCCGGGGCGCAGGAAGTAGGCGTGGAGCGAGTGCGGCCGGCCGGCCTCCACGGTCCGGCCCGCGGCCATCAGCGACTGGGCGGCCACCTGACCACCGAACACCCGTTGGCGGTCCTCGTTGGGACTCACCCCCCGGAAGATGTTCACTTCGATGGGCTCGAGGTCGAGAAGATCGACCAGAAAATCGAGGTCGGCGCTCACCGCCCCATCCTGTCAGGTGGAGGCGGGGGCCGGCCGCCGCACCGGTCGTGGCGGGGCGTTCCCGCTACGGTGTCCGCCCATGCCTGACATCGTCTTTCCCGACCGCTTCGTCTGGGGGACGGCCACCGCCGCCCACCAGATCGAGGGGGGCAACGTCAACAACGACTGGTGGCGGTTCGAGCACGACCCGACCTCCGGGTGCGCCGAGGTCAGCGGTGACGCCTGCGACTCGTTCCACCGGTACGGCGAGGACATCGCCCTCGTGGCCGGCCTGGGCCTCTCCGCCTACCGCTTCTCGCTCGAATGGAGCCGGATCGAGCCGGAGGAGGGGGAGTTCTCCCTGGCCGCCCTGGACCACTACCGGAGGATGGCCGCGACCTGCCACGAGCACGGCATCACCCCGGTGGTGACGTTCCACCACTTCACCCATCCCGCCTGGCTGGCGGCCGCCGGGACCTGGGAGGCCCCCCACAGCGTGGACCGGTTCGCCCGGTACTGCGAACGGGCCGCCGCCCATCTCGGGGATCTGATCGGGCTGGCCTGCACCCTCAACGAACCCAACGTGGTGGCGACCATGGGCTGGCGCCTCGGGGTGTTCCCGCCCCGGGTGCGGGACCGGGCCCGGCGGAATGCGGTCAACGACACCCTGGTGGCGGCCCACCGGCGGGCGGTGGAGGCCATCCGCTCCGGCCCGGGTGACGTCCCCGTCGGTCTCACCCTGTCGATGACCGACTACCAGCTGCAACCGGGCGGTGAGGAGTGGCTGGAGAGGATCCGGCGACCGGCGGAGGACGTGTTCCTCGAGGCCACCGGAGGGGACGATTTCATCGGGGTCCAGACCTACACCCGGATGCGGGTGGGGCCGGACGGGGCCCTGGCCGGCGAGGAGGGGGTCCCGGTGACCCAGATGGGCTACGAGTACTGGCCCGAAGCCCTGGCCGGCACGGTCCGCCGGGCCTGGGACAAGACCGGCGGCGTGCCGGTCTACGTGACGGAGAACGGCATCGGCACCGCCGACGACGACTCCCGGAGGGAGTATGTCCGGCGCGCCCTTCACGGTGTGGCCGCCTGCCTCGACGAGGGGATCGATGTCCGCGGCTACTTCTACTGGAGCCTGTTGGACAACTTCGAGTGGGTGTTGGGTTACGGCCCGACGTTCGGACTGGTGGAGGTGGACCGGCAGACCTTCGCCCGCCAACCCAAGCCCAGTGCCTCGTGGTTCGGGGCTGTCGCCCGGGCCAACGCCCTCTGATGGCCCGTCACCGCACCCCCGAACCTCCCCACCCCCGTTAGTGTTGGCCCGATGAGCGGCCTGTCCACACGGGTGGTCCACCTGTGGCAGAGGCGGGACACCCCCGAGGCCAAAAGGGTGTTCCGCTACACCATGGTCTCGGTGGTCTCCACGGCGGTGTCGTTCGGGGTGCTGGCCGTGGTGTTCGGGCTGTTCCACCTGGACGCCATCCTCGCCACGGCCATCGCCAACATCGTGGCGGTGTTCCCGAACTACTACCTCAACCGCAAGTGGGTCTGGGGCAAGGGCGGCCGGTCCCACCTGACCAAAGAGATCATCCCGTTCTGGGTGATGTCGGCCATCGGCATCGTCTTCTCCCTGTTCGGAGCGGCCCTCGCCCGCCACATCGCCAAGGTGAACCACCTGACCCATCTGGAACAGACGGTGCTGGTCCTGGCGGCCAACGTCGCGTCGTTCGCCATCTTCTGGGTGCTCAAGTACATCGTGTTCAACCGGCTGTTCCGGGTGCACCCGCTCGAGGAGCTGGACGACCTGGTCGAGGCCTCCTGACCCACCGGCGACAGGACGGGGTCAGTCGCGGAAGTTGTTGAACTGCAGGGGGATGCCGAAGTCCTCGGCCTTGCAGGCGGTGATCACCGCCTGCAGATCGTCCCGCTTCTTGCCGTTCACCCGGAGTTGGTCGCCCTGGGTCTGCGAGGTCACGCCCTTCAGCCCCAGGTCCTTGATGAACTTGTTGATCTTTTTGGCGTGATCGGAGGAGATGCCGGCCTGGATGGTCAGCTTCTGGCGGGCCGAGCCGCGGGACCCCTCTTCGATCTTGCCGGCGTCGAACGACTTGAGGGACACCTCCCGCCGGACCAGCTTCTCCTGGAGGACCTGGTAGAGGGCACGGAGGCGGTCCTCGGTGGACGACGCCAGCAGCACCTCCTTGTCGGTGAGCTCGATGGAGGAATCGGTCCCTTTGAAGTCGAAGCGGGTGGATGCCTCACGGTTGGCCTGGTCCACCGCGTTCCGGACCTCTTGCATGTCGACTTCGGACACCACGTCGAAGCTGGGCATGCCGAAACAGTAGCGCCGGATCAGGCGATATCCTTCCGGCCTGCGGGTCGGTGCCCGAGTGGCCAAAGGGAGCAGACTGTAAATCTGCCGCGCAAGCTTCGAAGGTTCAAATCCTTCCCGGCCCACCGCAGGGGATGACCGGTGGTGGCGGGGGACGCAGTGCTCCCACCACCACCGGTCGGGGTCGCCAGCCGGTTCCGGCGCCGGCCCCGGGGGGGGCGCGGATCCGGGTCCCGGGGGTCCGACCAGGTGACTTGATCGCCTCAGGCACAGCGTTACAATGCCGTTACGGATTGATTGCGATAAGGGTGCTTCCCTCCGGGCGGCTACCCCCAGGCGATGGGGATCCGCGGACAATTTCCGCCATGGACGGGACTGACAGGCGACCCGGCGGTCCGAACGAGGAGAAGCCCCCAGACTTCATGCCATCCGAGACCACGGGAGCACACCGGGTGCCGCAGGAGGATCCGACCCCGGCTGCGGCTCCGTCCCTGGTCTCCGAGGGCACCAGATTCTTCCTGTCCTCGGTGGAGCGCCTGGGCGGATCGGTCCGGCGCCGCCTGGCCCGCACCGGGGTCCCCTCTCCGGACCGGTCCGATGACCATGAGGAGGCCGTCGAGCCCCGCGGCCTGGTGCTCCGGCCCGCCCTGCTGGGGTTTGTGGCCCTGGTGGCCATCGCCATCGGGGCATCCCTCCCCAGCTCGCCGTTCAAACTCGAGATGCCCGGGGTCTGGTTCTTCGGGGTCCCCCGGTCCGGGGGGGCCAGCACCTGGGCCGTCTACTTCACCCTGGCCGCCGTCTACGGCGGGCTGCTCCTGCTCATGCGGGTGTGGTGGGGCATGACCCGGCTCTACGCCCGCCGCCCCGGGGTCCCGATCAAGAAGATGATGTGGGTCTTCGCCCTGTGGGCCCTGCCCATGCTGGTCATCGCCCCGCTGTTCAGCCGGGACGTGTACTCCTATGCCGCCCAGGGCGAGATGGTCAGCCACCACATGAGCCCCTACCTCTACGGTCCGGCCCAGCTGGGCAACAACTCCTTCACCGCTCCGGTGGACCCGCTCTGGGCCAACGCACCGGCCCCCTACGGCCCCCTGTTCCTCCAGCTCGACGGGCTGTTCACCCGGATCACGTTCCACAACGACCTCGCCACCATCGTGCTGCTCCGGCTGTTGTCCCTGGCCGGCGTGCTGCTCATCGCCTCCTGTGTCCCGAAGCTGGCCCGCCTCTACCACCGCGACGGGGCCGAGCTCTTCACCCTGATGGTGCTCAATCCGGTCACCCTGCTCCATCTCATCGGCGGCGCCCACAACGACGCCCTGATGCTGGGTCTGCTCCTGGCCGGGATCACCGCGGCCAAGGAGAAGCGGCCCATCGTGGGCATCGTGCTGTGCGCCCTGGCCGCCGCCATCAAGGCCCCCGCCCTCTTCGGCATCGTCTACGTGGGGTGGAGCTGGCTGGGGCCCCAGGCGCCGGTCCGCGACCGGATACGGCCGGTGGTGACGGCCGGCCTCCTCGGGGCCGCTGTCCTGGGCTTCTTCTCCTATGTGAGCGGTCTGGGCTGGGGATGGGTGACCACCCTCGGGACGCCCGGGGCGGTGCGGTCGTGGACCGCGCCGACCACCTCGCTGGCCCTGGCCTTCACCGGCATGGCCCACTTCGTGAATATCGGGGTCGGGCTGGGCGGCGTGCTGTCGGTGACCCGCTTCCTCGGGTTGGCGGCGGCAGGGATCGCCGCGGTCTGGCTCCTGTTCAACAGTGACCGGATCGGGACGCTCAAGGCCCTGGGCATCACGCTGCTCCTGCTGGTGGCCCTGGGCCCGGTGGTCCAGCCCTGGTACCTGTCGTGGGGTCTGATCCTGCTGGCCCCGGTGGCCCTGGGCCGGCTGCGGTCCCTCATCATCGGACTCTCCATGGTCACCGCCTTCATCGAGCTACCGGGCGGGACCGACCTGGTGCACAGCCTCATCCACGGCGACCCCCTGGAGATCGTGCTGACCCTGCTGTGGCTGCTGTTCGTCCTGACGGTCCCGCTGGCCACCTGGG
>Ga0182012_10001927_pt1 | contig 22629 bp, 20 predicted proteins | sample 612S2SmetaG_FD_120486 | JGI IMG/M metagenome (GOLD analysis project Ga0182012, IMG submission 120486) | Permafrost microbial communities from Stordalen Mire, Sweden - 612S2S metaG | ecosystem: Environmental > Terrestrial > Soil > Wetlands > Permafrost | place: Sweden: Stordalen | collected... | reverse complement strand
CTGATCTGATGCGAGACGATGTTGCCTGGCTCTACAAAGCTGCCGCCGCGCGCGGGCTGATCGTCGGCAGCGCCGGCAACGTCAGTGCTCGGACGGCCGACGGGATGCTGATCACACCGTCCGGCGGCGACCCGGAGACGGTGACCGCAACCGACCTTGCCGACGTTGGGCCGGACGGCGTTGCCAGGGACGCGATCACCCCCTCGAGTGAGTGGGCAATGCACGCCGCGGTTTACCGGGTCCGTCCGGACGCTGGGTTCATTGTCCACACGCACGCCGATGCCTGCACGGCGCTGGCCTGCCTGGGCCAGCCACTGCCGGCGTTTCATTACATGGTCGTGCTGTTCGGCGGTGAGGACGTGCGCTGCGCGCCCTACGTCACCTTCGGCACACCGGCGCTGGCTGAGCATGCCGCCGAAGCGATCCGTGGACGGACCGCGTGTTTGCTAGCCAATCATGGCATGATCGTCTGTGCCAAGACCGCGGCGCAGGCACTGTCCAGGGCGGTGCTGCTGGAGACGCTGTGCCGGCAGTATTTGCTCGCCTTGTCGGCCGGGACGCCGCGGCTGCTGACCGCACAGGAAATGCTGGATGCGCAGGAACGGTTCAAGACCTACGGGCCACGGCCAACCGGCGCCGAGGGATGAAGCGTTACGAAGCCACATCCTTTGGCTAGCGTGAGGGCGGGCGCACCGGCGAGGCTGGCCTGGATCGAAGCATTCCGAGGCTTTGCCGCGAGCGCGGTGGTGCTGTACCACGTCGCCCGCCACTTCGATGCAAATTATGGCATGCCGCTCTGGCGGGCCGCCTTTCAGTTCGGCCACGCGGGTGTCGATCTGTTCTTCGTGATCAGCGGGTTCGTCATTCTGTTCGTGCACTGGGAAGACATTGGCCGGCCGGAACGGATCAGGCGGTATGCCGGCCGCCGGCTGACCAGGATTCTGCCGATCTACTGGGTTGCGCTGGCGATGACGATCGCCTGGCGGGCAGCCAGCGCGCATGTCGTCTCCCGCTCCGACCTCGCCTGGGCGATCCTGCCGCTGCCGATCTTTGCCGATCCTGTGCTGGGCGTCGCCTGGACGCTGCAATACGAACTGGTCTTTTACGTCGTCTTCGGCTTGATGATCCTGAACCGGTCAGCCGGTGTCGCCATGCTGGCGGCATGGCTGGCGCTGGTCCTGTTCGAAGCCGTCAGGGGCGGCGAGATTGCCCTGCCGGACGCTTACTGGCAGGCATACAATCTTGAATTCTTCGCCGGAATGGCTGCCGCGTATTGCCTGCGCACCTTCCGGCTGGAGCGGCATAAGGTTGTTCTCGCCGCGGGGGTCATCCTGTTCCTGCTCGCTGCGGTTGCCGAGGATTTCGGCCGGATCGATGGGTATGGACGACTGGCGCGCGTGGCATACGGCGTGCCGGCGGCCCTGATCGTTTTCGGCGGCGCCGAGGCGAGCCGCCGCGGCTCCGGTCGCGTGCCGGCGGTGCTGGCCGCGATCGGCGCCGCGTCCTACTCCATCTACCTGTTCCAGTTCATCGCGATTGGCATGTCTTGGCAGGTTTGGCGGGCCGCGGGGCTCGACAAAACCGTTCCGCCACCAATCGGTATGGCGGTATTCTGCGTCGCGGCGATCGGGGCGGGTGTCGCCATCTCCAGGCTGGTGGAGTACCCGCTGCTGACGCTGTGTCGCGGACTCGGTACGGTGCTGCGTCCGGTGCAGCAGCGCTGACCGCATCTCAATCCGCCCCGAGGAGGAGAATACGGATGCAACTTGACCTGACCGGCCGCACCGCCCTCGTTACCGGTGCGTCGCGCGGCATCGGCGCCGCCATCGCGCTGGCTCTGGCCGAAGCCGGCGCCGCGGTCGCGATCAACTACCGCGAACGCGCCGCCGAGGCCAAATCGGTCGCCGCCGCGGTCACCGCGATCGGCCCGCGGTCGATCACCGTCGCCGCCGACGTGTCTGACGGCACCCAGGTCGCCGCGATGGTGCGCATCGTGACGGAAACCCTCGCCGCCCCGGATATTCTGGTCAACAACGCCGGCATCGCCCTGATCCGCGGCATCGATGATCTGACCGAGGCCGATTTCGACCGGACCATCGCCGTCAATCTGAAGTCGGTATTCCTCTGCACCCAGGCGGTGCTGCCCCATATGCGCGCGCAGAACTGGGGCCGTATCGTCAACATCTCCTCCGGCGCGGCGCGCGGTGCCGGCGGGGTCGGCCTGCACTACAATGCCTCCAAGGCCGGTATGGAAGGCATGACCCGAGGCTATGCGGCGCGCCTCGTCAAGCAGGGCATCACGGTGAACGCTGTCGCGCCGTCATTGATTGAGACCGATATGGTGCGCTCCGGCCTCGCCTCCGCCCCGACCCGCATTCCGCTGGGCCGTTTCGGCACCAGCGAGGAAGTCGCCCAGGTGGTGATGATGCTGATCGGCAATGCCTACATGACCGGGCAGACGATCGCGCTATCCGGCGGCATGTCGTTCAACTGACCACCGGGGTCAGGCATTCAGCAGACTTTGGCTGCGCACCAGCCGGGCATAAAGTCCGTCGCAGGCAAGCAGATCGGCATGCGTGCCGCTTTCCTGCGCTTTGCCCGCGGCCAGTGCCACGACAAGGTCGGCATCGCGTACCGTGGACAGCCGGTGCGCGATGACGATCGTCGTACGCCCCTTGCGGAGCCTCGCCAACGCGATCTGCACCGCCGCCTCGCTCTCGGTGTCGAGCGCGCTCGTCGCCTCGTCCAGCAGCAGGATCCGCGGATTGCGCAAAAGAGCTCGCGCCAGCGACACGCGCTGCCGCTGCCCGCCGGATAGCCGCTGCCCCCCAGGTCCGACGATCGTGTCGTAGCCCAACGGCAGCGCGTCGATGAAATCGGACGCGGCGGCGGCCTCGGCGGCGGCCTCGATCTCCGAGCGGGACGCGTCCGGCCGGCCCATGGCGATGTTGGCGGCCACCGTGTCGTCGAACAGCAGGGCGTCCTGCCCGACATAGGCAATGCTGTCGCGCAGGCTGGCGAGCGTCACTGTCCGCACGTCGGCGCCGTCGATCCGAACCGCGCCGGTTGTCGCGTCGTGCAGCCGCGGAATCAGCGCCAATGCGGTCGATTTGCCGCCTCCGGACGGGCCGACCAGCGCCACGGTGGTTCCCGGCAACGCCTCGAACGTCAGGCCCGCGAGGCCGGTGCGGCCGTCCGGATAGACGAAACCGACGTTATCGAAAACAACATGGCCGCGTCCGGCGGGTAGCCGGATGGCTCCGGGGACATCCTCGATCGTCGGTTGTTCGTCGATGATTGTGAACACGCGGACCATCCCGGCCAAGCCCTCCTGCAGCGCCGCGTTCAACGACCCCAGCGCCCGCAAAGGCCGCGCGGCGATCAGCAGGGCGGCGACGAAGCCGGTGAAATCGCCCAGCGCGTGGTCGCTGACCGCAGCCCGCCAGCCCTCAAAGCCGATCACCGCCGCCACCGCGGCACCGCCCAGCACCTCCAGCACCGGTTCGACCCGGGACCGGCTTTTCGTCATCCGCAGCAGCGATTTGTAAAGCTGCTGAAACGCCGCCTCGGCTCGCCGGGATTCAGCCGCCTCCAGCCGGTAGGCCCGCACGGTGCGGGCCTGCGCGAAGCTCTCGTTCAGCAGCGCGGCGGTTTCGCCGACGCGTTCCTGCATGCCGCCCGAGGCCTTGCGAACGCGGCGCCCAATCCGCTCGATCGGCATGATCGCGAGCGGATAAAGCGCCGCCGCGATCAGCGACAGCACCCAGTTCAGGTAGATCATGCTGCCGACCAGGCCGATCACCGTGACGACATCGGCCACGCCGTTGACCGCCCGGGTCAGCGCCTCGCGGATGGTCGCCGCATCGGTGGTGAAGTGGGCGGCAAGCTGCGCCGGCGCCTCGCGTTCCAGCCGCGCCAGATCGGCTCTGGTCAGGTGCGCGAACATGCGGCCCTGCAGCTCACGGATCACCATCAGGACGATCTGCTGCACCTGGACGTTCTGGAAATACTGCGCCAGCGCCTTGACCCCGGTCACCGCGACCACCAGCACCGGGATCTGATAGAGGATGCGGCGATCATGTTCGGTGAACATGTCGAAGGCGTGATTGATGACCACTGGATACAGCGCCGTCGTTCCGGCCATCAGCAAGGTCAGCAGCAGCACCAGCAGCAGCCGGGCCTTGTGGTGGATCAGGTGCTCCCGCCACAGACGCGCGAGAAGGTCGAAGGTGCGGTCGGCTTGCTTGGACGTCATGGCGCGGGCGTGTATCAGCCCGCGGACACTTCCGCCATGCGGTGCGCTGGACCGGATGCCCGCCTCAGGCAGCGCTAGCCGCGACCGCGACAGGTCCCGTCCGTCCGCGCAGCAGCACGAGCGAGAGCGATGCCACCAGGCAGATCACGCCGGCGGCAAAGAATGCCGGCAGATAGCTGGAGAAGACGTCGCGTGACTCTCCGGCCGCCGTCGCCATCAGGCCGGCGCCGAACTGATGCGCGGCGAACACCCAGCCGAACACCAGCGGTGCTTGCTCGCGGCCGAATTTTCGTGCGATCAGCCGGACTGTGGGCGGGATCGTCGCGATGAAGTCGAGGCCGTAGAAGATCGCAAAGCCGGACAGCCCGACGATCGAGAACCCGCTATAGGGCAGCCAGATCAGGGATAACCCGCGAAATCCATAATACACGCCCAGCAGCCAGCGGTTGTCGAAGCGATCCGACAGCCAGCCCGACCCGATCGTGCCGATCAGGTCGCAGACTCCGATCAGCGCCAGCAAGCCGGTCGAGGTGATGGGCGAGATGCCGTAGTCGCCGCAGAAGGTGACAAAGTGAGGCATCAGACCAAAGCTGGACAGCCCGCAGACCATGAAGGTGAAGGTCATCACCCAGAACACCATGCTGGACGACGCGACGCGCAGTGCCGCGAAGCTGAGGGCGATGGCGTTGCCAGCGGGGACCACCTCGGGCGCGAGCACAACGGTCTCGCCGTATGGCGGAAGCCCCACATCTGCCGGATGGTCGCGGGAAAACAGGAAGAATGCGAAGCCGATCAAGGCGATCATGACCGCCGACGGCGCCAGGGCCATACGCCATCCATAATGTTCTGTGAGCCAGGCCGCGGGCGGCAGGAAGATCAGTTGTCCCGTGGCGCTTCCGGCGCTGAGGACTCCCAGCACGAGTCCTCGCTGTGCGGTGAACCAGCGCGTGGCGATGGTTGCCGACAGCACCAGAGCGGTCAGGCCAGGGGCGACGCCGAGAATAACGCCGAGGCTGAGCCACAACTGCCATCGCGTCGTCATTCCCATGGCTAAAATCACGCCTGCGATCAGCAGGACGGCCGATCCGGACAGGACCGCTCGCGGCCCATATCGCAGCATCAACGCCCCGGCGAAGGGCGCCACCATGCCGAACAAGGCCATACGGAGACCGAGCGGGCCGGATAATTCGCCGACGGACCAGCCGAACTCCCGGGAGATCGGCAACAGCAGGACGCCCGGAATACTCATGACCGCGGAACTGCAGATGACGAAGCCGAAGGTCAGCGCGACCATGACCCAGCCATAATGGACGCCTCGGGCGGCAAGGGCCCGGGCAAGCGCTGCTGCCAGCATGGTGACTCCTAACTTGCATGATGCAATTGATGGCACCCTACTTCGGTGGGCGCGGCGCCGCAACACTTATCCGAACCGCTTGCAGTTGATTTGAGGCGAGGAGGGCTTGGCACCTGGGCGGGGTCGGCCATCCGCCCAGGCAGACACCGAGCGATTGCGGGACTGTCATCCGTCGCGACGATCGGCTATCAGACCAACCGCACCCGCGACAAAGGACCGCGCTCCGATGGCCAAGCCCGCTCATGCCTCGACGTCCGCGACCGAGTGGGATCGTGACGCGGCGCTGACCGCGGCGCGTATCCTGCTGGAAATCAAGGCGGTCAACTTTCGTCCGGAGGAGGCGTACACCTTCACCTCGGGCTGGAAATCCCCGGTTTACATCGACTGCCGGCGGATCATCTACTTTCCGCATGCGCGCTCGAAAATCATCGATCTGGCCGTGGGAAAAATCCAGCGCCACGTGGGATACGAGACGATCGAAACCGTCGCCGGCGGTGAGACCGCGGGCATCCCGTTCGCCGCCTGGATCGCCGACCGGATGTCGGTGCCGATGTCCTACGTGCGCAAGAAGCCGAAGGGGTTCGGACAGAACGCGCTGATCGAGGGCGATGTGCCGGTCGGCAAGCGCACCCTGCTGGTCGAGGACCTGACGACCGACGGCCAATCGAAGATCCGTTTCGCCAACGCGCTGCGTGATGCCGGCGCATTCGTGAACCATGCCTTCGTGGTGTTCTTCTACGGCGTGTTCCCGGGCGCGTTCGAGACTCTGGCGAACATGGACATCACGCTGCACAGCCTGTGCACGTGGTGGGACGTGCTGGAGGCATGCAAGGACCGGCCGTATTTCTCCGATGCGGCGCTGTCGGAAGTGCGGCGTTTCCTGGAGAACCCGGTGGCCTGGTCGGCCGCGCATGGCGGGATTGCGTCGGCTGAGGAAGCGATGGCTCGGAAGGCGGCGGCGGAAGAGTGAGGCATATCCCCGGCTGTATGGAAGTCAGAGGCGGCCGGTTCCCGATCATGCACCCGCTGATTTTCTGGGCCGCCCGCCTTTCGTGCCATTCGTTCGGGCCGCCGCGGCCTTCGCCGGCGATGTTACCCGGCCAGCCTGGCCGGCCATATAGGCCTTGGTTCCGAGCAAACCCGAAAGCAGGCCTGGGACGGAGAGATCGGCATCAAGTGACCCCCAGTGCAGGCCATGGCCGGCGCCGAGGATCTCGATCTGGGCCAGTTGCTCGTCCGTGACCGGTAGTGACGCGTGATGCGCCTCTGACGGCGGATACTGTTTCCAGCCGGGGCGAGATCATGCCGCGGCCCTGATTTGGGCAGTGGCGGTTTGGCGACCGCGTTCAACGCCAAGACACCAAGACGCCAAGATTTTTGACCATTCGGCCGGCGGGACGAGTGGCTGCCGAGGTGGGCACTCCTGCGAGCGTTTCATCATCTTGGCGACTTGGCGTTGAACGCGGAGGTTGGAATGGCTTAGCCGGAAAAGTGGTGGCATGGGCTGGAAACCGGTGGCTCTGCGCCAGGGACTTTGTGTCCGCTGAATAACTTTTCTTCCCCGCCCCTACCGCCCCACCACCCGCATCCAGCTCAACACCATCGCCGTCGCCGCGAATCCCGCCGCCAGCCCCAGCGCGATGTGGGTCGCCTGCACGATCGAATCCGGACCGCCATGCGTCAGCCCCAGCACCACCGCCACCAGCGCACTCCCCGTCGTCTGCCCCACCAGCCGCGACGTGGACAGCATCCCGCTGCCCGCCCCTGCTCGGTCCGGCGGCGCGCTGCCGATCAGCAGCCGGTTGTTCGGCGACTGGAACAGCCCGAACCCGGCCCCGCACAGCGCCAGCCGCCACGCCACATCCGGCCACGCCGCCGTCGGCGGCATGAACAGCGTCGTCAGCAGTCCGGCCAGCATCACCGCCAGCCCCAGACCGCCCAGAATCCCGGCCGAATACCGGTCCGCCAGCCGCCCCGCGATCGGCGCCACCACGATCACGACCGCCGGCCACGGTGTCATCATCAGGCCGATGTCGCGCGGCGACAGGCCGCCGACGTACTGGAAGTAGAACGGCAGCACCACCAGTGCGATGATCTGCGCCGCGTGCGAGCACACCGCCGTCGCCACCGACAGCGCGAAGATCGGCCGCTCGATCAGCAGATCCACCGGCAGCAACGGCGGCCGCAGCCGCAGTTGGCGCCGCACGAACACCACCCCCATAGCCACGCTGCCGGCCAGTTCCGCGACCACCAGCGCCAGACGCTCACCATGACCGATGCCGTCCAGGCCGATGATGAACAGCCCCAGCGTCACCGCGTTCATCACCGCGCTGAGCGCGTCGAACCCATGCGAGGTCAGCGGCGAGCGCGGCAGGAACCGCATCGACATCAGCAGCGCCACCACGCCGAACGGCACCTGAATCGCAAACAGCCACGGCCAGGACGCCACCGCCATGATCGCCGCCGCCACCGACGGGCCCGCGGCCGACGATGTCGCGACCACCAGCACATTGTAACCGATGCCGCGGCCAAGCTGCGATCGTGGAAAGATGAAGCGGACCAGGGCGCCGTTGACGCTCATGATGCCGGCGCCGCCAAATCCCTGCATCACGCGACCGGCGACAAGCTGCGGCAGGGTCGTCGAAACCGCGCAGCCGATCGAAGCCAGCGTGTAGAGCAGCAACCCCCAGCAGAACACGCGCCGGTGGCCGTGAACGTCGCCCAGCGAGGCCAGCGGCAGCAGGCTGATGGTCACCGCAAGCTGGTAGGAATTGACCACCCAGATCGATCCGGCCGGCGTGGCGTGCAATTCCCGCGCGATCGTCGGCAGCGCGATATTGGCGATCGACCCGTCCAGGACCGCCATGCAGACGGCCACGCCTAGCGAAACCATGGCCAGAAGGCGCCGCTCCGGCGGTAACCCGTCGGTTGCGTCAGTCACGGATGGTCGGTTCATACGGGAGAGGCGTCCTGCAGCAGCGGCGCAGCAAATTGGACTGTCGGGCGGCCTCCGGCAAGCGAGCCGGCGCCCGCACACACCGTGGCAAAAAACCCGAAACCGGCTAAACGCCCAGCACGGTTTCCGCCTCCCGCACGACGTCCGCCAGCGCACCCTCGGCAAACGGGGACACCAGGCCGGCGGACCGCACCAGGTCCTGAAACGCCGCCGATCCACCCCTGGCGCACAGCCCGATATAGGCTTCCATCGCGGCGGCGTAATCCCGCCGGGATTTCACCCAGAACTGCATCGCGCAGCACTGCGCCAGCGTATAGTCGATGTAGTAGAACGGGGAGCCGTAAATATGCGGCTTGGCCTGCCAGCGTCCGCCCTTGCTCAGAAACGCCAAATCGCCGTAATCCGTCCACGGCATGTAGATTTTTTCCAGCCGCGCCCACATCGCATGCCGTTCGGCTGATGACGCGTCGGGGCTGGCGTAAACCTCGTGCTGGAAATGATCGACGCACACCCCGTAGGGCAGGAACGCCAGCGCGCCGATGAGGTGCATGCGGCGGAACCGGTCCGCCGCCGGCTCGCCGACCAAATGACCGATGGCGGGATGCGACAGGAACTCGAGGCCCATCGAGTTGATCTCGGCCGCCTCCATCGTCGGCCACAGATAATCCACGCCGGGCAGCGACCGGCTTTCCCAATTCTGAAACGCGTGCCCCATCTCATGGGTGAACACGCCGATGTCGTGGTGCGTGCCGTTGAAATTCGCAAAGATGAACGGGACGCCCTCGGACGGGAAGGACGTGCAGAACCCGCCGCCGGCCTTGCCCGGCCGGTTCTTCAGATCCATGAAGCCGCCGTCCCGCATCAGACGGTAGAATCCGGCCAGGCGGGGATCCATGCCGTCAAACATGGTCTGCGCCGCTGCCACGAGTTCATCGTGATCGCCCGCCGGCTTCGGGTTGCCGGCGGGATCGACCAACGCCTCATCCCAGAACCGCACACGATCCCAGCCATTGGCGGCCCGCCGCTGCTCCAGCAGTCGCGCCACCAGGGGAACGACGTGACGCACAACCTGCTCCCGGTAGCGGGCGACCTCGTCCGGACCGTAATCGACCCGCCGCAGCCGCCGGTATCCGAGTGGCGTGTAGCTCGAAAAACCCAGTTTCAGCGCCATGTCGTGGCGCAGTTTGACCAACTGGTCGTAGAGCGAATCCAGTTCATCCGCGTGCGCCGCAAAGAAATCCCAGCGAACCCGTTCCGCCTGATACCTGACGGAGCGGTCCGGGTCCTCGGCATACGGCCCCAGCCCCGCCAGGTTCACCGTCGTCCCGCCGATCTCCAGCTTCGCGGACGCCAGCAGTTCCGTGTAGCGCGCGCAAACCCGCGACTCTTCCTCAAGGTCCGGCTTGATGACGGGGTCGAATGTGGTGACGTCGCTGTCCCACAAGCGCAACGCGTGCTCGCCTACCAGCGCGGCGACGCCGGCGCGATCCTGATCCGCCAGCAGGCGCCGCTTCAGCGCGGTTTCCAGGTCCGCGGCCTCGGGCGACAGCGCGTCGGCATAGTCGCGATCCGCTTTCGCCGCCGCGTCCGTGGTGTCCTGTGCGAACCGCAGATGCACCAGCGCCGACCACGTGTCGTAACGCCGGCGCAGCCGGTCCCAATCCTCCAGCGCGCCGGCGCGGTCACCGTGGTCCAGCATGGCGCCGATCGCGGCATAGGCAGCCGCAAGACCGGCCTGGGTCGGCTTTGGTTCGGCGATGTCGTGGAAGCGTGGTTCGTCAGTCACCGGCCGGCTCCGGCAGCACCGAGGACGCTATCAGCGTGCCGGCTTTGCCGATCTCGCGCTGCATGTTCAGTCGCCGTTCGTGGAAGCTGGCAACCGAGGGCCGGTGCGCGATCGACACCAGCGTTGCGGCCGGCAGCCTCGTCTTCAACATCTGGTACAGTTCCATCTCGGCCTCCGGATCGACGCTGGCGGTGGCCTCGTCGAGGAAAATCCAGTCGGGTTTCGCCAGCAGCGCGCGGGCGAACCCCAGGCGCTGCTGTTCGCCCACCGACAGCCGCATCGGCCAGTTTTCGTCACGATCCAGATGCTCGGACAGTTCCGGCAATCCGACGTCGCGCAGCACCTGCGCCATCTCGGCCGGGCTGAACGAATCGACCGCATTCGGATAGCTGATCACGTGCCGCAACGTGCCCAGCGGGATGTAGGGGCGCTGCGGCAGGAAGAACGACCGTGGCGGGATTTGCACCGCCCCGGAGCCGAACGGCCAGATGCCCGCGAGGACGCGAAACAGCGTGGTCTTGCCGGTGCCGGACCGTCCGGTCAGGACGATCGAGTGGCCGGGAGTCAGAGTCAGGTTCGCGCCATCCAGCAGCTTCGTGCCGTCCGGCAGGGTCATGATGACGTCGTTCAGGTGCAAATTGCCGTCGCCGGAAATCGACGGGTCAAACCCGCCATGCGTTTCAGCCCGAGCCTTGACGATCGCTCTGTGGAAGGTGGCGAGGCGTTCGACGATCGCGCGCCACTCCGCGAGCTGCGCATACGCGTCGATGAACCACGACATCGATCCCTGCACCTGACCGAACGCGCCGGCCGTCTGCACCAGGCCGCCCAGTTGCATCTTGCCGGCGAAATAGCGGGGCGCGGCGACGACGATCGGGAAGATGCCGGCGACCTGGCCGTAGCCGCTGGTCAGCGAGTTCAGCAGTTTCGTCCGGGTCATGATCTGGCGCCAGTTGGCGATCAGCGCGGTGAAGCGCTCCCGCAGGGAGACGCGTTCCTCCTCCTCCCCGCGGTACAGGGCGATGTTTTCCATGTTCTCGCGGATGCGGACGAGCGCGTAGCGGAAATCGGCTTCCACCCGCTGCTGGCGGAAGCGCAGGATCGCCAGCGGGCGGCCGACCAGATGCGTCAGCCAGGTGCCGACTGCGGCATAGGCCAGCGCCACCCAGACCATGTAGCCTGGAATTGGGATGCCGAACACGTCCATCGCCCCGGACAGACCCCACAGAATGCTGATGAAGCTGAACATCGACACGATGTTGGACAGCAGATCGAGGCTGAGGCTCAAGGTGGTTGTGGTGAAGTCGCGCAGATCTTCGGCAATGCGCTGATCCGGATTGTCGGTGCCGATCGAGCCCGGATCACGCGTCAGACTGATGTGGTAATACGCGCGATCGGCCAGCCATTCATTCAGGAATTTATGCGTCATCCAGCCGCGCCAGCGAATCTGCAGCAGTTGGTTCAGGTAGACGGAGTAGACGTAAAGCACGATGTAAACGACGGCGACCTCACAGAAACCGGGCATCAGGCCGCTTTCCGTCGGCCGGTACAGGAACAGCAGCTCCAGGAACGCCTTCCAGTCCTTGTCCTGCAGGGAATTATAGAACTCCCGGTGCCAGAAACTGAGCACCACGCTCAACCCGACCAGGGTCAGGTTCATCGCCACGATCGCCAGCAGCAGCAGGCGGGCGGACCATCGCTCCTCCGAGGTCAGGAAATACGGGCGGGACAGATGCCACGCATCTTTCAGGAAGGGGCCGATACCGCGCATGGAACGGGATTATCTCTCGTTGGATGAGGGAAGTTTCGTCTGCAGCGCCGCAAGCCAGGTTTCGACGCGCTTGCGGTTCACGCCGAGGTCGGATTCACCATAAACGCTGCGGGAGTAAAGGATCAGCCGGCTGCCGTCCGCACCGTCCTTCTGGACCTGCGCCATGATCAGGTCCGGAAAGTTGAACACGGCGGAGCGGGCGACGTAGTGAACCTGCAAAGGGCCGGTGTAAAGCGCGGCTTGCCAGGTTCGCGGCTGATCGGCTGCGACGGATTGGACAAGCGCGAACAGCCCGTCCGGCGGCAGGTTATAGTGCGGCGTGGCAATATCCGGTGGCGGGCTGAAACCGGTCGGCGCCGCCAACGCCGTGTTCGGACTGCTGGGACGCTCGATATGCGCGACATCCATCAACGGCGGCGTCGGCAACCCTTCCGCCGCGGGAAAGCCGCAGGCGGGCAGGGCCAGACCAATCAGCCAAGCCAACGGGTTCATTCGGTCACAGCGAACGTCATTGCGCCTCTGATGCCCCGAAAGTCAGGGGGCGGCAAGTCAATTGAGATTAATGTTCAATCGTGCCAAGGGTGAAATCGGAGGTTTCAGCATGCAAAGCAATTCGATCCAGGTGCGGCCATCCAGCGGCGCCGCTGGCGCCGAAATCGCCGGACTCGACCTGTCGGAACCGCTGACGCCGCAGGCTCGCGACCTGGTCAGGCGGACATTGGCCGACCGGGGCGTGGTGTTTTTTCGCGGCCAGTCACTCACGCCCGAACAGCATATCGGCCTCGCGCGCCAGTTCGGCGACATCAACGTTAACCGCTTCTTCGCACATCCGGATGGCTATCCCGAGATCGCCCTGGTGGTAAAGGAACCGGACCAGAAGAAGAATATCGGCGGCGGCTGGCATACCGACCACAGCTACGACCAGTCACCGGCGCTGGGCTCGATCCTGTATGCGCGCGAGGTGCCTCCGGCCGGCGGCGATACGCTGTTCGCCAACATGTACGCGGCCTACGACGCGCTGTCGGAGGGGTTGAAACAGACGTTGGCAGGGCTGCGGGCGGTCCATTCCAGCCGACACGTGTTCGGCGTGGTGCGGGAGGATTTCCAGGGTCGCTTTCGCAATGCCGAGTCCGCGGTGCAGGACGCGGTGCATCCGGTGGTCATCACCCACCCCGACAGCGGCCGAAAGGCACTGTATGTGAACCCGGGCTTCACCCTGCGTTTCGAAGCCTGGACGGACGATGAGTCGAAGCCGCTGCTGGCGTTCCTTTACGCACACGCGGCGAAGCCCGAGTTCGGCTGCCGGTTCGTCTGGCAGACCGGATCGGTCGCGTTCTGGGATAATCGTTCGACGTGGCACTATGCGGTGAACGATTACCAGGGCGAGCGGCGGCTGATGCACCGAATCACCATCGAGGGATGCGAACTGGCTGCCTAGCCCGCTTCCTACGGCACCAGGAAGTCGTCGGTATATTCCCCGCGCGAGACCTTGATGGCGATGCCGTCTTCAGTGCCGCAATCCAAAGCGGCGGACCCGGCGACCCGGCCCGGTTCAGCCAGATCGTCCAGCCGATCGGCAAATGCCGCGGCAAGGTCGGCGGTCACGCGCCAGATGAACGCATGGCCGTCACACTTCTGAACGCCGGCCGGTCCAGACGCCGCCGTCAGCAACACATCGGTGCCGGTGACCTGACAGAAACTCAGCGTTCCGAACGCCACATCCTGCCCGTCGCGCGCGAACCGCCGCAGCACGCCACCCAGCGCCCGGCAATCCTCCGCTTCTCCCAGCATCAGGATCATCGGGTTGAAGTCGCTCGGCAGGAAGCCGATCCGCATCATGCGACTTCCAGCACATCGGTGGCGTGACACAACTCTTCGGCGCCGGCATCGTCACCGGACAGGATGCGAACCCGCAGCCATTCGCCGTCGCCCATATTCTCGATGACCTCGGCGGTCAGACCGCCGGCGATCAGCAGTTTCGTCCCGACCGAGACCGTATCGACCGCCAGCATTGGGTTCTCCTCAGAACAGGATGCTCAGATTCTTCGCCATCAGAACGTTCTGCTCAAGAATCATTTCCCGCCGCGCGATCAGCCACGAATCGCCGTTTCGGCGCAGCGTGTCGATGCGACGGCCAACGAAAGTGTTCGTCTCGTACTCGACGCGGTTCTGATACACCAGGAAGCGGCAGCCGACGACAACCTCGGCCGCGTCGTCCACCGACGGCGCCACTTCCAGCAGTCGCACGTTGCTGACCATGTGGGTGACGCGGGACAGCGGCTCCTCGGCGTAATGAACGCCCGTCAGAATCTGCTCGACCCGCTTGCCCAGCGTCCATTTGTCCTCGTCGAACCACGAGATTCCCTCACCCTGGCGGGTGTTTTCTTTTTCGGCATGCTGGCCGAATTTGACGTTGCGGCGGATCGGCATGAAATACACCAGATCCTCAGCCAGCAGATCGAGCCACTCCCGGAACATCCGCTGATCCAGCAGATCGGCCTCCATATACAGGAAGTCCTCGACGTCCTGCTTCAGGGCAAACCACGCCGGTCCCCGCAATGGCGGGGTCATTCCGCAGCCTGGCGGACCACGTCGCCGCGTCCCAGCAACGAGTCCCACCCGTCGCCCTTCAAATACCGGGCATAGACCTGATAATAGTTGCGGGCGTTCTGTTCGGTGATCTGCACGCTAACATCGCCGGCCATGAAGTCGCCCCGCGCCGTCGCCCCCATCGACTGCTGGTAATTGAACGGATAGCGCCGCGCGATCGTGCCAGTACTGGCCTTCGTCGCATACAGCCAGTTTTCCATGTCGTCCTGCTCAGTCATGCCCGCCGGACCGGAATAGCGCATATAGAAACGCCGCAGCACGTCCTTGACCTCGGCGGGCGCGTCGGCATCCACCAGGAAGAAGCGCCACGCCTCGGTTTCCGTCGGGCTGTGCGGATGCCAGACGCACAGCCCGCGCGGCTGACGGCCGTGATAGGAGGTGTTGGGGAACAGATTGCCGGTGAACGGCATGATCCGAGCCTTGTCGCCGAGCCGCTGTTTCCGTTCATTGAAGCAATGACGAAAATACTCGTCGACGATCGGATATTGCATATAGGACGGTTGATACTCGAAGTCCGGAGGCATCCACACGCTGTGCACGCCATGTCCCGCCGGATAATTGACCCAGACGTGCTGGCCTTTGTTGTACTCGTTGTCACGGCGGCCCGTCTGCCCGGCCCGCGCGCTCGGGCCGATGCCGATCATGTCCACCGACCGGTGGGACGGATTGTGATACGTGTCCCCCAGGAAGTTCTCCGCGGCAAACTTCCAGTTGGCGGGCAGGATCCACTTGTGGATGCCGATCACCTCCGATCCGCCCGGCCGCCCGTCGCGGCAATCCAGCACCTGATCCAGATGGTCGACCGCATCGCCGAGATAGGTCATGAAGTCGGGCGCCGCCGGATCCCACGATGCCCAGACAGTGCCTTTGTAAATCTCCAGCTTCGGCGTCTCGATCAGCGACCACTCGGCGCGGTCCAGGTTCCCCTCATACAGCACGCGATACAGCGGTACGCCCTGCAGCTTGCCATCCGTCGTGTAGCTCCACGAATGATACGGGCAGACGAACAACGACGTGTTGCCCGATTCGTAGCGGCACACCTTCATCCCGCGGTGCCGGCACGAATTCAGGAACACATGCACCTTGCCTAGCGTATCGCGGCACAGAATCACCGATTCGTCGCCCATGCGGGAGACGAAAAAATCGCGTTTGTTGGGAATCTGACTTTCATGGCCGACGAACAGCCACGCGCGGGTGAACAGTTTGTCCAGTTCCTCGCGGTGGAACTCGGGAGCGACGAAAATCTCGCGACTGATGGTCCCACGCGCGATGTCGATCATCTGATCGATCGGCAGCATTGTCATTCCGCGTCCTCCTCCCTGTTGTTCGCCAGCCTCCGCGGCCGGCCAGATGCGTCAGCCCCAGCGGGACGCCGCAGCGTCGTCCTCCTCACGCGCCTCCACCCAGACCCCCTCGCCGGTGGCCAAATCCTCGCGCTTCCAGAACGGGGCCTTGGTTTTCAGCCAGTCGATCAGGAACGCGGTCGCATCCAGCGCAGCCTGCCGGTGCGCGGAGGCCGCAATCACCAGCACGATGTTGTCGCCGGGCCGCAGCGACCCGACGCGATGGATGATGGTGCAACCCAGCAGCGGCCACCGCTCCGCCGCCTGATCCGCGATCCGCCCGATGGCGCGCTCGGTCATGCCGGGATAGTGTTCCAGCGTCATCCCGACGATGCCCGACCCCACCCCCGGCCCATGATCCCGGACCATGCCGACGAAGCAGCCGATACCGCCGATATCGGTGCGGCCGGCGGTCAGCGCGGCGATTTCCGCACCGACGTCGAAATCCTCGGTCTGGACCTTGATATGTGCCATGAAAGACGAACGCTAAACCCTGTCGCCCGGTTTGTCATGTAGGAGCCCGTGGACCCATGCAAGGATCCGGCGATGACCCCGCCCGGCGTCGGATCGGGCTCGACTACCTGCGCGCCTTCGTCATCGTCCTGGTCGTGCTGCACCACGCGGTGCTCGCCTACTGCACCTTCGGCCATTTCAACATGCAGCACTATACGTGGTCCACCGCGCCGATCGTGGACAGCCAGCAATGGCGGGGGTTCGACCTCGCGGTGCTGTTCAATGACAGCTATTTCATGCCGCTGATGTTCCTGTTGTCTGGACTGTTCGTCGGGCCAAGCCTGACGCGCAAGGGATCAGCAGCCTATCTGCGCGACCGTGCCCGCCGCCTTGCGCTGCCCTTCGCACTGGCGGAACTGACGATCATGCCGCTGGCGTATTATGCGTCGTACCGGATGACCGGTGCCACCATTGGCTTCGGAGCCTTCTGGGTGCAGACCGTGTTCCACGGCCCCTGGCCGAGCGGTCCGCCGTGGTTCGTCGCGGTGTTGTTCGGGTTCGATCTGATCGCGGTCGCGGTGTATCCGCTGCTGCGCCGGTTGATTCGGATCCGGCCAAGGCTCCCGTTCTGGGGCCTGTTCGCCGTTTCCGTCATCACCTGGCTGCCTCTGCTGATCCGATACGGTCCCGATCTTTGGTTCACCCGGGGGCCTCTGGCGATCCAGGAGAGCCGTGCCGCGGTTTATCTGGCCTACTTTCTCACCGGCGTCGTGATTGGACCGAGCGTTCGGATCCAGGGGCAGCGACCCGTGCTGATGGCGCTGCTGTCGTTCATACCGCTGGTGGCGGTGCAGATTGTCCGGCCGCCCGGCCCGACAATGGCCTTGCCGCTAAGCTGGCTGGTGGCCTCCGGCGTGACCCTGGCATTGTTTTGCACCGCCGCCACACGCGCTTTTCTGGCGGTTTTCGCTCGGTTCGAGCACCGGTCCGCGCTCTGGGACAGTCTCAGCGACAACGCCTACGGCATTTTTCTGGTGCACTACCTGTTCGTGTTGTGGGGACAGTATGCGTTGCTGGATTCGACGATCGGCGCGATCCCCAAGGCGGCCTGCGTCTTCATCGCTGCCCTGGCGCTCAGTTGGCTGTGCACCGCGGCGGCGCGCCATGCACTGCGCGCGCCGCCGTCCGCCATCAGATTCAGCCGAAGCTGACCGGCACCGGCCCAGTTGAGCCGGTTACGTCGTCGCCCCTTCCAGCACCTTGCCGAACAGCTCGAAATGCTGCCCGGTCCACCGAGTCAGTTGCATCTGCCGGATCGGGTGAAAATTCGTCGGGCTGGTGTTGATCTTGATCCCAGGCAGCAACACCGGGATCTCCACGTCGTGCAGGTTGGCGGCCTGCTTCATGATGTTGGCGCGGGAAAAATCCGTTCCACACTGTTTCAGTACCTGCCACAGGCACATCGTGACGCCGAAGCCGAACACCGGTCCTGCATCCGTCAGATCGGCGTCCGGCATGTATTTGGCCATAAACGCCCGCCACTGATTCATGCCGGCGTCGTCCTTCCAGCTCGGGTCGGTAGGGTCCTTCAGATAGGCGGCGCTGAGCAGCCCGGTCGCGTTCTCCGCCCCCGCCGGCGTGATCACCGAACCGACCGAAATCGACACGTTGGTCATGAAATGCATCGGTTTCCAGCCAAGTTCGGCCACCTTGCGGATCATCTGCGCCGCGAATTTCGGCGTGGCCGCCGTGATCAGCACGTCGGCACCCGACGCCTGCAAGGCCACCGCCTGCGAGTCGATCGTGGCATCGGTCGTCTCATAGGAAACGACCTTCACCACATGCTTGTCGTACTCCGCACCCAGGGCATCGCGCACGCCGGCGGGATAATCCTTACCGAAATCATCATTCTGATACAGGATCGCGATCTTGGCGTCGGGCTTCTGCTGCAAGGCATATTTCGTGTAGATCTGCGCCTCGGTCCGGTAACTCGGCTGCCAGCCCATCACCCAGGGGGCGGTCTTCGGATCGCCCCATTTGTTGGCGCCGCTGCCCAGGAAGATCAGCGGCACGCCTTTACTGTTGGTGTAACGGGAAATCGCCGTGTTGGTCGGCGTGCCGATCGTGGCGAAAATGAACGCGACCTGGTCCTCCTCCACAAGGCGGCGCACCTGGTCCACCGTCTTCGGCGGGCTGTACCCGTCGTCGAGCGAATCGTAAATGATCTGCCGGCCGCCGACCCCGCCCTGATCGTTGATCATCTTGAACACCGCACCCTCGGTACGGGCGATGATGCCGTAAGCCGACGCGGGACCGCTGTAAGCCGCCGTATTGCCGATCTTGAGTTCGGTCGCCGTCACGCCGGGCGTGTCCTCGGCGGCGCGAACACGAACCGGCAGGCAAGCCGCAGCAAGGCCAGCCAGGAACATACGTCTCGACATCGATACCCTCCCATTTGTTGCGTGGAATCTATACATCGGTGCCAACGCGGCGCAATCACCTATCAGTATATCGTTCCCAACGCCGCGCACGAACACACCCAACGGTCAGGTGACGCGGCGCGTGCGCAGCGCCGCGGCAAGTGTGCCGTCATCCAGCACGTCCAGCGCGCCGCCCATTGGCACGCCCTGCCCGACCCGGGTGACGGTGACGCCGGTCGGCCGAAGCTGGTCAGTCAGCCAATGCGCGGTGGCCGCACCATCGACAGTCGCGCCAAGCGCCAGGATCACCTCGCTGACCCCGCCCTCAGCAATCCGGGTCAGCAACCCCTCTGTGTTCAGGTCCTCGGGCCCGATGCCGGAGAGCGCCGACAGCGTGCCCCCCAGAACGTGATACAGCCCGTGATGCACGCGCGCGCGTTCCAGCGCCCACAGATCGCCGACACCTTCGACGACACAGATCACTGTACGGTCGCGGTGTTCGTCACCGCAGATCGAGCAGGGATCCTGGCTGTCGAGATTGCCGCAATCCGCACAGGGCCGCACCGCCTGCGCCGCGGCAGCAAGCGCGGCGGCAAGCGGCAGCATCCGGGATTCAGGCTGCTGCAGCATTTTCAGCGCGGCCCGCCGAGCGCTGCGCGGCCCCAGGCCGGGCAGTTTCGACAGCAGGCTGATCAGATGATCGACTTCAGGGCCGCCCATCGCAGGGACCGCCGGGCTTTATCACCAAGCCGGGAAGCGCGGGATCAAAACGGCAGCTTCATCCCCGGCGGAAGCTGCAACCCGCCGGTGACCTTCTGCATCTCGTCCGCCGACACCGCTTCGATCTTGGTTCTCGCGTCACGATGCGCGGCGACGATCAGGTCCTCCAGCATCTCGGTATCCGCGGGATCGACGATCTTGGGGTCGATCTTGATTTTCCGCAGGTCGTTCTTGCCGTTCAGTGTGACTTTCACCAGCCCCGCACCGGCCTCGCCGGTGACCTCCGTGGCCTCCAGCTTGGCCTGCATCTCCTGCACCTTGGATTGCATCTGCTGTGCCTGCTTCATCAGGCCGGCCAGGTTCTTCATAGGTCCATCTCCATCGGCTCTTCGTCGAAATAGGCGGCATCGGGCGGGGCGAACGCCGGCAGATCGGCCGGCGGATCGGCGACGCTGGCCGGCAGCCCGTAAGCGTCCGCGGTCTTATCATGCACCGTATCGATGCGCGCGCCCGGAAATGCGGCCAGGATCGCGCACACCAATGGGTGATCCGCCGCCGCGGTCTTCCGCGCGGTATCGGCGGCGTTCCCCTGGTCGGCGATCGTGGCTTCACCGGCCTCGCGTGACACGGCGATGGTCCAGCGGGAGCCGGTCGCGTCCGACAGCAGGGCGGCCAGTTGGGCGGAGAGGTTTTTGGGGGCTTCGGGCTGCGGGCGGAGTTCGATCACCGGCGGAGCGAACCGCACGAGGTGGACGGAATGGAGCAGATGCGCGTGCAGCATCGCTTCTTTCTGGTCGCCGACGAAGGCGACGACGTCGCGAAATGTGCCAAGTCTGGGGCCGACCGGTTCAGGGCTGATCATCGGCGCGCCGTTGGCAACGGCCCGCACACCACCGCCCCCACCGCCGGCCGGCGCAGCAGGCGCCGGCGATGGGGCCGTGCCACCGGCGGTCAGACGCCGGACCAGGTCCCCCGGCGTCGGCATGTCCGACACGTGGCACAACCGGATCAGCACCATCTCCGCCGCGGCGCGGCGGTCGGGGGCGATTTCCACCTCGCCGACGCCCTTCAGCAGCATCTGCCAGGCGCGGGCCAGCACCGGAACGGTCAGGCGGTCGGCGAGTTCAGCGCCGCGGGTGCGTTCGGCCTCGGGCAATTCGTGGCTTTCGCGCAGGGCGGGGATTGATTTCAGCCGCGTCACTGTGTGCAGCAGGTCGAGCAGGTCCTGCAGCAGGGTGCCGAGGTCGGCGCCGCGTTCGTAGGCTTTGTCGGTGATGGCGAGGGCGGCGGCGGGTTTTCCGCCCATCACCGCGTCCATCAGTTCGAACACCGCCTCCCGATCCGCGAGGCCCAGCATGTCAACGACCTGGGCGGTGGTGATGGTGGTGTTCTCAGCCTGGGCGATGGCCTGGTCCAGCATCGACAGCCCGTCGCGGACAGAGCCATCGGCGGAGCGGGCAATCTGTTCGAGCGCGGCGGACTCGATGGTGACGTTTTCCTTGATCGCGATCCGGCCGAATAGTCCGGCGAGTTCGGCGATCCGCACCCGGCGCAGGTCGAAGCGCTGGCAGCGCGACAGCACGGTGATCGGAACCTTGCGGATTTCCGTCGTCGCGAACACGAACTTCACATGCGGCGGCGGTTCTTCCAGCGTTTTCAGCAGCGCGTTGAAGGCATTGCGGCTCAGCATATGGACCTCGTCGATGACGAAGACCTTGGTGCGCGCCTGCATCGGGCGAAACCGTGTGGCCTCGATCACTTCGCGCATATCGTCGACGCCGGTGCGGCTGGCGGCGTCCATCTCGATCACGTCGGGGTGGCGGTCGGCCAGGATGCCGATGCAGTTGGCGCAGACGCCGCAGGGATCGGCGGTCGGGCCGCCGGTGCCGTCGGGTCCGATGCAGTTCAGCGCCCGGGCGATGATGCGGGCGGTGGTGGTTTTGCCGACGCCGCGGACGCCGGTGAGCATGAAAGCGTGGGCGACCCGGCCGGCGGCGAAGGCATTGCGAAGCGTGCGCACCATCGCTTCCTGGCCGATCAGGTCATCGAACGTGGTCGGACGATATTTCCGCGCCAGCACGCGGTACGGCGTCGCGTGCACCGGTTCGGGCAGCGCCACCGGCAGGGCATCACCGAACAGACCGGGTCCCTCCGGCGGCGGCGGCGCGTCGTCGGTTTCGGCTTCGACGGGATCGTCCTGGAACAGGCCGGCCATGCGGGGCGGTCACCTCACCGCCATGCGCGGTATTGGGGGAAAAGTGGGAGACCGACAAACGACCCGAGCGGTGACCCGTTGCGGCTGCTTCCTTCCGGACCTGACCGGGTTGGCGAGGCGCCCGTCCACCGCCGATCTCCCGGGAGGTGCATACCACGCAACCGGGGGGTGGGGGCAAGGTGGCTTCGCGCGAGTCTTGCGCACCGGCGCAAACCCGCTCACCCTGCGCCCCAAGCAACAAGGGGAAATGGCCATGGCCAGACTTCCATTGATCACCAGCAAGGACCAGCTTGCTCCGGAGCATCATCCCGTCGCCGAGGACATCATCGCGAGCCGCGGCTCGCTGCAAGGCCCGTTCTCGCTCTTCCTGCACAGCCCGGAACTGGCCGGACGGATGGCTCACCTCGGCGCCTACGTCCGATTCGAGGGTTCGCTGGACATGCGGGTCAGGGTCCTCGCCGCCATGACCGTCGCACGCGAGTTCGAGGCCGCCTATGTCTGGGGCGCGCAGACCGGCGCCGCCCGGCAGCGCAGCGTCCCCGAGAGCACAATCGCCGCGATCAAGGAAAACCGGTCCGACGGCGTGCCGGCCCCGGATCTCGCGGTCATCGAATTCACCCGCGCGCTGCTGCGCGACCATCGGGTGAGTGAGGCGGCGGCCAAAGCCATGCAGGAACGCCTGGGCGATGACGGGTTCATCCAACTTACCGGGGCCATCGGTTACTACAGCATGCTGGCGATGACGG
>Ga0182012_10001926_pt1 | contig 22637 bp, 25 predicted proteins | sample 612S2SmetaG_FD_120486 | JGI IMG/M metagenome (GOLD analysis project Ga0182012, IMG submission 120486) | Permafrost microbial communities from Stordalen Mire, Sweden - 612S2S metaG | ecosystem: Environmental > Terrestrial > Soil > Wetlands > Permafrost | place: Sweden: Stordalen | collected... | reverse complement strand
TGTATGTCGGTGACCATCTTTGGTGCGCCTTGCGGCGCGACCTTTATGGTCGTGGATTGAAGTTGTCGTCGTCGGTATTTTTAATTGTCGTTGGCTGGGCGTTTTAATTGTCGCCAATCAATCTAGTGACGTTCGAGTCAAAAGCGTTTCAGCAAGATGCCAAATTCTTTGAGCCTGGAATGCTGGTACTTTGGAGTTAATGTTGACGACGACTGCAATGAAGCGTATTGCGCCGCCAAAGCGGCTTATTTTTGGCCCCGGACCGTCGATGGTCGATCCGCGCGCCTACGAAGCGATGGGCCAACCGGTCACCGGTATTCGCGACCCCTATTTTCTATCCATAATGGCCGAAATCCAGGCCGGTCTACGTGAGGTGCTGGGCACCAAAAATAGCAAAACATTTCCGATTCCAAGTAGCGGATCTGGAGGAATGGAAGCCGCAATCGGCAATTTTGTGAGGGAGGGCTCCAAATTTGCCGTTTTCACCGCTGGCCACTTTGCCGAACGAATGGCCACCATGGGCCAACGGCACAGAGCGCAGGTTGTGCGCTGTAACAAAGAATGGGGTGAAGTGTTCAGCCGGGAAGAAGCGTCGGCGTTCATAGAAAGAGAGAAGCCCGATGTTGTCGCCTTTGTACAAGCCGAGACGTCTACCGGTGCATATCAATCGGGCCGTGCCATAACCGCCGCTGCCCACGAGGCCGGTGCATTGGTGATTGCGGATTGCGTCACCTCTATGGGCGCGATGCCAGTGGAAATGGATTCCGTTGGCATTGATATTGCCTATAGCTGCTCGCAAAAAGGCTTGAGTTGTCCCGCCGGACTTTCTCCTATTTCCATCTCGCCGCGCGCCTGGGAATGGCTAGAGAGGCGGCAAGATGAACCGTTCACTTGGTATTTTGATTTGCGTTTGATCGCAAAATATTTCGAAGAGCCGCACGTCTATCACCACACACCATCGCCGCCGCTTTATTACGCAATGCATCAGGGCTTGGCCGTTATTGAAGAAGAAGGGCTAAGCAACCGCTGGGAGCGCCACAAGACCGTAGGCCAGAAACTCGTCACGGAACTGGTGAAGCTCGGTTTTGAACCGTTGGTGAAAAAATCGGGCGACCGTATTTGGCATCTCACGGTAGTCTTGCCGCCCGCTCACGTCGACGAGGCCAAACTCCGCGATCGCCTCATGAACAAGTACGGCATTGAGATCGCCGGCGGCTTAGGCAAACTGGCAGGCAAGATTCTCCGTATCGGCACCATGGGTCCGTTGTCCACGGAAGACCAGGCGGCGTTCCTTTTGGACGCCATCGCCACTGCTATCTAACAATGCAAATCATCAATCTAGGTCCTCGCGAGTTGCAACTGCTCGAAAGCGACATAACTAAGACCGCTGTCGACGTAATTGTAAACGCCGCTAACTCTCATCTGGGAGGTGGCGGTGGTGTTGACGGCGCCATCCACCGCGCGGGCGGTCCCGAAATCATGCACGAGCTAGACACCATCCGCCAGCGCATTGGCCGATGTCCAGCCGGCAGCGCTGTTGTGACAGGGGCTGGCAAGCTTCCGGCACAATTCGTATTCCACGCCGTGGGTCCCATTTACCGCGACGGACAATCCGGCGAAGCCGCGCAGCTCTCATCCTGCTACCGTACTTGCCTGGACATGGCGGCCGACCGCCGTTTGGCTTCCATCAGCTTTCCCTCCATCAGCACAGGCGCTTATCGCTTCCCGTTTGAAGAGGCAACTCGCATCGCACTCGAAACCGTCAGCCAGTGGCTCACTCTGCACAACGGCACGGTCCATACGGTGAAGCTGGTACAGTTTGACGCCAGCGACCACCGCGTTTACTGTAATCTCGCTTACAAAATGCAATTCTCCATGGCCAGCAAGGCTTCCAGCTAGAATGTAGGTGCAAGGATGCAAGTTCTCGAAGCCGGAAAAAACAAATATTTGCTGTTGGAACTCGACCCTGAATCCATCGGCACCATCGCGCGCCAAGCGGGCTTTGATTTTAAGATTGATGACCGAGGACGGTCTTTATCAGTTGAACTCTCCGCGACCGATCGGCAAGCCCCTCTGCTTTTATTCGACGCCGCAGACCCCGGCAACCTGGGCTGGTTTTCGCGCTGCCAGTTCTATGTCGATGGCAAGTCGGGCAGTGTTCTGCAAACTCCGCTCTGGCTGGCCAATCAACGCGACCGCTCTGGCCGCATGTTGACCCACGCTGTACGGGTGCAGATTGCCAAAGAATTGCCAGGCACTTTTCGTATGCCCGGCAAACAACCCGTTTCCGAACAAGTGGTGTATGCGGTTTTCTTCAACTTGCTGAATGCTCTGATGAACACCGGTGTTGGCGTCTGCGGCGGCCCCACAGTGAAGCCGCTGGCTGGCCGCACTGAGACGGTCGGCCCTAAGAACTAACCCCTACAACTCCGCCGCTACCGCTACAGCGGGCTTTGTCTTGCTACCAGGCGGACGGCCGCGCCGTTTTGGTTCGGCGGTGTGCCCATTGCCGTTCAAATCATCCAATCCTTCTTCCAGGATCAGCGAGGCATTGGCGGGATCTTTCAACCAAGCTGGCGGACGGCCGCGGCGCCTGCCACGACCTCTGGCTAGCCGTTCCAACGTCAGAATTGCTTCTTCGATTTGTTCACGCTCCAGCCGTAGCTCCGCGAGCATTTTATCCACGTCCAAAATTCTGACCTCCCAGAAACCCGATTTGACTACTCATAGCGAGCGTTTGAGCAAGAAGAATCAAGTTCTGCTCAAGCACATGATTTAGACGAAGTTTACAGTTTGTAAGGGATGAATTTCAAGGTAAGTATAGTTTTAAAAAACTATATTAGTCCTAGAACTAAAGGACGAATTGCAGGCTTTTCCGGTAATTAGACTTTTTGGAAACGGCGTTTCCAATAGTAATACAACGGAACGCCTAAAGCCATTAGAACCAGCCCCATAAGAGACTCGCGAGGCCTATTTAGCAGGGTATTAAAGAGCAAAAAAGCGGCCGCTGCGACGAAGAGTACTGGCACGACTGGGTACCCCAGAGTACGGTACGGACGAACTAAGTTCGGCTGCTTTCTGCGTAATACAAATACCGAAACTGCGGTCATTAGGTATAAAATCCAACTGCCAAATATCACGAAATTGTAAAGATCGTCAAACCATCCGCTGAGCACAACTACCGACGACCAGAGACAAAGCATGATCACGGAGTTGCCGGGAGTAAAGTATTTCGGATGAACTTTAGCGGCTGCCTTGAAGAACAGTCCGTCGCGCGCCATAGCGTAAGGAACGCGCGAGCCGGACAGAATAGATCCGTTTAAAGCAGCGAAAATCGAGATGAGTACCGCAACCGAAACGGCGGCGGCGGCGGTATGACCGTACAAGTGCGACATCATGTTGGCGGCCAAGCGTTCCGATCCGGCAACCTCGGCGGGCGTCAGCACATAGAAATAGGCGACGTTAATAAGCAGGTAGATGGCAATTACCGCCAAGGTTCCCATGATCAGCGCACGCGGCAGATTCCGCCCGGGCTCTCTGATTTCAGAGGAAACCATGCTCACGTTATTCCAGCCATCGTAAGCCCACAGCGCGCTCACCATTGCGGCCACAAATCCGGCGATGCCTCCCACGCTCGGAATGTGTTGACCCAAATGCGAGAAATCACCTTGGCCGGAAAAAAGTCCGATCGCGATAATGCCGCAGATCAAAAGAACTTTTACGCCGGTCACTATCACCTGCAAGTCGCCGCCCACGCGCACACCCACGTAGTTCACACCGGCCAAGACGAGAATGACCCCGATGGCCACCAACTGGCCGTAGTGGATCTCAAACCGGGTATGATTCGGGCCAATCATATACGGCGTGATCAAAACCGGTTGCGCCAGTATGGGAAGAAAAACGGTGAGGTACGTGTAGAACCCAGCCGCCAACGTGGCGATGGAACCGCTTTTGGCAACCGAGAACTGCGTCCAGCCATAGAGATAACCCCAGAATGGCCCATACGCAGCGTTCAGATAAACATATTCGCCACCCGCCTCCGGCATAGCCGCCGCCAGTTCGGCATACGTGAGCGCGCCAAATAAACTCAGCAAGCCGGCCACCACCCAAACCACGAACAGCATCTTCACCGAGCCAAGTTTCGTGATCATACTAGTGGGCACCAGAAAGACGCCGCTGCCGATCACGGTGCCAATGACGATAGAAGCGGCGCTCCACACGCCCAGGACACGTTGCAAATGTGGAGAGGAAGTGGCGCTTGCCGGGAGGTTAGATGCCATAAGAGTTGAATGCCTTTATTCGCTAGCGGTTGCCGGTAAAGGATTAGGCAACACAAAGCTGGCAACGTAGCCAACCACAAACGTTGTCACTGAACCTATCAAAACGTACCATGTATAGGCGACTTGGGTGCGGAAGACCAGTGTCACAATAAAGCCCGCGCTCATACCTGCAATGGCTGCCCACTCGCCAGGTTTCTTGGTCAACACCCCGAGCAGAAAAACGCCCAGCAGGCTGCCATAGAGCACGGAGGCTATGGATAAACCCGTTTCGAGAACACTGCCCCAATGGCGCGCAGCCAAGCCCACGGTAAACAGAATCAAGCCCCAGCCAATGGTGGACCAGCGCCCCAGTTGCAAGAGCCGGGTATCGGAGGTCTTCGGCCGCATGGGACGCCAGAAATCCATGATCGTGGTTGACGCCAGCGCATTCAGCGCAGCGCTCAGGTTTGACATGGCCGCCGCCAGAATGGCCGCAATCACTAAGCCAGACAAACCCACAGGCAAATGATTCCAGACAAATTCCGGATAAACGCGATCCAAGACTTGCGGCGGCAGTTGACCGCTGTCGTGATAATAGACAAAGAGAAGAACACCGATCATCAGAAACAGCGAGAACTGGAAAAAGACCACGAACCAACTTGAGAACAAAGCCAGCCGGCTCTCCTTCAGATTGCGCGCTGCCAGCAAACGCTGCACCAGCAGTTGCTCCGTGCCATGGCTGGCGGTGGTGAGAAAGCAACCGCCAATCAGTCCACCCCAGAAGCTGTATTTCGTTTGGAAAAACTGCGAGGTGAACGCGAAATGAAAATCGAAGAATTGGAATTTATGCGCGGCTTGGCCCATAGCCACTGCATGTGACCAACCGCCTGGGATCAAGCCCAGAATCAGGAAGAAACTCACCAGCGCGCCGCCCACATAGAGAATCATCTGCACCACGTCGGTCCAGATCACGGCAGTCATCCCGCCCTCAAACGTATAGAACAGGGTTAGACAGACAATAATGGCTATAGAGACAACTTCGATGTTCGCGGCGGGGAAAACGCCCGTCAAGCTGTCCCCCAAAACCACCGAAACGACTAGCGAAACGGCGAAGACCCGCACGCCTTCCGCCAGCGCCCGCAGGACTAAAAAGATTCCTGCCGTAAATTTGCGGATGTGGGAACCGAACCGTCTACCCATCAATTCATAGGCGGTGTACATTTCGCCACGGAAATAATGCGGCAGAAACAAGGCAGAGATCACAATGCGTCCAACCAAGTAGCCCATTATCAATTGCAGGAAGACAAAAGTACCGGCAAACGAAATGGCCGGAGTACCAATAACGGTCAGGGTACTGGTTTCAGCCGAAACAATGGAAAAAGCGATGGCCCACCAAGGGGCGCCGCGGCCGCCCAGAAAATAGTTCTTAATGGACGCATTACGCTCTTTGAAGCGGGCCCCAAACCAGGTAATGAAGATCAAATAGCAAATGATCACCGCCAAATCGGCTATGCGCATGGGTTTACAAGTGTGTTTTTACAAGTAGAGACAGGGGGATGATAGCATGCGTTGTAGGTTACGCTAGTTTAACGGTCGGCGCTGGAACTGACCATGGCGGAGTGGCATCCAAACTGTATAGAACAAGAAATATGATAGATAGTGTTGCAGGGCGGGACGGCGTTCGTTATACTCCGGCTTTGTGACTCACTCGAGATTTTCATGGTCACGGATTTTGACTGCCAAGTTCGCAAACATTGTAGTCTAGCCTTCGGCGAGTAGAGAAACCGCAGAAGCATTCGATTTGTAGAGTTAAATATGAAGAATTCCTCTGGGGAGGTTATCGTGGATTTTTGCTTTCGAAGGGCCGGCCGGATCATACTCGCTGCCAGCGCTCTTGTTTTGATTCCAAGCTTCGTGACGGTGCCCAGCGCTCAGGCGCACGGGCAGGCGGCGGCAGCGGGCCAGAAGAACTGGAAGGACCGCGACGAATACGATGCGTTCCAGAAGGTCACGCAGACCACAGACATGAAGGCCCGGCTGGAAGCCCTGAAGGCTTGGGAAGACAAGTATCCGACATCGGACTTCGTCGACATGCGGAACCAATACTTTTTGGACACCTATAACAACTTGTCCAAAACAGACCCCGCCATGCGGCAGGCGCTCCTCAACAAGGCGCAAGATTCATTGAAGAATGATCCGAAAAACGCCAACACCCTCTATCTCATTTCTTTGTGGGGGCCCATTGTGGGCGGCGCAAATCCCCCGGCCGACTTGGTGAGTCAGGTAGAGAGCGCCGCGCACGCGTTCATCGCCGGTGCGGACGAAGCATTCTCCGACGACAAGAAGCCGGCCAACCTTTCGGCAGAAAATTGGAAGACGGCCAAGGCTGCTCGCATCGCCAAAGCCCACCAAGCGTTAGCTTGGGCCGCGACCACCAAGAAAGACTACCCCACTGCCGAGAGCGAATATCGCGAAAGCTTGACCGTTTATCCTGACGACGCTCCCACCTCTTCGCAATTTGCCAGAATGCTCTACGAAGAGAAAGATCCCAAGAAGATTCCCGAATCGCTCTTCGAATATGCCCGCGCCGGAGAATACAGTGGCCCTGGCCCAACCCTTCCCGCAGCCGGCAAAACCGCGGCCATCGACTTCTTTAACAAGCTCTACAAAAACTACCATGGCAGTGACGATGGCAAGGACCAGATACTCACCCAAGCCAAGACATCCGCCCTGCCGCCTGCCGGTTACAGCGTCGTCAGCATTAATGACCTGGAAAACGATAAAGCGAAAGCCATCAACGACCGCATCGCGAAAGATCCCGGATTCGGTCTCTGGTTCTCACTCAAACAGCAGCTCACCGGTGACAATGGTCCGGCCTACTTCTCCAGTAATGTGAAGGATGCGGAACTACCGGGCGGCGCCAATGGCGTCAAAACATTCTCGGGTACGATTTTGACGGTCGAGCCTGCCGACAAGCCAACGCGCGTCACGGTGGGAATCGAAGATCCAACCAAGGCCGATGCTACATTGCTCTTCACGAATGCTATTCCGACCGCCGCTTTGAGCAAGATTAAGGTTGGCGAAAAGGTTGAATTCAGTGGTGTGGCCGATAGCTTCACCAAAGACCCTTACATGTTGACGTTCAAAGATCCCGATATCCCGGGCGTTCAGCTGGCACCGCCTCCGCCTCGGCCCAAGGGCAGGAAGCGGTAACCAATCATTACCGATGAAAAAGGGCCATGGAGAAAATCCTCTCCATGGCCCTTTTCTTTTGCTGCGCAGAAAGCTGCTACATCTTATAGCGGCCTAGATCCTCATCATTCAAACCTTCCAGCCACTTCCGCAGTTCTTCGTCGTTCACTTTCTCAGACACCTTGTCCGAATTCTTGGAAGTCTGCAATACCTTGTCATCCACAAAGATGGGGCAGTCATGGCGCAAAGCCAGCGCCAGCGCATCGCTCGGCCTGGAATCCACACTCATCAGATGGCCCTCCCGCTCCAGCCAGATCAACGCATAGAAAGTGTCATCCTTCAACTCACTCACAACCACCTTCTTAATAGAAGCCTCCAAGCCCATCAGCAGCACTTTGATCAGATCGTGCGTCATCGGGCGAGGGGTGGTCACCTTCTCAATCTCTAAAGCAATCGCATTAGCCTCGTAGATCCCAACCCATATAGGCAGTACGGCGTCGCCACTCATATCCTTCAAGACAACAATGGGCATGTTGGTCATGGGATCCATCATGAGACCGCGAATTTTCATTTCTACTTCCAAAAGAACCTCCAGTCCCCTAACTCCAAGTTACTGCAAAACGCTTTCACCCGCGAGGCTATTTGCGCCCACGCGGGTCACCAGTACATCCAGATAATGTCCGGTCAACGTCTTAGTCCCATCCGGCGCAGGCAGTCGGGCGTCGGTAAAGTTCAACGTTTTGTTCTGGCTCGTGCGGCCGACCCACTGGTTGGTGGCACGGTTGTACCCTTCTACATGCACATGCTCGCGTTTACCCACGAAGCGGGCATGCCGGCGCATCTGAATGGAGCGCTGCTGCTCTTGTAGTAGCGCAAAACGGCGCGTCTTCTCTTCTTCCGGGATGTGATCTTCCAACAGCAACGCCGGTGTATTCGGGCGCTTCGAATACTTGAAGATGAACATCGCGTCGTATTCAACTTCGTCGATGAGCCGGACCGTTTCGTTGAACTCGGCTTCCGTTTCGCCGGGGAAACCGACAATGATATCTGTGGTGATGGCGATATTGCGGCGCGCTTTCTTCATCCACTCAATTCGCCGCAGGTAGTCTGCGCGTGTATACAGCCGCTGCATGCGCTGAAGGACCGAATCCGAACCAGATTGCACAGGAAGATGGACGTGGTCGCAAAGCGCTTCGTTCTGGTCGATGGCGTCAATGATGCTCTTGCCGAAATCACGCGGATGCGATGTCGTAAACCGGACGCGTTTCAGTCCGTCGATCTTGCCGGTTTCGTCCAGCAGTTTTGCGAAGTCCCAGCCGGCGGCCGAGGGATCGCGATAACTGTTCACATTTTGGCCTAACAACTGTACTTCGGTATAACCTAATTCGGCCAGTGAACGCGCCTCTCGCAGAACGCTCTCGCTGGTGCGGCTGCGCTCGGGGCCGCGGGTGAACGGCACAACGCAGTAGGCGCACGCCTTGTCGCAGCCTTCGATGATCGTGATGTAGGCCCGGTGCGGGTTATCCCGCGATGTAAAAGGCGTGTCGAAGGTATCGGCGGTATCCAGGCTCAAGCCAGTGACGCGCCGGTTGCCGGCTTCGAGTTGCACCAGCATCTCTGGCAGCTTTGTATAGCTGGCCGAACCAGCTACCAGACTTACGTGCGGGGCGCGCTCAAAGATGCGCTCGCCTTCTTGCTGAGCCACGCAGCCGAGGACTCCGAAAATCTTGCCTTTCCCGGCCTTCTTGAATGTGTCGAGCCGGTGAAAGACCTTCTGCTCTGCTTTGTCGCGAATGCTGCAGGTATTGTAGAGAACCAATTCAGCGTCGTCGATTTCTTCCACCTGTTGGTAGCCTTTCTCAACAAGCGTGCCCACCACCTTTTCGGAATCATGGGCGTTCATCTGGCAGCCGAACGTTTCGATATAGAACGTCTTCATGAGATCTCCGGCCGCGCCTTCGCTGCGCTATCCATGAAGGATGCGCATCGCCCAGCCGATACCAAATAGCGCCGCCATGAAACAACCGAAACAGTACAACCCGTAGCGCAGGCGTTCCTGATCGGTCTTCTTGGTCACCACGCCTAGAATCACGCTACACACCAAGGCGAAAAGAACGGTAGTTTCAAAATGGTCTAGTTTCATGGATTAGTCCTTTTCGTGGTTGCTGATTTCATAGGCATCCACCAGGGCGAGAATGTTTAATAGTCCAGCAGCCACAATAAACTTTGAGCCGTAATCGGGCGAATAGCCGGCCACATCGGGCGGTCCATAGCCCATAAAGGTGGCCGCAAAGTAAAACACTCCCGACGCCAAATCACCGATGTATCCGCCAAATTGAATCAAGCGCGAAAGAACATCGCCACCATCAACCGGGTGAAACAAAGGTCCACGCATGAACACGCCCACCAGAAACGTGACCAGCACCGTGGCGAAAATGATGGCGCCTCGGCCCTTGCGACCAAGCAGAAAGTGGCCGGCGCCGGGGATGAACCACGATAACGGAATCAGCAGAATAGGCGATTTTAAGGGTGGTGTAGAAGCGGCAGGGACCGCAGTGGCTGGCATCCCTTCATTTTATCGTGTCGCTTCGGCAGGCCTCAGAAAACCAAGCGCTGTGCGACTTTTCCTGCCGCAGACCTCTGCGGTGGCTCACTGACGAGCGAAGCGATGAGTTCTCGCAAGCGGCTCACTTGATCGGGTTTGGTGATCAGATAGCGGCATTTTCCATTAGGGTCGGGCGTGAATACGGTGGCGGCTTTGTCGCTTAACGTCACATTGCCGGGAGCAGAGAGATCGAAGTACTCGCGGTCTGGTCGGATGGCATCCAATACAGCGGTCGAGTCCCAATTAGGGTGGTCTTCGCGCTTGCCAACATAAACCTTGTAAGCTTCCACTACCGGGTGGTTTGTCGCCCAATTGAAGTCTTTCTCGATGCTCTCGATCGGATAGGTGATCAACAATCCGATCTCAAAACCGCTGAAGATCATGGGGGTGGGCCAATTCTTCATCAGATCGGCGAACGCCGGCGCGTCGGTGAACACGTTGTACTCAGGTTGCGGTTTTTGAAAATTTCCCGCCATCAGGTACAGTGCCTTTACTTTGCGTGCGGCCAAAGCGCGGCCTTCCGGAGTAGCCACCAGGCGCGCCAGATTTGTACTGAAACCGATCTGCGCAATCGACACAGATCCATCTGGCTGATCTTTCAGGATGTGCATCAGCAGCGCGACAGCTTCCGGCGCTTCCGATCCGTCGCGCAGATTTCGAGGGTAAATGAAATTGCCGCGTGCGTCGCGCCGCTCGACGGGCACCTTGAGCATCGGCGTGTCATTGGGCGTTTTACCGTTTCGCACAACGCCAATCGGCACATCGGGCCGACCATAGAATTGGTTCACCAGATCAATGAATGTTGCGGCATCATGATTGTCTTTGGTAATCGTCACGGCCAGCAACTTTACTTCATTGCGGTTTTCCAAGGCGTGAATCATGGCCAGGGCTAACGCATCGTCGCAATCGTTGCCCATGTCGGTGTCAAGAATCAAGCGCACCGGTTCGGCGCCAAACGCTTGCGCACCAAACATCAACAGACCGGCAACGAGAATCCGCGAAGCGAAGACGAAGAGTTTATCCACACGGGTAGATTACAATAGTGTTCGGTCACCTCATCATGCGGATGTGGCGGAATTGGCAGACGCGCTAGATTCAGGTTCTAGTAATCGCAAGGTTGTGGAGGTTCAAGTCCTCTCATCCGCACCAACAATAAATACTTTCACCCCTCCAACATCCCAGTCCACCCCTTCTCATCCCTCCCAATACAAATCCGATTCCCACTCCGCACCAGCGGCAACTTCAGCAACTTCGGCTGCTCTTCAATCTTCCGCAGCAACTCCGTATCCGTCACCCTCAGATATTTCAATCCCGCATCCGCATAAGCCTTCCCGTCTGTATCCACCAACCCCAGTAACCCAAACTTATCCACAAAGCGCTTAATCTCACCGGGCGCCATCGGCTTCTGTGCCAGATCCACCATATGAATCTGCACGCGCCGCTCTTTAAAAAACCGCTCTGCCGCCCGCGCATCTTGCGAACTCTTCACTCCAAAAATCTGCACACTCTGCATACTCTTGATTTTGCCAGTCACGCCCAAATCCAAAATAGGAGAAAATAGCCACATGGGTTCATCGCAAAGCGATTTCCAGCAACACTTCTCCAGCTTGTCTGATAAGGCACTGATGGAAGTTCACAGAGACGATCTTGTCGACGCAGCCAAGGCCGTCTACGATCAGGAAATGACTCAACGCGGTCTGGTGGCCGAGGACGCAGAAGAACCGCAATCCGCTGAGCTTAGCAGCGGCGAAGAATTAATCAATGTGGCGGAGTTCGAGTCCACCGAAGACGCCGCGCGTGCACAAGAAAAACTCAGAAAAAGCGGCATTCCAGCATATATCGCCGTCGCCGTGCCTACGGCCTTCGCGCGCCAAGCGGTCGACATGCTCGATCCTGTATCGGAAGAAGATCTGGCAGCCATGGCCGAAGCGGCGAAAGCGAAAGCTTAAACCACTGTCTCCGCTAACACGTGGCTCCCATAGCGCTGGGCCACGTAGTTGTTCAAAATTTCGCGGAACTCTTCCACAATATGGTCGCCGCGCAATGTTGTGGAAAGCTTACCGTCAATATAGACCGGCGCCACAGGCGTCTCAAACGTTCCCGGCAGCGAAATGCCGATGTTGGCATGCTTTGATTCGCCTGGCCCGTTCACCACGCAACCCATCACTGCCACTTTCATCTCTTCCACACCCGTGTACTTCTCGCGCCAAACCGCCATCTGTTCGCGCAAATAAGTTTGGATCTGGTCTGCCATGTCCTGGAAGAACGTACTTGTCGTGCGCCCACAACCCGGACAAGCCGCCACCTGCGGCGTAAAGCTGCGCAGATTGAGCGCCTGCAAAATCTGCTGGCTCACGATCACTTCTTCCGAACGATCGCCATTCGGCAGCGGCGTCAACGATGCGCGAATCGTATCGCCAATACCCTGCTGCAACAGCACCGCCAGCGCCGCGCTCGTCGCCACGATGCCTTTTGAACCCACACCCGCCTCGGTCAAACCCAAATGCAGCGCGTAATCGCAGCGCGCCGCCATCATTTCATACACCGAAACCAAATCCTGGACGTTGCTCACCTTCGCGCTCAGAATAATTTTGTCGCGGCCCAACCCATAACGTTCAGCATTTTCGGCGCTGCGCAGCGCGCTTTCCACAATCGCCCGCCGCGTCACTTCCATCGCGTCCAACGGCTCGGGCGATTTCGCATTATCGTCCATCATCTGCGTCAACAGCGACGCGTCCAAAGATCCCCAGTTCACGCCAATTCGCACAGGCCGGTCGTACTCGATGGCCGCCTCAATCATGATTTTGAAGTTGTCGTCCTGCTTCTTGCCGATATTCACATTGCCTGGATTAATTCGATATTTATCCAGCGCCCGCGCGCATTCCGGATACTTCTTCAACAGAATATGTCCGTTATAGTGAAAATCGCCAATGATCGGAACCGTCACGCCAAAGTCGCGCAGTGTTTTCACAATCGTGGGAACCGCTTTCGCCGCTTCTTCGGTGTTCACCGTCACGCGCACCAACTCCGACCCGGCCCGTGCCAGTTGCATCACTTGATTGACTGTAGACGCAGAATCTGCCGTATCGGTGTTGGTCATTGACTGAACCACAATAGGGTTCGAGCCTCCGACCTTCACTCCTCCAACGTTGACAGCAACAGACTTACGGCGGGCAAATGCGGGCATGAAATCTCCAGGGTGCGGGGCTTAAACATCCAGTTTAGCAACCGGATCGGCCTTTACCGGAGCGTTTGCAGATACCCTAGTTCTTTCAATCTAAAAAGCAACCGTTCCAAGCTTTCCTCTTCCGATAGCAGATCTGAATGGATATGGACTTCCGGCTTATCCGGCGCTTCATAAGGATCGGAAATACCGGAGAAATGCTGGATCTCCCCGGCCAGCGCGCGGCGATAAAGCCCCTTTGGATCACGCTGCTTTAAAGTCTCTAAAGGGCAGTCCACAAATACTTCCACAAACTCGCCACACAACTGCCGCGCCTTTCTCCGCGCCTCCCGGTACGGCGAAATCGCAGCCACAATCGCGCTCATACCCTGTTCATTTAACTGTCCCGCTGCCGCCGCAATGCGTCGAATATTCTCATCGCGGTCTTCTTTACTAAAGCCTAGACCGCGGCAGATCGTTCGCCGTACTTCATCCCCATCCAGCAATTGGTGTTGCAAAGACAGGCCCTGCAGGTGCGTACTTAACGCCCTCGCCAACGTTGATTTGCCACTGCCCGAGAGTCCGGTAAACCAAACCGTAAATACCTTGGCCGGCATACCGCTCACTTTAGCCGCGCGGTCGCTGTCGTGGTGCGCTCTATCTCAACTTGGTCCAGTGAACTGATGTGAAACACGCTCGCGAACCCTTCCCGCAACAGATCGTCCGCTAACTGCGGCCCAAGCTCTTTCGTCTGTTGCCTGATAATCGCAGCACTCACGCTTCGTCCCGCCCGGCTGGCGGCCCTTTCCACGCAAATAATCAGCGGAGTTTCCAAGATAATCGCGACCGCCTGCCGCTGAAACGCGGCTGCTTTCGCCAGCAGCTTCGCCCGGTGTTCCGCGCGGACATTGGTGGCATCCACCACGCACAACTTTCCACGCCGCAAACGCTTCTCCAGCGTCAGATGCAACAATTCAAACGCATCGTCCGTCGCGTCCTGGTCGCCTTCGTCATCGCTCACCAACGCTCGAAAAAAGTCCGAAGACAAAATCTCGGTAGCCCGAAACCGCGCGTTCGCAAAAGTCGATTTTCCAGAGCCCGCCGCGCCAATCAGCACCACCATCGCCGAATCAGAAATGTTGACGACCTTCGGTGTCTTCGTCATGCCGAAGCACTAATGTATCTCGCCGCCAAAACAAGCAAGGATCAAAAGCCTCGTTCTAGCGGCATCGCAAACGGTGGCTCTACTAAGAAGTCGGCCTCGCGAATCTCAACTAGCGCCTCCCGTAACGATTGCTCCTTTGCCGGTTCTGTCGTAATCACAAACGGTAAGTCGCGCCAGTCTTCCCGCGGCAACTGCAAAACTGCGTCGATCCCAATCTTATGTTTCGCCAGAATCGTCGCCAGCGTGGCAATGATCCCCGCCTTATCTTCCACCCGAAACCGCAAAAAGAATGGCAGCTCTTGGGTGTTCACATTCACCGGTTTGTATTCACCCAATCGCTCATGCGCAAACGGGCTCACTCGTTCTGGACTGCCATAGCGAATCTCACGCGCTACCCGCATCAAATCGCTTACCACCGCCACGCCCGTTGGTTTTGGTCCGGCGCCGCGGCCATAGTAGAACGTGTCTTCACCATATTTGCCCCGAATCCAAATCGCGTTATACGCGCCCTGGACTTGCGAAAGGATGGCAGTTTGCGGCACCAGCGTGGGACGCACCGAAAGCAGCAGCCCATTCTCACTCTGCCGCGCCAGGCACACCAAACGAATCGTGTGCTTCAGTTGATGTGCATATTCGAAATCGATCGGCAGAATCCGCCGAATACCTTCCGTATAGATGTCGGCCGGTGTGAGTTTCTCACCGAACGCCAGCGCCGCCAAGATCGCCAGCTTCGACCGCGCATCCAAACCGTCCACATCGGCCGATGGGTCCGCTTCCGCGTATCCTAATTGCTGCGCTTCCGCCAATACGGATTCAAATTTCGCGTTACTCTTCTCAATCTCCGTCAGGATGAAGTTACTGGTCCCGTTCAGAATGCCGTATAACTCCACCACCCGGTCACCCGCAATTCCTTCGCGCAGGATCGTGTGAATCGGAATCCCACCGGCCACACTCGCCTCCATCGCCAGGTTTACGCCATTCTTGCTGGCCTTGCTCCAAAGTTCCGCACCGCGCAACGCCATCAACTCTTTGTTTGCGGTCACCACAGATTTGCGCTGCTTCAACGCTTCTTCAATCACCTGGCCCGCAGTGGCTGTCCCGCCAATTAATTCCGCAACGATGTCAATCTCGGGATCAGATACCACCTCCCGCCAATCATTGGTCTTTGCAACGCCCTGTAGCGACGCAGGCAGCTTCTTCTGCTGCACATTCCGGCTGCATACCGCCTTTACGCGAAGCGGAAAACCCAACTTCTCTTGAATGCCGCTAGCATTCTCGGTCAAAATTTGCAGGGCGCCCGAACCGACATTCCCCAGCCCAACGATTCCCACCGTTACTTCCACCCAGACACGCTCCCACGCTTTTGTACAAGCTTCATAAGTGGCTTATCATAGCAACCAGAATGGCACTCACTCGTCGTACGGCTCTTCTCGCTCTCGTCGGCCCCGCGGTTTCGCAAAACGCCCAGCAGCAGGAACCCGATACTCGCCGCACTTTGCCAGATCCTGATGCCGCCGACGACCGACGCCTGCCCAACGGCAAATCTCAGAAAGATGCTATTTCGAAGCAGTCACACGAAGAGGCACTCAAAGAAGTAGAGGCCTTGATTCAAGTGGCGGAAGATCTGCGCGACGAATTAAAGCATTCGGGCGAATATGTCGTTGCTATATCATCACTCCGAAAAACCGAAGAAATCGAGAAACTCGCTCGCCATATTCGCGGCAAATTAAAAGCGTAACCGGCGTCTCAGACGGCCCTGCTTTCCTGCCGCATTTCCCCATTTCGCAAAATCGATTTATCAGTCACAAAAGTAGCAAATTTCTTTTCTCCCTTCTTTTCAGTCATTTGGAAAAATTTTTGCGGATCTTTTCTCTCGTTGCGTCGCCGCGCACGCAAAAGTTGTGACCGGAAGGGAGAAAAACAAATGGTCACACCAATCACGTTCGACCCATTTTTTGCGATCATTCGCGCGATTTTCGGATTCTAATCGTGCGCGATTAGATCGCCAACTATTTTTAAATTATCCTGGCGATATATCCCGAATGGTGGTAGAGTAATGTTTTCCGAGAGCTTCAGTTAAGGACATAACTCTGCCACCCCCGAGGCGAGCCGTCCAGGCACTCGTAGAGTGGCTGTATGCGGTAATTTCCGCGTTGAGTGTGCTTAGTTTTTTGCATTCTGGTTTGCTTGCGGCCAACCAAACTCAACGGGACTCATCTTCAGTTGATCCGATTAAAACTGCGTTCGCGACAGGTGCCGAGCTGCGTAAAGCCGGCAAGTTCGCCGAAGCGCTTCTTGAGTATCAGCGCGCTCTGACGCTGGCACGCCAAAGCAATAACACCGAGGCAACCATCAGCAGTTTGATGTTCATCGCCTCAGCCTACCTACTTTCGTACCAGTATCAAAGTGCCATGGCCGCGGCGAAGGAAGCGGTGGATATGGCTCGTAAGGCAGGCAACTACCAACTCGCAGGAGGAGCAAGCGGCACCATCGCCAGCATCTATATGCTGCTCGGTGATTCGCGCACTGCCGAAGTGGAAGGCCACCGCGCCATTGATCTATTGAAACTCGCTCCACCGAATGAACTGCGTACCCGCAATTTCTTAGTGCGCGCCCTCCACCTTGAAGCTGTCCTTTGTTCCACACAGGGCAAGTCCAACGAAAGCGCCGGGTTCTTCGATCAAGCCATTTCTTTGGCTCAGCAGATGGGTGACAAATCAGTCGAAGCTGGTCTTTGGGACGATCGCGGCGTTGCTCTCTTGCGGAACCAACAGCTAGTTCCCGCCGAGCAATCTCTCAATCGTGGCTTCACACTGCGGCAGATTCTGCACGATGACAATACTCTCGCCCTCAGCAGGGAGCATCTAGCCGAACTTGAAATCAAACGCCCTTCCCCGAATTACAGTGTCGCCCTCAAGTTAGTTGACGAAGCTTTCTCCGCCAACAGTGCCACATTTAAATCGTCTCCACAGTATTACCCCATTCATATCCGTGCGCAGATCTTACTGCGCTCTGGAGAGAAACAAAAGGCGCTTGTGGAATTTCGCCGCGCCGTGCAAGCCGCAGAGACGTGGCGTCAAGGCGCCTTGCCTGGCGACATAACCAGCACACAAACGGTTGCACTGCTCGATGAGGTTTATCGTGACTTTGCGCAACTCGCCGGGCAAATCTCTCTTGATACAAATAACGCTGCCTTACGCACTGAGGCGTTAGAGGTCATTGCCGCAAACCGCGCCGCTAGCCTGCGCGAACAACTAACACGCGCGCTTGCCAGCGATTCGAAGCTGCCAGACAGCTACTACGAAAAGCTCTCCGCCTTGCAAGCGGCGCAAGCGCGTGTCACTCTCGGGCGCAATACCAAAGCCGATCAATTCGAACTTGTGCGGCTTCGCACTGAGATCAGCGAATTCGAAAATAAATTCGCGGTTCAAATCGGGAAGAATTACTTTTCTTCCGAGAAGAATTTACGCAGGAATTCACTTAGAGATATTCAGACAAGGTTAGGGCATGAGCAACTTCTGCTCAGCTTCTCCCTGGGAGAATCCAAGTCGTATTTGTGGGCGATCACCGGAGACCAAGTGAATCTTTTCCAATTAGACGGCCGGCAGCAACTCGAATACAAGGCCGCACAGCTAACCAAAGCAGTACGCACCGACAGTGGTACCAATGAGGCAGCTTCTTCCCTCAGCCGCGCGCTGTTCGGTGGCTTGCCGGAACGTCTTACCAAAAAGCCCGAATGGCTCATCGTGGCTGACGGTAGCTTACTCAGCGGCATCCCGTTCGCTGCGCTTCCCTCACCCTTCATCGCGCCGGGCGGCAACCCATTGCTCATCGAAAAACACAGCTTGCGCTTTTTGCCAAGCGAACTTCTCCTGCTGTCTGCCAAAACCAAACCGCTCAGCGCGAGATTCGTAGGAGTGGCCGATCCTGTATATAACGAAGCCGACAGCCGCCTGAACCATAAACATGGTTGGGATGCAAGCCCGGTCGAAGCCAGCTCAGTGACTTTAGCGCGCTTGGCCGGTAGCCGTCAGGAAGTTCGCATTTCGGCCCAACAGAGTGGCCTTCAGAACCAGCAGATTCTAGACGGCGCCCAAGCCTCGGTCGAATTCCTGAGAACCGCTCTCGCCACGCCACCCGAATTGCTTCATTTCGCAGTCCACGTCGTCAGTCCGCCAGATCGTCCCCAAGAAGCAGCACTGGCGCTCAGCCTCAAAAACGGCGTGCCGGAACTGCTCACACCGGAGGCCATAGCAACGTTTCGCTTGCCCGGTACTTTAGTCGTCCTGAGTGGGTGTTCTTCCAATCAAGGGCAAGCCGTCCCCAGCGCCGGTTTGCTGGGACTAAGCCGAGCTTGGCTCCTGGCGGGTGCCGAGGCGGTCATCGCCAGTTCCTGGCCCACACCCGATGATTCAGGTCGATTTTTCTCATTGTTTTACAGCCATTTGCATGCCGCAACGTCCGGCACTTTGAGCCAACGGGCCGCGCTCGCCCTTGCTCAAACCCAGGTCGAGTTGCAACATTCCCAGGGCTATACCAGCTCGCCCTCTTATTGGGCGGCTTATTCAATAATTGCCAAGGAGTAGTCGGAGATTCATGGTCGCAACCCAAAGCAAACTGTGTCCAGCGCCTGTTCAGGACGGCAGTCAGCCGCAACAACAACAAGCTCAGGAGGTCAGCAAGACCTCAAGACCCGGATACTCTCCAGTGGAATGGGGAATTCTGGTTTCTCAGATTAAAGCCGGCGAAGAGACCGGCATGGAGCAACTCTACAAGCTCTTCAGCCGCGGCATTCGTTACTACCTGTGCCGCCAATTGGGGCCCCAGGAATTGGAAGATAAGGTGCACGATACGTTCTTGATCGTGGTGAACGCCATTCGACGCGGCGATTTACGCGAACCCGAACGCCTCATGGGCTTCGTTCGCACCGTCGTTCGTCGGCAAGTGGCGGCATACATCGAACAAGCCGTTCACAACCGGCGCGAACAGGCCGACCTCGAAACGGGCATTACCGTCGCGGACCGCAAGCAGAATCCCGAACAGGAAGCCATGGTTCGCCAAAAAGCCGAACTCATGGAAAGCGCCCTGTCCGCTTTGTCCGACCGAGATCGCGAAATCCTGGTTCGCTTCTACCTTAAAGAGCAGCCCCAAGAGCAGATCTGTCGGGAGATGGACCTCACCGAAACCCAGTTTCGGCTATTAAAATCCCGGGCTAAGGCTAAATTCGGAGAAATCGGTAAGAAAAAGCTTGCCGCTAGCGGAATTTTCTCAGTTTTAGTGAGAGCACAAGCAGGGTAACCAACACTTTTCTGATATGGAGAAAGCGGATTCAAATCCGCACCAAAATATGAATGAACCATATCGCGACCATCCGAGTGAAGAAGCATTAGAACGCTTCCTTCTTAATATGTCCCCCGAAGAAGAGCTCGAAGACCTCGAATCGCACGTACTTGCATGCGGGTATTGCGTCGACCAACTCGAAACGCTTGAAACCCAGATCGCCGCGGCTCGCTTAGCGCTCCAAAAGATGGAAGAACAAAGGATCTTGAAAAGGTCTGCTCAATCTTTCAGCCGCTGGAAAAGCTGGTTTACCATCCCCAAATTGTCCTTCGCCGCTGCTGGTGCAGTCGCGGCCGCTGCGGCAATTCTACTTTCGATTCCGCGCGACGTCAACCTTACGGCGTATCGCGGCACCGAGACGGCCATCGTGTCCGAAGGACGACCGCTTCACGTGCATCTGAATGCGGCCGGACTTACCCCCGGGGCTATCGCCATCGAACTTGCTGATTCTAAAGGTTCGATAGTTTGGAAAGGCACCTCTGTCGTTCGGCACGACATAATCGATGTCTCTCTCCCCCGAATTACCCAGGCCGGTGCGCATTATTTGCGTCTCTATTCTCCGCCCGAAGCTGGAACAGAGGCGATCCTCCTCAGAGAATTCGCTTTCGACGCTAAGTGGTCGATGTAGTTTAGCTATCAAAACGACCGGCGCTCAAGCGAAATAGCGCCGGTTTTGTTTTCTAAAACACCCTGCGGTTTAGCCGATCCACCGTAAATTTCGCCGTATCCGCCACGGCCATCACGGCCATCACGCCTGCCTGCACCGGATCAGTCACGACCAGATCCGAAGCCTCCGGCACACTGCCTGCCATATTGAGGCTAATCACCAACAACCCTTCAGCCCGAACCTCGCGCACCGCTAATTCAATATCGCCGCCCATGAGCGACCCCGCCAGGACCAGCGCCCGCACTCGCGGCAATCGCCGGCACGCCCGCACGGCCGCAGCGAGTGCCTGCTCTCCCACCAGCGGAATGGTATCGACCGATATATGTTCGCCGCGAATATTGTGCCGGTCGGCCTCCGAGATCGCCCCCAAAGCCACCTGCCCCACCTGTGCCCCGCCGCCCATAATAATGATGCGCTTGCCGTAAATCTTCTGCAGCGATTGCACCAGCGTCACCGTGCGCACCACATCCAGCGCGCGCAGATCGGTTAGCAGCGCATCCACCGTCCCCGGCAAATCCAACTCAAAGTAAATCCGCGTATCCGTTGGCAAGTCTTCAATGATCGAGACCGATCGAATATCACCTTGATGCCGCGCGATTACGCCGGTCAGTTGATGCAGCACGCCCGGAGCCGCCTTCGTGGATAGCACCACGCCCACTTTATCGCCGGCCACTTCGCTCACAGGTTGACCTCATACTTCTTGAGCAAGCCATCCCAATGCCCCTGCGCTTTCAAAATCAACTCCACCACTTCACGGACCGCACCCGCCCCGCCCGCCGCACTCGTCACGGCCGACGCGCATCTCTTCACTTCCGGCCGCGCATTCGCCGTCGCAAACGATAACCCTGCGCGTCGCATGATCACCACGTCTGTCAAATCGTCGCCCACATAAGCCACTTCACGCGGATCAACCTGCGCTTCTGCACAAACCTGTTCGAACAATGGAATCTTTTCGATGTGCCCTTGGAAGACCCAAGTCATGCCAACCTGGCTCGCCCGTTCCGCCGTGGCAGGAGACTCGCGACCGCTAATTACGCCGGTGCGAATGTTGAACCAACTCAACCAACGTAGCGCAATGCCATCCTGTGAATCGAAGCCTTTTGTCTCAACCAGCTTGCCGTTCGGCCCCGGAACCAAATAGAGGTGCCCATCCGTAAGCACACCATCCACGTCCATTAGCAGTATCTTGGTCGCTGCCGCATAGCGGCGCATTTTTTCTTCGGTCACCGAAGGGTGCAATTGCATAGTTTGAAGGTCCGGTCATTCAATCTTACTGCCCGTCGGCTTTCATGGGGTCCAATTCCAATTCCTCCATGGCCGATAACCCCAAGTCCAAATTCACCCCATTGAGCATCTTCAACAAGCCACGATTGCGCTCGGGTGACATGGCCGGCATCAACCCGCGAAAGGTAATCTCCGCTTCTGTCTTCGGCAAGTGCTTCGCCACAATCGCGCGCATCTTCGCTTCCGCCCGCTCGGCCTGCTCATCCGATAACGTGCGCAGATCTCCCAGCGCGTATCCTTCGCCAGGCACGATGTTCAACTTGCCGGTGACGGTCCCACCGTTCTGTTTGTCGTTCACTGTCGCGGTTGCGCCCGCTAACATGAACCCTACGTTATAGGTCAGATACTTCTCCGGCAGCTCAGTCGCAAACTCGCTCAGAATCCGAATCAACTCCTTCCCTGCCCCATCGCCCAACTCCGCACTGCCAATCTGGCGGAATGAAAGCTAACCGCGTGCGTGTGCAAACTCCAATCCACTACCCCGCGCCTGCTGGTACTCGCATAGTCGATCCCATGCACCCTAATCCCAGGCTCAAACTCCAAAGCCACATCGCTCTCCGCCGCCGCATCCACCAAATCTTTGCGCGAAATAGAATTGGGCTCACCCGGATTTTCTTCGTCACCTGTCAACACAATGCGAATCCGCATCGGGTCCAAAACGCCCGCAGCCTGCAACGCACGAAGCGACGACACCAGCACGGCCAAGCCACCCTTCATGTCCTCCGTACCGGGCCCCTCGGCGCGATCACCCGTCCTCACAAACTTCTGAAACGGACTCGCCGGTCCGAAGACCGTATCCATATGCCCGTTGATCAGAATGCGTTTCCCTCTGGTCCCCTTATGCTCCGCCAACAGATGCCCGGCGCGCTTCACGGCATCCATCGGCACCCAGCGTACAGTAAAACCTAACGGCGCTAACTCCGCTTCCATGTGCCGAGCCACATCTCGCACACCAGCCGCAT
>Ga0182012_10001925_pt1 | contig 22646 bp, 22 predicted proteins | sample 612S2SmetaG_FD_120486 | JGI IMG/M metagenome (GOLD analysis project Ga0182012, IMG submission 120486) | Permafrost microbial communities from Stordalen Mire, Sweden - 612S2S metaG | ecosystem: Environmental > Terrestrial > Soil > Wetlands > Permafrost | place: Sweden: Stordalen | collected... | reverse complement strand
GTCCGGCGAGATGATGGCGATGTATGCCGCCAACAACATCTCCAAGGGCATTCTGAAATACGCCAATTCCGGCGGCGTTCGCCTGGGCGGGCTGGTCTGCAACGAGCGCCAGACCGACAAGGAGCTGGAGCTGGCGGAAGCGATGGCCAAGAAGCTCGGCACCCACCTGATCTACTTCGTGCCGCGCGACAACATCGTGCAGCACGCCGAACTGCGCCGCATGACGGTTCTGGAATATGCCCCGGATTCGGTGCAGGCCAACCACTACCGCACCCTGGCGGGCCGCATTCACGCCAATGGCGGCAAGGGCATCATCCCGACCCCGATCACCATGGACGAGCTCGAGGACATGCTGATGGAGCACGGCATCATGAAGCCGGTCGATGAAGCCATCGTCGGCAAGACCGCCGCCGAACTGGCGGCCGACGCGCTCGCCAAGTCGGCGGCCTGATTGTCACGCGCTGGTGCCGGCCCTTCAAAGAGGTCCGGCACCAGGCGACCTAGCAACGGGAGCGCCTCGTGATCAGCACGGCATTGCGCGAACAAGCCATCACTCCGGCGTTGGCCGTGCCGATGCTGGTGTGGCAATCGGAAAAGCGGGACGGCTGGCGCACCTATGATGCGGTTGCGAACTATCGTGCGCTCACGGGGGTAACGCCCGCCGACGCGGTCATCGAAGACGATGCAAGTTTCGATCGGCATGTCCTTGCATCGATCCTGGCGGTGGCGGCGGCCGAGGAAGGCGCTGTCGCCGAGCGCGCCGGGCTCGCCGCCGGGGATCTTGGCGCCGTGTTCGCGCAGTGGTTTCCGCTGGTTCGGCATATCGATACCGACTGGCACCAGGCGGTCCGGACCGAGGACGACGAGGTCGCGATGGTGCGCGATCTCCTGCTCGGCCAACGCTCCAGTGCCGGCGATGCAGGCCGCTGGTTGGCCGCGATGATCGCCCGGCGCGCAGTCGAACCCAACCATTTGTGGGAAGATCTCGGCTTGCGTGATCGCTCCGAGCTGAGCCGCCTGCTGACGCGTCACTTCGGTCCGCTTGCCATCCGCAACACCAGGAATATGCGATGGAAGCGGTTCTTCTATCGCATGCTCTGCGAGGACGACGGCATGGTGATGTGCACCACGCCGGTGTGTACCCAATGCAACGATTTCCAACTCTGTTTCGGTGATGAAAGCGGCGAGAGCCGGATGGCGGATCGTCGCCGGGAGGCCATGCAGGTGACGGACGTCGCACCGGTCATATCGCACGCCCTGCCGCCGGAGTGATGGCCATGGACGGGACGACGAACACACCCTGGACTGAGGTTGCCGCCGAGCCATTCGACGCTGCCGAGACACAGCCGGTGGGCGAAACGGTCTGGCCCGCGAAGGAGGGAGATCTGGTTTCGCAGGACGGCATTGACGTGCTGCGCCAGGCTGGCCTGCGACCGACGCGCCAGCGCCTCATGCTGGGCGCGTTGCTGTTTTCGAACGGCGGCTGCCACGTCACCGCAGACAAGATCTACAACGCCGCGGTCGAGGCCAACATGCCGATCTCGCGCGCAACCGTGTACAATACGCTGAACCAGTTCACCGATGCCGGCTTGCTGCGCCAGATCGGCGTCGACGGATCGAAATCATTTTTCGATACCAACCCGACCACTCACCACCATTTCTTCGTCGATCAGGAAGATCGGTTGTTTGATGTGCCAGAACCCGGGGTCCTGATAGAGACGCTGCCGGAGCCTCTGCCGGGATACGAAATCTCGGCAGTCGACGTTGTCGTCCATCTGCGTCGAAAGCAGCAGGGTTAATCTGTACCGCCCGCCGGACGGCGCCGGAATTGGATTAAGCACGTCCCTCCGGGGCAAAATCGCCTGCATCTCCGCGTCATCGCCTTTCCGAAGCGGGCTCGCAGCGTCGCATTTGCGACGCTGTCGGGATTCCGACAATTGCCTGCATCTGAAATCAAAGATTTATCAATGCCTTGGTCGACGGAATAGGCTGGCACGAGGGTTGCTGTGCAATAGCCATGGGCGAGCCAACTGACGGGGTGAGGGTCTCATGATCGAACAGCCGACGTTTGTTAACTGCAGGCATTCCCTCGATCGCGGCGCCGTCGACGCGGCAAATTCCAGCTCGATCGTGCTCAATGACACGACCCTGCGCGACGGAGAACAAGCGCCGGGCGTCGCGTTCACCACCATGGAAAAGCTGGCTATCGCACGGGCCTTGGCCGCCGCAGGCGTCCCGGAGCTGGAGGCCGGCACACCAGCCATGGGACGCGACGAAGTCAACGCGATCCGGGCCATTGTCGATGCCCAGCTGCCGTTGACGACCATCGCCTGGTGCCGGATGCGGACCGAGGATGTCGATGCCGCCATCGCGGCAGGCGTGTCGATGGTCAATGTATCGGTGCCGGTGTCCGACATACAGATCGCGGCCAAGCTTGGCGGCATGCGCCGCAATGCGATCGAGATGGTCAGACACGTCGTCGGATACGCGCGCAGCAGGGAGCTGGACGTGGCGGTCGGCGGTGAGGATTCCTCCCGCGCCGATATCGATTTTCTGATCGAGGTCATCGCTGCCGCCAAGGCTGCTGGCGCGCGGCGGTTTCGCGTCGCCGATACCCTTAGCGTGCTCGATCCGGATGCCAGCTATGCGCTGATGGCGGCACTGCGCGCATCGACCGATCTCGAGCTCGAGTTTCATGGCCATGACGACCTTGGTCTGGCGACGGCAAATACACTCGCCGCCATCAAGGCCGGCGCCACCCATGCCTCGGTCACCGTCATCGGGCTTGGCGAGCGGGCCGGCAATGCCCCGCTGGAAGAAGTCGCGGTCGCTCTGCGGCAATTGTACGGGCGGGAGACAGGCATCCTGCTCTCCGAGCTTGGCAACGTTGCCGCGATCGTTGCCGCCGCCGCGGCGCGGACCATTCCGCTCAACAAGGCCATCGTGGGGGAACATGTCTTTACCCACGAATCGGGCATCCATGTCGACGGCCTGCTGAAGGACAAGCGCACCTACCAGTCGCTCGACCCGCTGCTGCTCGGCCGCTCGAACCGCATCGTCATCGGCAAGCACTCCGGCCTGTCGGCGATCACCTCGCTGCTCAGGGATTTGAACCTGTCGGCGAATTCCGATGAGCTGCGCGGGATTCTCGCGCGCGTTCGCGAGCATGCGATCTACAACAAGGGCCCGGTTGCGCCCGAAATCGTTGGGCGAATCTGGCGCGAAGTATGCCGTCCCCGGCTTCCCAACTGCGCGTGAGGCCATGATGTCCGATGCGGTAGATCTGAACGTCGTGGATCCCCAGGCGAACGCGCCGTCGCCGCCATCATTGTTGCAATTGGTCAGGGAGGATATTGGCTGCGTGCGCCTGCGCGATCCCGCTGCCCGCGGCGAACTGGAAACCCTGCTCACTTATCCCGGCGTTCACGCCGTGATCTGGTATCGGCTCGCCCATCGCTTGTGGGTGAATGAGTGGCGCTTTGGGGCGCGGCTGCTGTCATGGCTTGGCCGCTTTGTCTCCAATGTCGATATCCATCCGGCCGCGAATATCGGGCGCCGGTTCTTCATTGATCATGGCGCCGGTGTCGTGATCGGCGAGACCGCGGAGGTCGGCAATGACGTCACGCTGTACCATGGCGTCACGCTTGGCGGCACCTCATGGTCGCCGGGCAAACGTCATCCCAGCCTGGAGGATCGCGTCGTGGTTGGTGCCGGCGCGAAAATTCTGGGTCCGATCACCATCGGACGGGGAACCCGGGTTGGGGCCAATTCGGTGGTGATCGAAAGCACGCCGCCCGAAGTCACCGTGGTCGGCATCCCGGCCAGGGTGGTGCGGCCGGAACTGTCCCACCGCCGCGTCGTCGGGCGCATCGATCTGGACCATCATTTGATGCCTGATCCGGTCGGGGAAGCGATTTCCGTGCTGCTTGATCGCGTGGAGTTTCTGGAGGCGAGGCTTGCGCATCTGCAGAAACGCGTGCGCGACGGCAGCGAAACGGTCGAGGACGACAAGGGGCCACGACCGGCGGGCGCTGCGCCACGGTGCGTTCTTGAAGGAGATTGAAAATGAGCGATCCTGTGTCATCAGACCAACCTGCCGACATCCTTCAGCAGTTGAACAAGGCGTCCTCCGCTGAAGATTTCTTTGCGCTGCTCGACGTTGAGTACGATCCAAAGCATGTCAACGTGGTGCGATTGCACATCCTTCGCCGCATGGGCCAATATCTCGTCAGCGAGGATTTCAAGGGAATGTCGGACGCCGATGTGAGGAGCCGATGCAAGGCCGTCCTCGAGCAGGCCTATGCCGATTTCGTCGCGTCCTCGCCGCTCGACCAGCGCGTGTTCAAGGTCCTGAAGGACGCGGTGGCGCCCAAGCCCCGCAATTTCGTGCAGCTTACCACGCTGAAGTAAGGACAGACGCCGAATTGAGCGCTTCTTACCTTGGCGGACGCCGCAGGCCGCGATTGCGTTTAATACGACGTGTCATCGCCATCATGGCCGCGGCGATGCAAGGCTTGCGGAAGCGCGCTGCAGGATGGCGCGCCGGTCCTTTACATAGGCGATGGGAACGCCGAATCTTTCCACCGTACCGACGATCTCTCCATCGAGGTCGAGGTCGCAATTCATGTGGGTCGGCGCGATGAAGAACTCGGAGTCCTCCCACCTCGGTCTGAAATCCCATTTCAGTTGCGGGAGGGTGATGGTCCGATCAAAGGTCAAACGTTCCCCGCACACTGCGACCGAATAATCTTTCAGGGGTTCGGTGTCGTCCAGCGGTTTCTTGGTGCGCAGATACGTCTCCAGCAGATGGATCGCCTCGGGCATGCTGTTGAACCAATAATCCATGTCGTAGCGGCGGAATGCGCCTTCAAGGCCTCCGACCAGGGCGTTGTAGGACAGGCTCTCGTAGGGGTGCAGCCTGACAAGGAGTGTGCCGTCCCATAGGAAGCACGCCGAGATCACTGCGACGGTTGCGTGGGATGCAAGCCGGCGGCCTTGCGATTTCATGGCGTCGAGGAGCCGACTGAAACCGACGCCGGCCAATGTTGCGATCGGAGGAAGCACGAACAGGAAATGCCGCATTCCCGTGAAGGCCGGTCCACGAAGAGCCACCTGGGAGGCAAGCGGCACGAACACGGCGAGCGATATCATGGCGATATCGCGCCACCGCTGCGTCCCAACCCGTTCGAACGGCCGAAGCAACAACGAGACCCCCGCCAGGAAAGCGCCGGCAAGCGTGATCAGCGGCACACGAATCAATAGATAGCCTGGGACGTAGATCCGCGGCACATTGGCCATCTCGTAGGTCTGCCCTGCGAACATGGTACGTATGGAATAGTGAAATTCGGAGAAGGCAAGCAGCCCACGAATCGGATTGAGCGGCGACAGCGCAGCCCATGGCCAGACCAGGATCATGATCAGATACGCCAGTGCCAGGGCCGGCGACGTCCTTAACGCGGAGAGCCCCGCAAGATGGGCGCAGGGCCGCCCACCCTCGCGCCAGGGCATATGGAGAATGACGGCGAGAGCCAGATAGACGAACATCAGAAGGCCGAGGCTGCGCACGCCCAGCGCGGCACCGGCGAAAAGACCGAAGGCCGCGACGTCCAGGCCACGCGGTGCCGGCAACGCACGGGCGATGCGGACGAGAAAGAAAGTTGCCCCCATCATGGCGGCGGCGAACGGAATGTCCTTGGTGTCGTTGAACATCGCGCCGTACCATACGCCGCAAAGCGTCAGCGCCACCGCCGCGATCAGTCCTGCGCGCGGTCCCGCGATCAATCGTGCGGTCGCGGCGCTGGCGGCGATCCCGCCGATGCCTGTCATCGCGCAAAGGATATGACGCAAGTCGTACGGGTCCAGTGGTGCGAAATGGGCCAATACAACTGCGATGATGTCGAACAGGCCGCCATAGAGATAGAGATTTTGGAAGGTAAAGACATCGCGAATCGTGAATCCGCTGCGGTAGTAGGCAATGATCAGTTCGCCGTAGTGATGCTGGACGCCTTCATCATTGGAGATCGCGTAATCCCTGAACGTGAACACCACGGCGACGGCGAGCGCCAGAAGCAGGCCACGGGTCACGAGATCATAAGACCCGAAGGAGGCGAGCGGCCGAATGATCCCTGCCGGCAGCCAATCCCGTTCGGCTCCCACGGCGCTGCGCTGCACCTTGCGGTTTGCGTCAACCGGCGATGGCCGAAGTTCGAGATTCATGTTGGCACCGTCATGGTCGTGGGGTTTGCAGCTCGACCGCAACAGGGTCCTTGGTGCGCCCGCGCCCGATCTTGGCCCACTTGTACCAGGTGAAGATCCGGGCAACGCCGCACATGATCAAAATGCCGATCATGCCGACGACGATATGCAGCGCCAGGCCGGCGGAAAGCTCCATCAAGAGGGCATATCCTGCGAACGACAGGGCAACCCCGAGCGCAAAGATCTGCAGCGAATACTGTCCGCACAGCAGCATGGGCCGGAACCAGGGCGACTGCAATCCCGGCCAGTTACCCGGCACGAAGCGCAGGGTGACGACGGCGAGTGCCAGAAAGTGGGCAAAGCGCAAGACGTCGAAATCGGCCTTGCTGATCGGGTAGATCGCACGGATCAGCCAGCCCGGAAGCAGGGTCTCTAGATAAGGAAAATACCAGGTCATGGTGATGAAGAAGGCCGCGCAGAGATAGGCGACGGCCGCCCAGAATGTCGCGGGCGAACCGATGATGGGCGATATCCGCCGCCCGCCGCCCAGCGCGCACCAGACGCCGAAGACGAAAAGAAGCTGCCACGCAAACGGATTGAACGACCAGAAACCATCCCGGTAGGTCGTCAAATGCAGGTCGAACCGGATCGTCAGGATATAGAGGCCGATCGACAGGATCAGCGGCAGATCCCTTTGCCAGCGCGCCAACAGGAGGACCAGGGGCAGAAAAGCCATCAGAACAATATAAAGCGGCAGCACATCCATGTTCAGCGGCCGGTAGCGCAGCAGCAGCGCCTGGATCACGGCTTGCCCGGGCTCATTGAAGAAATCCACCACCTCCATCTCATGGATGTAGAAGGGCTTTTCTGAAATCGCCGTGACGTAGGCGATCTCACCGATCAGCACCAGAAACAAGAGGAGATGCGCGGTATAGATTTGCCAGACCCGCCGCAGCAGGCGCGCCGTTCCGATCAGCATCCCGGACTCGAACATGGCCCGTCCATAGACCAGCGCCGCCGTGAAGCCGGAGATGAAAATGAAGATTTCCGCGGCGTCGCTGAAGCCATAGTTCCGGATCGTACCCCAGGTCAGGACATCCGGTGAGACGTGATCGATGAAGATCAGCCACAAGGCCAGCCCGCGGAACAGATCGAGCCGGAGCTCGCGCTGACCGCTCGCGACGGCAAAAGTCAGCGGCGGGGCGGTCCGAGACTTTGCGAAGCCGCTGACCGCCCAATCGGCAACCGACATCCATGCGGTCTGTTGAAAGCGAGCCGTCATTCCGTCAGCCTCCTTCGAAAGCCCATGGGTCTGTACATCGCCCCCGGCTCAGGTATCTCGGATCAAGGTAGTCGACGAGAATGGTTACGCCAATGAATACGTCCACTCGCGACCCGGGGTTTACCTCCAGTGGCTAGAAACGTCTTGCATCGAGCGGCAACATGCTGGCGATGGCTGGTGACCCGCCTCAACCGCGTATCGCTCCAGCCCTTTTTGAAAATACCGAGAAGGGCGGGGAAAAGTACAAAATAATCCTGTTTGCCATATGTCCGAACAGTTTAACAACTGCTTCGTCTTATTCCAGATGAAAAACCGTCATCGTGCGGCACGCCGTCGTACGTAGGACGGCTACCCAGCATTCCAGCGCTCCATCGGCCTGACTGCGCTGCCAGCGGCGCTTGGCTACAGGCACTCGCTGCTGCTGTCGCGTTTGCGACGTGTCGGAATTAGCCCTGTCAACGATCCCGGCGCTGGCCGCGGCCGAGAGCCGCCCCGCCGCCTCAAGTCTTTGTCTTCGCATCGAAATTTCAAGCCGACCGCGATTGGTACGACACTTGCTCTTCCATTCTTGAGGCCATTGTCCGGCTCGGAGCCATGACATGCATATCGTCGTCTGCATCAAGCAAGTGCCGGATTCGGCGCAGATCCGTGTCCATCCGGTCACCAATACGATCATGCGGCAGGGGGTGCCGACCATTATCAACCCCTACGACCTGTTCGCGCTCGAAGCTGCCCTTGAACTGCGCGACAAGTTTGGCGGCGAGGTCACGGTCCTTACCATGGGACCGCCATCGGCGGAGGACAGCCTGCGCAAGGCGCTGACCTTCGGCGCCGACCGCGCCGTGCTGCTGACAGACCGGTTTTTCGCCGGCGCCGACACCCTGGCGACGACCTACGCACTGGCCACCGCGATCCGCAAGATCGGCGAGACCTTTGGTACTCCGGACATCATTTTCACCGGCAAGCAGACGATCGACGGCGACACCGCCCAGGTGGGGCCTGGCATCGCCAAGCGCCTCGGCCTGCTGCAGCTCACCTACGTCGCCAAGATCGGGACACTGGATCTCGCCGGACGCACCATCGAAGCCGAGCGGCGGTCCGAGGGCGGCGTGCAAGTGCTGCGCACCAGGCTGCCCTGCCTGATCACCATGCTGGAAGCGACCAACAATATCAGGCGCGGCGCGATGGTCGACGCGCTGCGGGCGGCACGAGCCAAGATCGTCAAGTGGAGCGCGCAGGATGCCGGGGTCGAAGATATTGCAAAATGCGGGCTGCGCGGTTCGCCGACTATCGTCAAGCGCGTGTTCGCGCCATCGCCCCGCGCCGAAAAGGCCGCGCTGATTGATTTCAGTGCCCGCCCCCCTGCGGAAGCGCTGATCGAAGACATTTTCAAGCGGCAGCCCAAGCTCGAAGCCGAGCTCGCGGCGCTGGCACGCGGATTCTAAGGGATTGACACGGGAGCCGAACCGATGAGCGAACCCGCCAAAGCGCCAACGCCCGCAGGCCGCGCCGCGACCAAGAAGGAGCTGCCCGAGCATTTCAAGGCCTACAAGCACGTCTGGGTATTCGTCGAGCAGGAGCGCGGTCAGGTCCATCCCGTTTCCTGGGAATTGATGGGCGCCGGGCGCAAGCTTGCCGATAAACTCAAGGTCGATCTGGCGGCGGTCGTGATCGGCCCCGCCGGCGAGGCAACCCGACTGGCCGCCACCGAGGCCTTCTACTACGGCGCCGATCTCGCTTACGTCGTTGCCGACGACCTGCTCGCCGACTATCGCAACGAATCCTATACCAAGGCGCTGACCGACGTCGTCAATGCTTACCAGCCGGAGATCCTGCTGCTTGGCGCCACCACGCTTGGCCGCGACCTCGCCGGTTCGGTGGCGACCACCTTGCTGACGGGGTTGACGGCCGACTGCACGGCGCTGGACGTCGATACCGACGGCTCGCTGGCGGCGACCCGTCCGACCTTCGGCGGATCGCTGATGTGCACGATCTACACCCTCAACTACCGGCCCCAGATGGCAACGGTGCGTCCGCGGGTGATGCCGATGCCGGAGCGGATCGAACGGGAGCCGGGACGGATTATCAGCCATCCGCTCGGTTTGGTCGAGGACGACATCGTCACCAAGGTGCTGTCGTTCCTGCCGGATCGCGAATCCTCCAACTCCAATCTGGCCTTTGCCGACGTCGTCGTGGCTGGTGGGCTCGGGCTCGGATCGCCGGAGAATTTTCAGCTGGTGCGCCAACTCGCTTCCGTGCTCGGCGCCGAATATGGCTGTTCTCGCCCCCTGGTGCAGAAGGGCTGGGTTACGTCCGACCGGCAGATCGGGCAGACCGGCAAGACCATCCGGCCTAAATTGTACATCGCGGCCGGAATCTCCGGAGCGATTCAGCACCGGGTCGGGGTGGAAGGCGCCGATCTCATCGTCGCCATCAACACCGACAAGAACGCCCCGATTTTCGATTTTGCTCATGTCGGCATCATCACGGATGCAATCCGGCTATTGCCGGCGCTGACCGAGGCATTTCGCGCGCGTCTGTCGCCGCATTCACGTGACCGTATCGCGAGCTAGAGGAGCAAGCCATGATCGAAGAGAAATTCGATGCGATCGTCGTTGGCGCCGGAATGGCGGGCAACGCCGCCGCCCTGACGCTGGCTCAGCGCGGTCTCAAGGTGCTGCAGCTCGAGCGCGGCGAATATTCCGGCTCGAAAAACGTTCAAGGCGCCATCCTCTACGCCGACATGCTGGAAAAGCTGATCCCGGACTTTCGCGAAGACGCGCCACTCGAGCGTCATCTGGTTGAACAGCGTTTCTGGATGATGGACGACAAGGCCCATGTCGGGCTGCATTATCGTTCCGACGACTTCAACGAAGAGCGCCCGAACCGATACACCATCATCCGCGCGCAGTTCGACAAGTGGTTCTCGTCCAAGGTGCGGGAAGCCGGCGCGACCGTGCTGTGCGAAACGACCGTGACGGAGCTGGCCCAGGACGCCTATGGCCGGGTGATCGGCGTCCGTACCGATCGCTATGATGGCGAGGTGCATGCTGATGTCGTTGTGCTTGCCGAAGGCGTCAACGGCCTGCTCGGCACCAGGGCGCAGCTGCGCGACCGGCCCAAGGCCGACAATGTCGCGCTTGCGGTCAAGGAAATGCACTTCCTGCCGCGCGAGGTCATCGAATCCAGGTTCAACCTCAAAGGCGATGAGGGTACCGTGATCGAAGCGGCCGGCACGATTTCGCGCGGCATGACCGGCATGGGGTTCATCTATGCCAACAAGGAGTGCGTGTCGCTCGGCATCGGATGCCTGGTCGCCGATTTCCAGGCTACCGGCGAGACGCCCTATGGGCTTTTGGAACGCTTCAAGCAGCATCCTTCAGTGGCACCACTGATCGAGGGCTCGGAGGTCAAGGAATATTCCGCCCATCTGATCCCCGAGGGCGGCTACAACGCGATCCCGAAACTTTTCGGCGATGGCTGGGTCGTGGTCGGTGACGCCGCCTCGCTCAATAACGCCATTCATCGCGAGGGTTCCAACCTCGCCATGACGTCGGGGCGGATTGCCGCGGAAGCCATCTTCCAGATCAAATCGCGCCGCGATCCGATGACGGCTGCGAACCTGTCGCTCTACAAGAAGATGCTGGATGATTCCTTCGTCATCAAGGATCTCAAGAAGTACAAGGATATGCCGGCGCTGATGCATATCCAGTCGCAGAACTTCTTCCTCACCTATCCGCAGCTCGTGTCGAAGGCGATGCAGAACTTCCTGCGCGTCGACGGTACACCGAAAATGGAAAAGGAAAAGAGCACGCTGCGGTCCTTTGTCAAGGCTCGCTCCTGGACGGGGCTGTTCGGCGATGCCTTCCGCCTCGCCCGGGCCTGGCGCTAACGGCAAATCAGGACTCCCGGCCGGGGCCCAATGATGGAGATCGAAACATGACAACCGAGGTTTCTGTACGCGTCGAGGACAAGTTGTTCTACAATCGCTATCTCGTCGATCCCGGTCGTGCTCACATCAAGGTGCGGCCGCATACCGTGCCTTCGCCGGCGCTGCTCAGCCTGCTCAAGGCCTGCCCGGCGCGCTGTTACGAACTCAGCGACAAGGGCCAGGTCGAGATCACCGTTGACGGCTGCGTGGAATGCGGCACCTGCCGGGTGATCGGCGAGCCCGGCGGCGATATCGAGTGGAGCTATCCGCGCGGCGGCTACGGCGTGCTGTTCAAGTTCGGCTGAGGCTTGCGGCGGCGTCCTGAAGGCCTCGGTGACTTGTCCTTCACTTGCCGGACTGGCTTGTTCCGGCTGTTCACGACCTTCTTGGTGTCTGGTGGTCATGCGCGGATGCCCAACACATTGCGCCGGTCGGCGTCCTGGTAATGTCGCCTGCGCTGTAAAAGGGAGAATCCAGCGATGAAGCTGAGCGCGAGAAACCTGCTTCCCGGCAAGGTCGTGGCCGTGACCAAGGGATCGACCACCGCGCACGTCAATATCGAAGTGGCATCGGGGCTGACGGTAACGTCATCGATCACCAACGAGGCCGTCGATGAGCTCTCGCTCAAGGTCGGCGATAGTGTCTCGGCGATCATCAAATCGTCGGATGTGATGATCGGAAAATAAGTTTCGATAACGCTGGCCAAGCGATATGATTCCGGAACATTTTCGCGATGCCGCGCGGGACCGTTGTAGCCAAAACGGCGGCCAGGCATCGTCAGTTGAAGGGGAGAGCTCTCTTGCCGACAGCCGCATCCCGCGCCCAACTCGAGCAACTGCTCGCTGACGACGTTCCCTATGGCGACCTGACGACCGCCGCGCTCGGTATCGGCGGGACCCCGGGCACGATGACCTTTACGGCCCGCGACAAGATGGTGCTTGCACTGGCCGAGGATGCGGCTGTCATCATCGAGCTGACCGGGTGCAAAGTCGATCTGCAGGCCCAGTCCGGCGCGGCGATCGATCCGGGTTCGCCGATCCTGGTGGCACACGGCCCGGCCTCGGCGCTGCTGCGAAGCTGGAAGGTGGCGCAGACATTGATCGAAATCTGGTCAGGCGTCGCCACCGATGCGCGCGCGATCGTCAATACGGCGACCTCCGTTGCGCCCCACATCGCGGTCGCCTGCACCCGCAAGAACGTTCCCGGCACCAAGTGCTTTGCGGTCGCCGCGGTGAGGGCCGGCGGCGCCGTGATGCATCGGCTCGGCCTGTCCGAGACCGTGCTGGTTTTTCCGGAGCACCGCACGTTCCTCGGCGGGCAGTCGCTTGCCGGGTCGGTCGAGCGGCTGCGTCGCGCTGCGCCGGAGAAACGGCTGGTGATCGAAGTGAACACCCTTGAGGCGGCGGTGGAAGCGGCCGTGGCCGGTTTCGACGTGATCCAGGCGGAGAAATTCGCGCCGGCCGACATCGGCGCGCTGGTCGCACGAATGGCCTCGATGGAATCGCGTCCCATCGTGGCGGCCGCCGGCGGCATCAACGCAGGAAATGTTGCGGACTATGCGCGGGCGGGCGCGGACGTGGTGGTGACTTCCTCGCCCTATCTGGCGCATCCCCGTGACGTGCAGGTGCGCATCTACCCTTCATAAGCGAACGCCTGGCGGCCGGCCAAGGCCTGCGAAACGGGCGGCCGTTCGCGGTGGTTATCCGGAGACGATGATCCCGCGCCGGGTCGCCTCGGTTGGACCGCCCTTGGTGCGCTCTTCCTCGATCCAGCGCTCGATCCAAGCCACGTGTTCGGCCTCCTCGGCGACGAATTCCGCCGCCAGCGTGCGAATCTCGGGATCGTCAGTGGTGTCGTGTACCGATTTGTAGAAATCGTAGCCTGCCGTTTCACTGGCCAGCGCAATGTCGAGGGCATCGTTCTTGGCCAGGAACGGATCGGCGGCCCAGATGGCGGCAGCTTCCGGGCTTTCGAGATCCGGCCATTTATAGGCGTCGGGCAGCATCACCGGGATATCGCGAAATCCAGCCCGTGCGCGGGCATCGGCCAGATGGATACGCGAATAGTCCGACAAGCGCCGAAACAGCGAGCCAACATCGGTGTTGCCATAGCCCTGCATGGCGTCGGCGAGCTGGCCAAATCGCAGCGTCGCCTCTTCCTCGAGCTTGATGGCGTAGGCGAGAAATTCCTCGACTGATTCCATGGAACCGTTTCCCTCTGTGTGTTCGTATGCGGCGCGGCCGGGGCGCTTTAGGCGTGCGGGTGCTTCTGCAGCCATTCCTCGCGCGTGATCCAGGCTTCCAGCACCTGCACGTGCTCTGCCTCTTCCTGGTAGAACTCCTTGGCTGCTGCGCGGATCTCGGGATTCTTGGTGGTGCCGGCGACGGCGTAATAAAATTCATATCCGCGCCGCTCTCCGACCAGGGCCGCCCGCAGGGCGTCGAGCCGGGAAAGCGCCGGATCGCCTGCCCATAGAGCGGTGCGTTCGGGCGTCTCGTGGTCGGGCCAGGCATAATCCGGCGGGATGAGCTTTTCGGAATCGTGCGCGGCGGCGCGCTTTTGAGCCTCGGCGAGATGCAGGCGCGAGAAGCCGGCGAGCTGCGCGAACAGCTTGGCGACCTCGTGGTTGCCGCACGATTCCATCGCCGTCGACAGCTTATCGAAATGCAGCGCGGCATCCTGCTCGACCTTGACGGCAAAGCCGTGAAACTCCTCGACCGAGCCGATCTCGACGCCGCCCTTATAGATCTTGGCGGCCTTGGTCAGATAAGGCGCCTGCGCCGGCAGGGTCTGGTCGCCTTCGAACGCCACCACGATGTCTTCATTGCGCACGAAGCACTGGCAGGCAAGCCGGTGGCGCGGCGGCATATCGTTGACTTCGGCCTCATAGATCTCCGCCTTGGTGATTTTGCCGAGCTGGCGCAGCAGCTCCTTTTCCTTCTCGGTCAACGCGATGCCATATTTGCGATTGCTGGACAGATGCTTGACCTCGACCAGACAGGAGCCGCATTCGCCGTCCTGACAATCGAACGGAATCGGAATTTTGTGGGCCTTGGCAACGGCCAGGATGGTCCCGCGGTCACCGGCGACGGCATAGACGGTGACATCCCGAGCCATCACCGGGGAGGAAAATGTGACGTTACTCATGGCGTTCTCCTTGGTGACGCGAAGGTCAGTTAGCGTTGCGAGAACCTGAGGCAGGTTTCGGCCTTGTCGGACCGTGGACCGTTGGCAGCAGGCAACGCCCATCGGGCCGCCATCAGGTAGCCGACAAGCTTCTCAGCAACTCGCATGCCAAATAAAATAGGACTTTAAATTGAGACACTTAGCCAATTCGGTGTCGCCGGTGAGGGGCCATTCAGAGGTTCTGTAGGACTCGCGACATCGGCTGTCGGGTTTCGGGATGCGCAGCGCCCATGCTCGTCGCCTCACAGGCGGTCGTGCCGCGAATTGGCGTAGCAGCGCCAGATGCACTGCAACACGACCCCAACCAGATCAGGCGCGGACCCCATCAAGGGCTCGATCGCGGCGAATCCCCGGAGGCGCACAACCTCTCCGCGTTTATCCTTGTCAAACCAATCCGATCGGATCAGATTTGGCTTGCACCGGCATGCCATTCGTCGGTGACAGTCAACGATAAAAATTGGGGCGGGAAACATGAACAGATTTTCTATTGGATGCGCCGCGTTGTTCGGCATGTCCGGCGTACTTGCGGGCCCGGGTATCGCGCAGGAAGTCAAACAGGAGGGCAAGGCGGCAGCAGGCGCCGCGACCATTGCCCCGGTCACGCAGCAGCAGCTCAACGCCGCGGACAAGAGCTCCAGCAATTTTCTCTTGACCAACGGCAACTACGCCCAGACTCGCTTTTATCCTGCCAAGCAGATCGGACGGGACAACGTCAAGAACCTGCACGTCGCCTGGATCTTCCAGACCGACGTCAAGGAGTCGCTGGAGACCTCGCCCATCGTCGTCGACGGCGTGATGTATGTGACGACGTCGTTCAGCCATGTCTATGCGCTCAATGCCAAGACCGGCGAACAGCTCTGGCACTACAATCACAAGATGGGGCCCATCACGACGTTCTGCTGCGGCCCCAACAACCGCGGTGTCCAGGTTCTCGGCGACCTCGTCTACGTCGCCACGCTCGACTCCAAGCTGGTCGCGCTCAATGCAAAGTCCGGCGATGTGGTCTGGACCGCCGACATTGCAGATCCCGAGCTCGGTTACAGCGAGACGATGGCGCCGACTGTCGTCAAGGACAAGGTTCTGATCGGAACCAATGGCGGTGAATACGGCATCCGCGGTTTTGTGAAGGCCTATGATGCGAAGACTGGCAAGCTGCTCTGGACGTTCAACACGATTCCGGAGAATTCGGTCGGCGTCTGGGCGACAAAGGACGCCACGGGCCGTGACATGCACAGGGATATCCAGGCCGAAAAGGATCAACTCGCCAAGACCGGCGACCCCTATCAGAAACTTGGTGGCGGCGTCTGGCAGAATCCCTCGGTCGATCTGGCTACCAACCGAATCTATTTCGTGGTCGGCAATCCCTCGCCCGATCTCGATGGCGCGGTCCGGCCCGGTGATAATCTCTATACCGACTCGCTGGTCTCGCTCGATCTCGACAGCGGAAAATACGTCTGCCACTTCCAGTACATCGCCCATGACGTCTGGGATCTCGACGCCGTCAGTCCAACGGTGCTGGTGGATGTCAAGGGCAAGGATGGCAAGACCATCCCCGGCGTGATCCATGCCGGCAAGACCGGTCATCTCTATGTCAACGACCGCAAGGATTGCAGTCTGATCCGTTTCTCGGAGGCGATGGTGCCGCAGGAGAATATGTGGGTGCTGCCCACCAAGGACGGTGCGCGCATGCTTCCGGGCGCGAACGGCGGTGTCGAATGGTCGCCGATTGCCACCGACCCGTCGCAGTCGCTCGCCTACGCCATCAATCTGCATCAGCCGATGAACTATTTCGTCGAAAACTCGCCCTATCCGAACGGCAAGCTGTGGCTGGGCGGTGCCTTCAAGACGATCCCGAGCGAGGCGCAGGCGGGCAACATCACCGCCGTCAATTACGACACCGGCAAGATCAAATGGCAGGTCAAGACGCCGCAGCCGATGATCGGCGGCATTCTCGCCACTGCCGGTGGTCTGGTGTTTACGGGTGAGGGCAACGGCAAGTTCGCAGCCTACAATTCGTCCAACGGCAAGGAATTGTGGAGCTTCCACGCCGGAGCGGGCGTCAATGCGCCGCCATCGAGCTACATGGTGGGCGGCAAGCAATATATCGTGGTCGGTGCCGGCGGTAACACCCAGGTCGATTTCCATCGCGGTAACAACATTATCGCGTTCACGCTGGATTGAACGCGCAAGCAAACCGTCGCTGCTGAAGCGGGGCCGGTGACGGCCCCGCTTCTTTTGTGAGACTTCCATCGGAACGAAATTGATGCGCAGCATGTCTGTCCGGTTCATCGTGGGCGTGATGATTATGGGGATAGGGGTGCCGATCGGCGCTTCGCCGTCAAATGCCCAGAGCATCGCTGAAAAGGCAGAGGCCTGCGCCGGCTGCCACGGGCTAGACGGCAAGCCGACCGACAAGATCATTCCTGTTATTTGGGGCCAGCAACTCGGCTACCTCTATATCCAGCTGCGCGATTTCAAGCGCGGTGACCGCAAGAACGAGATCATGCAGCCAATCGCGTCAGCTCTCGAAAAGCAGGAGATGCTGGATATGGCGGACTATTTCTCGAAAAAACCATGGCCCGATCTGGGCGAACCCCGTGCATCGAAGGAGGTGTCGGACCGGGCCTTGAGCGCCAACCGCTCGGTCGGTTGCACCGGTTGTCATCTCGATCACTTTCAGGGCGACGGCACGGTGCCGCGTTTGGCGGGCATGAGCCGAGAATACCTGACAAAAACCATCACCGACTTCCGCACCGGCGCGCGGGCCAATAATCCCGGAATGTCCGGCCTGATGCTGGCGACCTCGCCCGACGACCTGGCCGCGCTGGCGGAGTATCTGGCGGGTCTTTGATGACGCCGAGAAGAGACGAAGAAGCGTCAGAGCCACAACTAGGGTTGGGTAAGCCGCTCGCGCAGCGAAGATAGCACGGTGAGATCCGCGGCTCGTTTCCCTGCTTTGTCCTTGAGGGATCTGTCGGCGCCTCGCGCCAGCAACAAATCGGCAATTTCCGCATGTCCACCCTCGGCCGCGATCATCAGGGCGGTGCGGCCACGATTATCGCGATCGTCGATATGCGCGCCCGCATCCAAAAGGTACGACACGACCTTGATCGCCTGCGTCTCCGGCACGCTTTCATCCGGCCCGGCCGCCCACATCAGTAACGTCAGGTCGTTGGCGTAGCGGGCATTGATATCGATATTTCTCGTCAGGAGCCGCTGCACAACGTCGAGCCGGGCGCCAGCCGCCGCATAGATGATCGGCGGCTTGCCGGTATCGTCAGCTGCACGTGCATCGGCTCCGGCCGCGAGCAAAGCCGCGACGATCCTGTCGTTGCCGGCATAGGCGGCGGCAGTGACCGGAGAAATTCCACTGCGCCCGGTCAGCGTGACATTGGCGCCGCGCTCGATCAGTCGCTCCGCGATCGAGATATGACTGCCTTCCGCGGCGAAATACAGCGCCGTGGCGCCGGCGAGATCGCGTGCATCGATCGGAGCGCCGCGCGCCAGCAGCAGCTCAACCATCGGCAGATGGCCCGATCTGGCGGCGTGACTGAGCGGTCGGGCACCAAGCCGATCACGCGCGTCAACCGACGCTCCCTGGTCGAGCAGCTGAGTTGCCAGATCGAGGCAGTTGCCGTCGACCGCCGAAAATAGCGTCAGCGATACTTCCATCGCCGTGATCTGAGGCCTTGCGATTTCGTAGCGGCGCGATAGCCCCTGGCATCTTTCGGAATCCGCAGCACCAGCGGCCGACGCAGCGCAAAGCCCGGCGGACACGATCGTGCCCAGGAAAACGGAATGGCGGATCAAGGCGATCTCTCCCTGGCGGCGGTACCTGGCACGACCGTGAGCTTTGATGCAGTTTGCCGTCAGAATCGCATGGCGACAAGTCTGCGCCAACAACGGCGGCGGGTTTGAACGGAATGAAAAAGTCGATCCCCGCCGCGCCTTGGCGATCGGTGCCTTGCGAAGTCACATGCGGATTACCGACACGAATCGTTTGCCGCCTCGGCGATGCCGAGGAAGGTGATGGTGGCCTGCCGAAATATCTGCGTTTCGGCACCCATCGGCTCGCCCGCGAGCGGCGGCAGTTCATCCCCGTCGCCCAGCGCCAGGGCGCGGCCGTTGAGTCTGACATGTTCGTCCAGCAAGTCAGCGGCATCCAGCGTGTAGCGTACCGAGGAGGCCGGGATCATCAGCTCATGCGGCCTGTCACGATCGGCATTGATCACCAGCAGGGCCACGCCGCCCGGGATGCCTCTCAGACAATGAGCGTAGAGGTGAATGCCGGATGGCAAGGGCATTCCGGCATCGAGCACCCCGGTTCCCATCAGCCGTCGCCAGAGCAGAGCACCCCAATAATTCGGTCGAGGCTCCAACGAGCGCTCATCAAGCAGGCCGTAGTCGCTTGCCGCCAGCGTATTGTGCATGACGACCACTACGCCATCCCGAGCCAACCGCCCAAGTTGATCGAGATAGCGGAACGTATCCAGGAAACTGGCGGCCCACGGATCGCCGCCGCATGCCGCTTGCGCGGTTTCGGTCAGCCAGATCGGCTTGCCCGGTGCAAAGCGGTCCCGAAGTGTCTTGTAGAAATTGAGCGACCGTTCGGTTTGCGTCAGCCATGGTTCGGAGAGCGCCGCCTCCGGCGTGCTGTTTCCGGCACATCGCTTCGACAGGGCCCCATAGTAATGATACGAAACCACATCCAGCCCGGGCGCGGAGGCCTGCAGCAGGTCTGCCGCCGTCGACGTCGCTGCGACTGTCCCGGGGCCGAGCCTCAAGAGGCCTGGAGCAGCCCGGCTCACCAAGCCACTGAAGATCCGGAAGTCCCGTCCATAGGCGGTGGCGTCATATCCCGCCGGCGCACCGCCGATCCCCGGCAGATCCGGCTCGTTCATGAACTCGGCGGCGGCGATGCGGCCCCCGAGCGAGTTCGTGTAATCGATCAGACGGCGCGCCATGTCTGGCGTCCAGACACCAGCCGCATCGCGACTGCCCGCACTGCTGGCGAATGAGGTTACGATCTCGGCATTCACGGCGCGGGAGAATTCGACCACACCGCGCCATTGCGGGCGCGTCAAAACGCCGTTGAAGCCAGCCGGCGGCGCTATCGGCGCGCGTTCCGAATCCGTGAAGTAAGTGCTGTTGGCCCAGGTTCCGCTGACCCGCAAAAAGGCAGGCGCCAACGCGGCGGCGAGCCCGCGCAACCTCGAATTGGCCAGGTCGATCGGCGGCCGGTATTGAAATAGATTGGCATTCTGCCCGGGCGGTGGGCCTGGTCCTGATCTCCGCGGGGGTACAAGCGAACTTTCCGGCTTCGATCGATATGGCTTCCAGAACTGTCCGCCGGTCACTTCGACCATCTCTATATTATAGGACTGAAAGCGCTCGTCGACCGTGCCGATGCGAGGCAGGCTTGAAGGGGCGATGGCGGGCGCACCGGCAACGGCGCCTGAACAGCCGGTTACTGCCAGCCATGTCACAGCCAGCAAGCCGCAGAGCCCCGCGCCGTCTTGATTGCGCACGCGCAATCTCTCCCCTTATTCGTTGCACCGGATTTCAGGATGACATGGTCATTATCCCCGTCAATGTCCGCTGACAGCGTCGCGCAAGGTGTTCCATCGTGTCAGAGCCGGTCGCGATGACCGGTTGATTTGATTTGCCATGGCTACGCGGAAATCTGATGATCCGGTACGCTGATCGCCGCGCGGCATGCTAAATTGTCGTGGGATGCGCGGAGCTTGGCCGCGATGCAACAGGGCGGCGATGGCCCGAAGATAGGGAGGGCGGCGTGGCTTGTTCGGCGAGGTGGTTGTATGGCTGGGCTGCGATAGTCTTGTTCGCTTACCTGACGACGCCGGCGGTCGCGCTGGACCCGCGCTATCCGGACTGGCCGTGCCAGCAGTTAAAGGTTCCGGGGATCTCGATCGCAGGTGTCTGGAGTGGCCCGCCGATCGATGACATCGACAGGTCCAGACCCTCCGATCCCATGGTAGCAGATCTGGTCGCGCGGCTGGCGGCGCGCCGCACGCCGATCGCGGAGGCGGAGAAACTGATACGCGACTACGTGACGGGCACGACCCAGGAAAGACAGCAGAAGGCCAAGACGCTGTTCGCCGCGTTGTATTCGAAGCTCGACGCCCAGCGCGATCAGGTGATGGGGGGGATCGAGCGCTTTTCGCGCAAGCAGAAAGCCATGGCGGAGGAAATCCGCGATAATGCGCTAAAGATGCGCGAGCTTCAGGACAAGCCGAACGCCGATCCGGCGCAAAACGAACAACTCGCCAATCAGCTTACCTGGCAGACGCGCATCTTCGAAGACCGGCGCAAGACAACGTCCTACGTCTGTGACGTGCCGGTCATGATCGAGAAGCGGCTATTTGATCTGGCAGCCGCGATCCAGCGCGTTCTGAACACGGATGCGCCGGCCAGGTGAAGGTTTCCTGAAACGGCTATTCGTCGGGGCGCGGTTCTGGCGTGGCATCCTGCAGTGGAAGGCCGGCCGAGCCCCAGCCATCGGTGCCCTCCGGATACCAGGCGACGTTCGGGTAGCCGAGCGTGAGCGCGCGCTTCGCCGCGTTCCACGACATCCAGCAATTCGCCAGGCAATAAAACACCAGCATCCCGGCGCGGTCGCCATGGCTCGCCTTTTCCAGGCCCTTGGCGAAATAGCCGGCCATGCTGGGCGCGAGTTGACCATAGCCGGTGTCGGGCAGCCAGATACTGCCGGGGATATCGGCGCGCGGCTTGTCGTGCCAGAGGGTTCCCGCAGGCAGATCCCGCGGCCGTGGCGGTCGTGGCAGGACATCGACGAAGGCGGCCGAATGGTTGCGCCATGTCGCCGCCGTTTCGTCGGTCCCGATCACCCTGGCGCCATGCAGCGTTGCGGGCGTGGGTGCGCGATAATCTTCGAGCCGATAGGAATCAGGCTCGGCGACCTCGGCCGCGGTCGATGCCACTGCGCTTGCGACCACCGCCAGGAGCCCCAACCTCGCCGCGGTCTTCATCACGGCCGCTTCGATAGATTATCCTTGGTGATGGGCGTGTTGGTCTCGTCCAGGATCGGAATGTTGTAGTCAATCAGCAGCTGATTGATCTCGGCCTGGTTGTCCGTGATGAGCTTGTTGAGCGTGCGCTTCCACTCCTGATCCGCCGGGCGCACCGCCATCCCGATGCGAAAGGTCATCGGCGGACCCGCGCTTTCCTTGGTCAGGGGAACCACGGTCAGGGGAGGCGTCGCCTGCTTGGCGTAATAGCCGGCCATCGGGCCCCACAATATGCCGCAGTCGATTTCACCCTTGGCGAGATCGTCCACCATGGCCTGCGCCGAGGAGTCCGTGCGGGTGTCGACGAACAGCGGGTAGGATTTGGCGTGGCCCAGAAGTCCGGCGATGGCCATGTTCGTGCTCGGCGGGGTCTTCGCGACCACGCCGATCCGCTTGTCCTTCAGTCTTGGATCCTCGATCGTCGTTATATCCTCCAGGCCGCTGCCGGGCTTGACGATCAGCGCATAGGTTGTCCGGTAATAGGGGATCGTTGCCTGCGCTTGATCGTCACCTTGCGGAAATCCCATGATGGTGTCGCAGCGGTAGGAACCGAGCGTCATCCGGACAAAGCCGGTGGCCTGCGGGACGTAGGTGTAGCTCAGCTTCTTGCCGAGCTTGGCGGCGAACAATTCGGCGAGCTTGTTCTCGAATCCCTCGCCCTTTTCGTTGGAGAACGGCAGATTGCGCGGATCGCCGCAGGCGCGGAAGACCTGCGGATCGACCAGTTCCAGTGCGCCGGGATTGTCGCTTGCCTGGGCGTAGGCAGTGACGGTTCCCAAAGCGACCAGGCCGGACCCTATGACACCAGGGAGCAGCGGCAAGCACGCCGCCCATCGCTGAACCCAAGAGGCCGGCTTCAACTGCTTTTTGATACGTGCTTCCATCATTCGATTCCCGTGCAACTGGCCTCGGCCTTTTTGGCGGCCTCCGGCTTGTCTTCGTGATTGGGTGGACGGCCGCCCGGGATGGCGCCATTGGCGCGGGCGCGCAGATAGACGTAGAT
>Ga0182012_10001924_pt1 | contig 22648 bp, 18 predicted proteins | sample 612S2SmetaG_FD_120486 | JGI IMG/M metagenome (GOLD analysis project Ga0182012, IMG submission 120486) | Permafrost microbial communities from Stordalen Mire, Sweden - 612S2S metaG | ecosystem: Environmental > Terrestrial > Soil > Wetlands > Permafrost | place: Sweden: Stordalen | collected... | reverse complement strand
GAAGAAGATCATCAAGATTATGCTGCATGGCATAAAATGTATCTATATAGATACATTTTTCAACCGCAAAGTGCCTGCCCTGCCGGTTTTCTTCTTTGGGGTTACTCGGCGGTCACGCACCCGGTTGGAGCGCCAGGCGCGGTTTATGATTGAAGGGCAGGGGGGCAATTGCATAGCGTCTGCGGGTGCTGAACTCTCATTCCCGGCTGCGCATTGCGTTTCTAACGCACGAACCGTTCTATCCACCCTCGGGGGGCGGGTCGGCGGAGGCGGTGTATTTGGTGGCGGAGATGGTGCGGCGCGGTCATGCGGTGCGGGTGTTTTGCCCGGAATTTCCGGACGCGGCCAAAGTGGCGCAAGAACAGGGCATCACGGTGGATTTGTTCACGCGGTGGCCGATGGGCCGGTATGCGCGGGGGCGCAATTTGAAATACCTGGTCTGGCCGTTTATTTTGGAACGCATGGTGGCGCGGGCGGCGCGGAAGGAGTCCTTTGACCTCATTTTTTCGCAGCACGCCATTTCGGCGGTGGCGGCGGGGAAATTACGGCGGCGGTTGGGCGTGCCGGTGGTGATGAATTTCCCCGATTTGCTGACAGGGTTCATGGAGACATGGCCGAATTACATCATGCCGCGGCCGGTGGTCCGGGCGTTGATGCGCTATGAGGTGAGCCTGCCCGTGCGGTACGGGGTGGAGGGGGTGCTGGCGATTTCGGACCGGCTGGCGGATTTGTTCGTGGGACGGGGTTACGAACGGCAACGCATCCGGCCGATTTATTTTGGATACGCGGCGCGGCACTTTCCTTTTCAATCCCGACCGGCCAGGGCATCCGGCCCGGCGGTGGTGGTGATGCACGGGTCGCTGGATGTGCATCATTTGGGACCGATTGCCTTCGCGGCCATCCGGCACGTGACGCGGGAGCGGCCGGGCACGATCTTCCGGTTTGTCGCGCAACGGACCCCGACGCTGGAGGCGTTTTTGGCGCGCGCGCAACGGGAGATTCCGGGATTCAAGTTTGAGGCCCCGGGTTTTATCCCTTATGCGCAGGTGGCCGAGCAACTGGCGGATGCCCGGGTGGGGATGATTCCATACGAGGAATCGGCGGGGACGCATTGTGCCTTTGTGGCCAAGGCGGTGGAATATGTGGCGGTGGGATTGCCGGCGGTCAGCACGCCGCTGAAGAGCATTCAGAGCTATTTTGGCGGGGATTCAATGGTGCGGTTTGCCACGTTTGACGGGGAGGATTTCGGGCGGGCCATCGTGGAGCGGCTGGATGAGCCGTGGGATGAACCCCGGGCGCGGGCCGGAGCCGAACGGGTGAAGGCGGAGCTGGACTGGGAGCCATTGTGCCGCAAGGCGATTGATTTTGCGGAGCAGACTGTGATGGCTGTCCGGGCCAAGAAGCTTTAAACGTACAGGGCGTTTTCCAATTCGCGCACGAGGATTCCGGAGAAGTGGTAGCGGTGCTCCGGCTCGCGGGCGAGGCATTTGAGGATCACATTTTCCATCACGGGCGGGATGGCGGGATTGTGCTGGCGCGGGGGGATGGGACCGACAGGATCAAGCTGGGCGGCGAGGATTTCGGCCGGGGTTTCGCCGGGAAACGGTTTCTGGTTGGTGAGAAGTTCGTACGCGGCCACGCCGTAGGCGAAGATATCGGCCCGGGCATCGAAGGCCTCCCGTTGCAATTGTTCCGGGGCCATGTAACTGGGGGTGCCTGGGTATTTGGAGGCTTTCTTCGGGGTTTCGGGAATTTGTTGAGCCAGGTCAAAATCAATTAACCGCACGCGGCCATTGCGGGTGACGAGGACATTTTCCGGCTTGAAATCCAGGTGCATGTAGCCGCTCTCGTGGACGTGGCTCAGGCCGGTGGCCATATCAATCAGGATTTGGGCGACGTTTTCGGTGAGGATGGGGTCCTGCCGGGCATATAACTCTTTTAGGTTGGCCGCCTCGACATAGTCCATGAGCATGTAGTGCAGGCCCTCGATTTTGCCGTGCTCGACATAGCCGACGATGTAATCGCTTTCGTTCAGTTTGGAGAGGATTTCGCAGCCGCGCACAAAGTTACGCCGGGCGCTGAAGTTGAAGCGGAACTCGCGTTTCAACTTGCGCATGGCAAAGGGCTTGCCGTTGCCGTCGGTGACGAACCAGATGTCGGCCATGCCGCCGCTGTTCAACAATTCCTGGAGATAAAAGCGGCCGAAGCGTTCGGGTTGAACGCCGGTGCCGCTGGTAAGATCCGCTTTGCGTGCCATTTAATTTAATGAATTAACAAATTCTCTGAGCGAGGGCCAACAAAAACCCTTGGCGGGGAGAAAATTATGAATCTGGGGCGGGAACCCGGACCAATTGGCGCTTGGCGGGGGGGGGACTGGGGTTTAAGCTCCGGCCATGCGACCCATTCGGGCCCTGCTTATTTACCTGGCGGCGGTTTTCATCGGCGGGGCCTTGCTGGCACCCTGGCTGTGGCACCTGGCCCGGCTGGGTGGTCCGGCCTTCCCCAGCCTGGCTCGGGCACCCTTTCACCGGTATGTGGACCGTTCCTTTTTATTGATCGCGCTGGCGGGACTTTGGCCATTGCTGCGCGCCCTGGGAGCAACCTCACGCCGGGAAATCGGCTTGATTTCGCCTTTCGGGCAGTTCCAGCGGCTGGGGGCCGGGCTGCTGCTGGGTTTTGTTTCCCTGGCACTGGTGGCGGGGCTGGCGTTGCTGGGGCATGAACGGGTACTTATCGCCCAACTTACGGCCGGCAAAATCGCCGGGACGCTGATGGGAGCGGCGGCCACGGCGGGCCTGGTGGCCATCATTGAGGAAATCCTGTTTCGGGGCGGGGTCTTTGGCGGGTTGCGCCGGGTGGTGTACTGGCCCATGGCGCTGGTCGCCAGCAGCGCGATCTACGCGCTGGTGCATTTTTTGCAACGGACAGAACTGGCCGGGCCGGTCCAGTGGCATTCCGGGCTGGTGCTGCTGCCAGCCATGCTGGCGGGATTTGCGGACGGGCATCAACTGGTTCCCGGGTTTTTCAACCTGACCCTGGCGGGTCTGGCGCTGGGGCTGGCGTATCAGCGCACGGGTAATCTTTATTGCTCGATCGGGTTGCACGCGGGCTGGATTTTCTGGCTGAAGACGTATGGAACCTTCACGGTGGCCGTGTCCGCCACGCCGGATTGGTTCTGGGGTACCAGCAAATTAATTGATGGCTGGCTGGCGTTTCTAGTGCTGGCCCTGGTGCTGGCGGTGGTTTATTGGTGGCCTGAAAACCGCGGACGTCGGCCGCTCACGTTACCATGAAACCTTGGACGGCACCGTTGCGGGAATGGTATCGAGCCGGGCTGGGCCTGATTTACCCGGAACGCTGCCAGATCTGCCACGAGTCCCGGGCGACGGCGGAGGAAGGGTTTGTCTGCGCCGACTGCCAGCGGCAGGTGCGTCCGGTGGTGCCGCCGTTTTGCCGGCGTTGCGGTCTGCCGTTTGCGGGGGAGGTAACGGGGGTTTTTGAATGTACCAACTGCCGGGACTTCGAGTTTGATTTCGTATCGGCCCGGGCGGCGGTGATTTCTGAGGGAGTGGTGCGGGACGCGATTCTACGGTACAAATACCAGCGGCATTTATGGTTCGAGCCGTTTCTGGCCGGATGTTTGGTGCGGTCAGCGGTACCGGAACTGGCGGCAGTCAAACCGACCGTGGTGGTGCCGGTGCCGCTGCATCCGGTCAAGGAGCGGGAGCGGGAATTCAACCAGGCGAGCCGGCTGGCGGCCCCGCTGGCGGCGGCGCTCAAAATCCCTTTGAACGTCCGGTTGCTCCGGCGTGTCTCATTTACCATGACCCAAACACGCCTGTCGCGGGCGGACCGCGCGAAGAACATGCACGGGGTTTTTGCGGCGGCTCCCGGCGCGCGTCTGGCGGGGCAGGTGGTGGTGCTGGTGGATGACGTTTTCACCACGGGCGCGACCACGAATGCGTGCGCGCGGGTCTTGCGAAGGGCGGGCGCGGCCGAGGTTTGGGTCTGGACAGTGGCCCGGGGCATTTAGTAGGCTGGAAACCGACAACGAAGCATGGATACAACGACGTTCACGAAAAAGACCCTGGGCTTGGAAACCATTGAACCGGCGCTCACGCCGCCGCTTTCCCTGCTCACCCAACTGCCGAAAAAGCCCAAAATGAGCTCCGGCAAGTCCAAAACCCGGAAACGGGAAATTCCCGAGGGGCTTTGGACCAAGTGCCCCAAGTGCGCCACGATGGTTTTCGACAAGGAATTGGACGAAAACCTGAAGGTTTGCCCCAAGTGCGGTCATCATTTTCCAATTGGTTCCCGCGAGCGCATTCATTCCCTGGTGGAAACCTGCACGTTCGAGGAAATGGACGCCCAAATGGCCAGCGTGGATGTGCTGGGCTTTAAGGGGGTGGCCACGTATGCCTCCAAACTCGCCGCTTACAAGAAGAACAACACGTTCATCAAGGATGCGGTGGTCACGGGCCTGTGCCAGATTGGCACTCACCGCGCAGCGCTGGGGGTGATGGATTTCGGTTTTCTGGGTGGGTCCATGGGTTCGGTGGTGGGGGAGAAACTGACCCGGCTGATCGAGCGCGCGACGGAGAAGGAACTGCCAGTGATCATTATTTCCACGAGCGGCGGCGCGCGGATGTACGAGGGCATGTTCAGCCTCATGCAGATGGCCAAGACCTGCGCGGCCCTGGCGTATCACGCCAAACAAAACCTGCCCTACATTAGCGTGCTCACGCATCCCACCACGGCCGGGGTGATGGCGAGTTATGCGAGTGTGGGTGATTTGATCCTGGCCGAGCCGGCGGCGATGATTGGGTTCGCCGGACCGCGCGTCATCAAGGACACGACCCAGGCGGAGTTGCCGCCGGGTTTTCAGACGGCGGAATTTCTGCTGGATCACGGTTTGATTGACGCCATCGTCTCGCGCCGGGAGATGAAGCAGCAATTGATTTCATACCTGGATTTTCTGACTTACCACAAGCAGCAGGCGACGCGCAAGCAGGCGTCGTAAGCCATGTGGTTTCAGCCCGTGGAAAACAGGCCCACTTACTGCCAGCCGACAACCGGCTGATACCCTCGGATCGGCTGATAGTGCCGGCCATCGGCTTGCCTTTAATGGAGGATGGCTTGATCCGAGTCCCCGCCACTAGAGCATTTCCATCAATGATGTAACGCGGCGTTGGCACCGCAGAGGGAAGCGGTCTTTTGGGTTTTTGGCTTCGTTTCGGCTCAGGCACAGACCGCTGAGGGTATGCGCCTTCGCCAAAGCCTCGCCAAAAACCCAAAATCCTCGCTTCGCCACGCTACATCATTTCTGTCAATGCTCTAAAATATCAAATACCCGCATTGATATCGGGCAATGCGGGTATTTGTAGTTTACCAACCGAAGGCCGGTTTAGCGAGTGAAATTTGACGGTTTGTTCCACTATGGCACCCAATCACTGGGACCATCGTTTTTCCCCGCCGACCAGCCAAAATGTCCCGTCCCAAGGCAGGTCGGGCCTGGTCGCTAAAATAGCCGGCGATCATTCCACTGAAAACAGCGAGGAACCTTAACCAATTATTAATTTAATTTAACCAAATAACAAATGAGAAAACTTCAAGTTTCCCGCAGTTTGCGTTCCGCCGCTTCGTTACTCAAACCTTCCCGCGCGCGCAAGACGGCCATGCCCACCACCGGAGGATACGCCTGGTCGGTTTTCATGCGAGGCTCGACGTACTCGATGATCTCGAAGAGCAGTTGGTTGGCCGGTTCGTAGACCAGGCCGGTCAGGTGGGTAATATAGCGGGTGGCGCGGTCAATGAGTTTCAGGTTCGAGGGAACCACCCAGATCATGTAATTGCCCATGACCCGGCCCAGGCGCACCATGGTGCAGGTGGAGAGGGCGTTCATCACCAGTTTCACCGCCACGCGGGTGAGGCCATCCAGCAGGAAGTCGGTTGGCGGAACGGGGATGAAGACGTTGATAGTGGCGGCAACTGGGGCGGGCGCGCTGCCGAAAGACAAGCAGCCGGTGGTGGCGCCAGAAGTGGCGGCGGCGGTGAGTTGGGATTGGAAAAACGCCGGCGGTTCCGTGCGGTCCATCACGGCAATCGCGCAATCGCCTGGTCCGAGCGGACGGCCAGGCGCGCCATCTAGGCCGATGCGGAAGCGCAGTAACTCGGTCCGACTAATTTTGCGGATGGTTTCCAGGGTGCGCGGCAATTTTTCCACCGGCACGAGCTGGCGAATGGTGGAGGGGTCCCATTCCACGCAGCGCGGTTCGCGCTGGAGGAGGTGGTGCCAGGCGGCGGGGGGTTCGGCGCAGGGAACGAAGAGGAAGGCCCAGGATGCCGTGGCGGTGGTGTCATCGAACTTGCGAAAGGGCGGGGTGCAGAAGGTGGGCGAACGCTCGGTGGTGTCGGTGAGGACGTCAATGCCGAGGCGGTTGGCGAAGTAATTGTTTTTGTGACCGGAGCGGTAGGTCGCTTCCTCCAGGGCCACCAACCGGGCGAGATCCATGAGCAGAGCCGGCGATTGTAAATTGGTCAACAGCGTGGTTAGGTTCGTAAGAAATGCTTCTGGCACACTGGCGGTCTCCCGGCCCAGCAAGTCGCGCACAACCATTTCCAATACGGTGAGCATGACGCACAGTTGGATGGAGGTGGCCTGCATGCGGGTGGAGCCGGTGATGGCCATCGGGCCGGTGGTGAGGTTGATTTTCTCGAGGCGCGGATCGGCAATGACCTCGCGGCTGCGTTCCACGGTGGCATTGAGGACATCATCGGGGTTGTTATAAACGAAATACACTTTGGCCCCGGCATCCAGACCCGCCCAGGCGGTGCCGATGACGAAGGACGTCTCGCCGCCCTCGGTGATGGCAAAGACGACATCCCCGGCGCGCACGTCGAGGTCATTGATTTGGCGGCGGCCAAACGCGGTGAAATCCTCGAAGCCCTCCACGGATTTGATGAGCGCATAGTCGCCGCCAGCCATGACGCTGAACGTTCGGTCTGCAATCTCCGCCGCCCGGGCCGGCTGCCCGCGCCAGAAAGCGCGCCAGACGGAGTCCAGCAGGATGCTCAGGCGCCCGGTGGAACCGCAACCGGTGAAAAAAATTCGTCCGCCCGTGCGCAGGGATTTCAGGACTTCCGCCGAGATGGCCGCCGCCCGGCCGGTGGCCACAAATTCGCGGTAGGTTTTCAGAACATCCTGATCCACTTCAAACAATAACCTGAGCGCGGCGGCGACATCCACCTGGGCGGTTTTGCTCAAGCGGGCGGTGACGGGATGGGAGGATTCCGTGACCAGGGAGCCCAGTTTGAACTGGGCGCTGATCTTTAAAAATTCGTCGGAACGCAACCGGGAGGCGATGCTCATTAAAACGATTTAAAGCGATTGTCATCCGGGTGTCACGACTATAGGTTGTGGAAGCTGCAATGTTGCCCGCCCAACAACTGGCTTTGCTGGCCGAGACTGGTTGTGAGGTCGCCTTCGACAACCTCACGCGGCAACTCTATGCCACGGACGCCTCGCCCTATCGGATGGAGCCGCAGGCGGTGGCTTTCCCTAGAACTCCGGCCCAGGCGGCCAATGTTATCAAGACCGCCGCGCGGGCGGGCATGGCGGTCACGCCGCGCGGCGCGGGGACGGGACTGTCCGGCGGGGCCATTGGGGACGGGCTGGTGATTGATTTTGCGAAACACAACCGGCGCATTACCAAGCTGGATTTGGAACGGGAGATGGTGCATGTCGGTCCCGGGGTGGTGCTGGATCAATTGAATAATGTGCTGCGGGCACACGGGTATGGTTTTGGGCCGGACGTGGCCACCAGTTCCCGGGCCACGCTGGGGGGGATGCTGGCCAATGATTCCTCGGGATCGCACACGCCGGTTTATGGCACCACCGGCCAGCATGTGCAGGCGCTGGAACTTATTTTGAGCGATGGCAGTTACGTGAAGCTGGACCGGGCCGACCGGCATGCCTTGCAAAAGCAACGGAATTTAGTGGAAGACCTGCTGGAGCTGAATTCCCAGACGATTGCCGAGCGGTTTCCGCCGGGATTGCTCAAGCGCTGGCCGGGCTACGCGCTGGCCCGGGCGGCGGCGGACCCGCATAATTTGCTGCACATATTGACCGGGAGTGAAGGCACCCTGGCGGCCATCGTGGGCGCGGAATTGAACATTGTCCGGCTGCCGGCGGAGCGCGGCGTGGGGTTGGTGTTTTTTGCCTCGGTGACGGAGGCGATGCAGGCGGCGCTGGAGCTGACGGAGCTGGCGCCCGCCGCCGTGGAGCACATTGACCGGCCATTATTTGAACAAACGCGCGGGCAGAAGGAGTTCAAGGCCGCGCGGGATTTATTGCAACTGGACGCGCACCCGTGCGAAGCAATACTGCTGGTGGAATTTTTCGAGCACGCAAAGGAAAAGCTGGCCTTGCTGGCGCGGCGCAACCTGGGGCTGCGCCACCGCATTTTAAAAACCCCGGCGGAAGCGGCGCTGGTGTGGGGCTTGCGCAAGGCGGGACTCTCCCTGCTGACGAGCTGCCGGGGCAGCGCGAAGCCCGCGTGTTTTATTGAGGACGCGGCGGTCCGGCCCCGGGATTTGCCGGCGTATGTGGCGGGGCTGCAACAATTGATGGCGCGGCAGCAAGTGACGGCCTCCTATTACGGTCACGCGGCGGCCGGGCTGTTGCATGTGCGGCCGGTGCTGGATATGCAAAGCGCCCGGGATTTGGAAAAGTACCGGGCGATCGCCAACGAGGTGTCCGCGCTGGTGGCGCAGTTTAAAGGTTCGCTGGCGGGCGAGCATGGCGTGGGCATGGCGCGCACCGAGTTTTTACCCGCGCAAGTTGGGTCGGAGCTCTATGGCATCATGCGGCAGATCAAGCAGTCCTTTGACCCGGAGAATGTGTTTAATCCGGGCAAAATCATCGGGGACGACCGGTATAAGATTGACACTCATTTGAGATTCGGGGCGGACTATGCGTTGAAATTACCGTTTGAACCGCGCCTGGCCTTTGCCGAACGCGACGATTCATTTACCGGCAATCTCGAGCAATGCAACGGCTGCGGTGGCTGCCTTAAAGCGGGTCCGACAATGTGCCCCACTTACCAGGTCACCGGCGAGGAAAGCATGTCCACCCGAGGCCGCGCGAACTTGATTCGCACCGCGCTGGAGCGACGAGGTGAAACGAACGATCCATTGTTTAGCGTTGAACTCGAAGTGGCGCTGAGCAACTGCCTGGCCTGCCGGGCCTGCACGACCGAGTGTCCCTCCAATGTGAACATGGCATTGCTCAAGGCGGAATTGCTGCACGCGCGCATTCGCCGGCGCGGGTTGACGGTGCGCGAGCGATTGCTGTCTTCCCTGGACCTGGTGGGGAAACTGGGCTGCGCGCTGCCCGGGGTCGTCAACGGGCTGTCCCGGGTTTCCGCCGTGCGGCATTTGATCAACCAGTTTTTGGGACTGGCCCCGGAACGCCCGCTGCCCGTTTATACGGCGCAGCGGTTTGACCGCTGGTTTGCCCGGCAACCGGCGGCGGTCACCGCGCCCCGGGGGGCGGTGATATTGTGGGACGACACTTTTGTGCGCTACCATGAGCCGGAAATTGGCCGCGCGGCCGTCACCGTGTTACAGGCGGCGGGCTATGAGGTCCGACTCCCGCGCCGCCGAAAATGCTGCGGCCGCCCGGCCTTCAGCCAGGGCAATCTAGCGGAGGCGGCCCGCCTGGGCCGGCACAATCTGGCTGTGCTCGCGGCCACGGACCCGGGCCTGCCGATTCTTTTTATCGAACCCTCATGCTATTCGATGTTCCTGCAGGATTATGGGGAATTGAACCTGCCGGGCGCGACGGAAATCGCCGCGCGCTGCCTTCAATTTGAAACCTTTGTGGCCCGCCTGCTGGAGCGCGAGCCGGATGCGCTGCGGTTCAACCAGGAACCCCAACATCTGACGATTCATGCGCACTGTCACGCGAAGTCGCTGGCCAGTCCGGTCTATCTACGGGGACTGTTGGAACGGCTGCCGCAACGCGAGGTCACCTTGCTGGAGAGCGGGTGCTGTGGCATGGCCGGGGCCTTTGGTGCGCTGGCCAGCAAGTACGAATTGTCGGTGAAAATTGCCGGGCCACTCATGGAACAAATCCGGCATCAGCCCTACGGCAACATCGTGGTGGCCTCCGGCACCAGTTGCCGGCAGCAAATCCAGCACCTGGCCACCGTGCGAACGCTGCACCTGGCGGAAGTGCTCGCGGATGCCCTGGTGTAGTCTTTACCACCGGCCACCACGAATGGCGGGCACCAGGGCGGCGACCACGATCACCCCATCCAGGATCACAGGCGCCCAGAGATTTTGCCGGCCAGCCGCCACGGCAAAGAGCAGCAGCCCGCCGACCCAGACCACCAGCGGGTGATAGTCCGGCAAGTTTTTTTGGCCCGGTTGCTTTTTAATCAACAACGGCGTGGCGAAGGCCAGGATGAACAGGGTGACCACGAGCCAGCCGGGGAAATTGATGAGCGGCGCGCCCTGCCAGGTCAGCGGGAATTTGGTGGGCTGCCACAACCAGTAATGGTTCAGCCGGGCGAGAAACGGGTCCATGCCCAGATCGAACAGCATGGACAAACCCGCCGTCAGGCCGATCAGCCAAAAGCCATAGGTTTTCATTTTGCGCCAGGGCCGCAGGATGAGCCGGCCGATTCCACGCGAAGCAAAAACCACCACTACCCAGATTACGGGCACGGTCCACGGCAGCTTGTCCGCCAGCAAGGCCCCGGCCGCCGGACCAAACACCAGCGGCCCAAACGGGATGCCGCCGAACATACTGGCCGCGAACGCCAGGCTCCCGAGGCCGGCGATGATGGCGGCGGCCGGAAGCACATATTGCCAGGAGATCTGGCGGGCCTGATCGATCAGGGAATTCAACGCGGCCAGCAGGATCAAACCGAGCAGCGGGGCGTCGGGCAGTCCGGGCGCGCCGACGCCGGTGGCGGTGCGGAACAGGACCCACGCATAAAGCCCGGCCAGCAGGAGACTGGCCAGACCATGAACGCGTTCCTGGACCCGGGGAGGCAGATGGGTTTCAGACATTGGTTGACAGCTTGGCTAATAATTGACGTTTGCACAGCCAAAAAATCGCCCTGGCCGAGGGCTGTTTGGAGCGCGAACGGGCCCGGTTTTTCCGGGCGAGCCGGATTCATGGAATTTCCGGTTGCCAGTATTCAATTCCTTTGCCACCTTTCCGGTTGAACCTGTGTGAGCAATCGAACCAAATGTTCCTCGACTCCGTGGCGACGTCATCGCTGCACGGCAGCGGGGGATTTTCATCTTTAAACCTATGCGATCAATATTACTGGCAGTCATTCTGAGCACGCTGGCGTTTTCCAGCCGCGGGCAGTACTCGGCCCGGCAGGACGGGGATGTCGTCCAGCTCGAGGATGCGAAAACCCACACCGTGCTTTCGGTGATGCCCTCGCACGGCAACAACGCGTTTCAAATGACGGTCAATGGCAAAAACGTTCTGCAATTCCCCTTTGCCTCGGCGGCGGAATTCAAGCGCCGGGGGCTTTACAGCGGCATTCCTTTCCTGGGTCCGTGGGCCAACCGGCTCGATGAAATGGCCTTCTACGCGAACGGGAAAAAGTATTTGCTGAATTCGGGATTGGGCAATGTCCGGGGACCGATTCCCATGCATGGTTTTCTCATGACGGCGCCGTGGGAGGTGGTGGAGGTCAAGGCCGACCAGGATTCCGCCTGGGTCACCAGCCGGATTGAGGTTTACCGGCAGCCCGACTGGATGGCGCAGTTTCCCTTCGCCCACACGGTGGAGATGACGCACCGCTTGAAGGACGGGGTGCTCGAAGTGACGGTGAAACTCAACAACCTCAGCACCGCGCCCATGCCGGTGGCCATCGGATTCCATCCGTACTTCCAGATCAACGATGCGCCGCGCGACGAGTGGACGTTTTCGGTCGGCGCCAAAACGCACTGGCTGGGCAAGCAGAATCTGCCCACAGGCGAGACCGAGCCCATTGAGAAGATCATTCCCAATCCCGCCGGCGGGATGCTCAAGGGGATGAAACTGGATGATGTGTTTGGGGACCTGGTGCGGGACTCGGCGGGCAAGGCGACCATGTGGGTGCAAGGCAAAAACGAGCGGGTGGAAGTCACCTTTGGCCCGAAATTCCGGGCGGCGGTGGTGTATTTTCCGGCCGGCCCGGGGCAAAACTTCATCTGCTTTGAACCGATGGCGGGCATCACTGATTCGATGAACCTGGCCCAGAAGGGGCTCTACAGTGAACTGCAGTACATCCCGCCGGGCCAGTCTTGGGAGGAGAGTTTTTGGGTCAAGCCCAGCGGGTTTTGAGGCTGGCCCCCTGGATTGGGGGCATTCCGTAAGAACCCCGGTTTAAAGCTGGATTAATCCGTTGTATACAAAGTAGCCGTAGGCGGCCACGAGCAGGAGGCCGGCCAGCCGGGGGAGTTTGCCGGGCACGGCCACGAAGAACAGGTGGGCGAGGGTGGCGGCCACCAGCACGAGCATGGCGTTGTGAAACATGGGGGGAATGACCAGGGGCCGGTAGAGCGCGAAGATGCCGAGGCACAGGGGGATGGAGACGTGGGCGTCACCCACCTGGGAGGCGTACACGGTTTCCGGCTGCCGGTGCCAGCCATAATAAAGGGCCAGCATGCCGTTGGGCAGCACCATCAGCCAGCCGCTCAGCCAGCCGAGATACCGGGCGCTGACAAAGCCGGTGTGAAGGTTGGAGATCCAGGCCACCAGCCAGTCGGTGCTCACGTAAATCCCGTAGGCGCCAATGGCCAGCAGGGTCAGGTCCAGGGGCAGCGACCAGCCCAGCGATTTGTCCTCGCGCACGTTGGATTTCAACACCTCGAACACGTGGAAGCACTGCCAGAATAAAAACAAACCCACCAGCACCAGGCCATCATTAAAATCCAGCCGGCCCTTGCGCGCCATGGCCCACACGGCCCCGGTAAAAAACAGCACGGCCGTGAGCGTCATCAACAGCGCGAGCCGGTTCAATTGATTCGCCTTGTGCTCGGGCCGGTTTGAGGTCGCGCCCGTCGGCGCGACTTTTCCCGGGAGAATGTTCATGCCCCAGATCAGGGTGGGCAGGCCCAGGATGAGTGTCAGGTTGGTGATGTTGTTGACGAGCGAGTTGATCATCACATCCCCCCCCGAACCGCCGGAGCGACCCAGTACGATGACGAAGATCAAATTTCCCAGACCCGAGCAATAAGGCATGATCAGGGTGCCCAGCACGGTGCCCTGAAAGCCCCGGTGGCTCATGACCTCAAGCCGCCAGATCATCACGAAGGAGGCGGCCAGGAACAGCCCCACAAAGAGCCAGGGTGCCCAGGGTCCTTTCGCTGCGATCCAATGTGTAAACGGGTCGGCCATGCGCCCAGTATAATCGTAAAAGACAGCGCGGGGCGATACAAACATCCGGCGGCGAAAAGCGGATTTGCCCCGGGTGCAGACGCCGTTTTTCACCCGCGGGAATTCCAGTTTTTTGGCCCTCCATCCCGGAGATTTGGCCCGGGCCGCGCGGGCGGGGGCGGATGGTTGAAAAACCACTTCGTGCAAAAGTTTATGACGGCGATTGACTTTTGCCGCGCCCCATGAAAACTATTACGCAGTCTCCTGAAACAAATAGTAAGGCGGCGCAATAACCACTGTGGCAGAAAAAGACGATTATTTATTGGACTTGCTGGTGGACCTCGGCTTTGCAAATGCCGGCCAGGTCGCCAAGGCTCGTGTGGAATCCGGCGGCATTGGCATCGTGGATTACCTGGTGGCCAACAAGATCGTCCGCCCCGGGGACGTTACCCAGGCGAAGGCGGCGCAGTTTGGCGCGGAGGTGGTCCAGTTGGCGGGGCTGGTCATCCCGGACGAGGTGATTTCGGCCGTGCCCCGGAACATCGCCAAAAAGTACCGGGTGATTCCGGTGTTCAAATCCGATGGCAAGGTGGCGGTGGCGATCGCGGATCCGTCGGACCTCAACGCGATTGACTCGCTGACCCATTTGTTGAACGCGGAGATTGAGCCGCGGGTGGCCTCGGAGCCGGATATCGAGGCGGCGCTGACGAAGTACTATGGCGGTGCCAAAGAGTCGGTCATGGAGAAGGCGGTGCAGGAGCTGACCATGAACGAGGTGCAGGCGACGGCCGGACCGCTGAACGACGACGGTGGCGCGGTGGACGCGGACGGACCGTTGATCCGGCTGGTGAATCAAATCATCATTGACGCTTTCAAATTGCGGGCCTCGGATATTCACCTGGAACCGCTGGCGAAAAAATTCCGGTTGCGGTACCGGATTGACGGGGTGATGCAGGAAATGAAGTCGCCGCCCAAGCGGTTGCAGGCGTCCATTATTGCGCGGTTGAAAATCCAGTCGAACCTTTCCATTTCGGAGCACCGGATTCCCCAGGACGGCCGCATTCAAACCAAGGTGGGGGCGAAACTGATTGATTTGCGCGTGTCCTGTCTGCCCACGAACCACGGGGAGAGCATCGTTATGCGTATTCTGGACAAGGAAGGCTTGAAGCTGGGGCTGCCCGAGCTGGGTTTTTTCCAGGATGACCAGAAGACCTTCGAGCGGTTGATCGCCTTGCCGGACGGCATTCTGCTGGTGACGGGGCCGACGGGTTCCGGGAAAACCACGACGTTGTATTCTTGTTTGCATTTCATCAACCGCCCGGACCGCAAGATCATCACGGTGGAGGACCCGGTGGAATATATTCTGGGGGGCATCAACCAGGTGCAGGTGTCGGATGCCGTGGGGCTGACGTTTGCGATGGCCTTGCGCTCGATCCTGCGCCAGGCGCCCAACGTGGTGATGATCGGCGAAATTCGCGACATTGAAACGGCCAGCATCGCCATCAACGCGGCGCTGACCGGGCATCTGGTGTTCTCCACGTTGCATACGAATGACGCGCCCGGCGCGGTGACGCGTCTGGTGGACATCGGGGTGAAGCCGTTCCTGGTGGCCTCGTCCACCCGGTGTTTGATGGCGCAACGGCTCGTGCGCAAGATTTGCAAAAAGTGCGCCGCTCCCTGCCTGCCCACGGAGGCGGAAATGCGGGCGCTGGGCATCACGGAAAACGACCTCAAAAGCGCGAACCCGCAAAAAGGCCGGGGTTGCAACAATTGCAACAACACGGGCAACCGGGGCCGGTTTGGCATCTTTGAAATTTTCGTCATTGATGACGAGTCCCGGAAACTGATTTATGAACAGGTGCCCACCTCGGTGCTGCGGGCGCGCGCGCGGGAGATGGGAATGCGCACCCTCCGCGAGGACGGGGTGCGGAAGGTGCTGGCGGGGCTGACCACGCCGGAGGAAGTGATTCGGTCCACGGTCGGCGACGCGGAATAATCTATATGTCATACTCGATGTCTGATTTGTTGCAGTTGGTGATTTCGGAGGGGGCATCCGACTTGCACACCCGGGTGGGGTGCGCGCCCACGATCCGGGTCCATGGCACCCTGCACCGGGTGGAAGGACCGCCCTTGAAGCCGGAAGATTCCGAGGAGTTGATGCGCAGCATCACGTCCGAGGAACACATTCAGAATGTGCGGGAGAACGGCGGGGCGGACTTCGCGTTTGCCTTCGGCGAGGCGGCGCGTTTCCGGGTGAGTGTGTTCAAGGAAAAAGGCAATTTCGGGATGGTGTTGCGGCAAATTCCGAGCAAGCTGCTGACCTTCGAGCAGATCGGCCTGCCGGAAACGGTGAAGGAACTGCTGTTCAAGCCGCGCGGTTTGATCCTGGTGACGGGCCCGACCGGCTCGGGCAAGTCCACGACGCTGGCCTCGCTGCTGAACATCGTGAATGAGACGCGCGACGAGGTCCATTTGATCACGATTGAGGATCCGATTGAATATTACCACAAACACAAACGGGCGCTGATTACCCAGCGGGAGATTCACGTGGACGTGCCGAGTTTCGCCGAGGCCCTGCGCCGCGCACTGCGGCAGGACCCGGACATGATTCTGGTGGGCGAAATGCGCGATTTGGAAACGATCGAGGCGGCCATCACGGCGGCGGAAACGGGGCACTTGGTGTTCGGCACGCTGCACACCACCGGCGCGGCCAAGACAATTGACCGTTTGACCAACGCGTTTCCTACCAACCAGCAGGAGACGATCCGGATTCAGCTTTCAACGGTGTTGCAGGGGGTGATCTCGCAGTTGCTGATTCCGCGCGTGGACAAGCCCGGCCGGGTGGCGGCCTTTGAGATCATGATCAACACGCCATCCATCGCGGCGCTGATCCGGGACAATAAAACGTTCCGAATTCAATCGGACATTCAAACGGGATCGAAGTACGGGATGGTCACGCTGGACGCGTTTCTCATGGAGAAATATCAGGCGGGGATGATTTCCCGCGAGGAAGTGATCACAAAATCGCAGGACCCGACCACAATTCTGGTGAAATTGCAGGAACTGGATCTGGCGGCGGCGGTGAAACAAGGCAAGAAGTAACATTCCATCATGGCCGAAGAAATTTCAAACCCACTGCTGTCCCTGATCAAAAGTCACGGGTTGATTGACGATTTGCAGTACGAGGAAGTCGTCAGCGAACTGGAACGGAGCGGCGCGCCGGTCATTCAAGTGCTGCAGGACTTTGGCATCATGAAAATTGATGACATCCTGCACGTGATGGCCAGCGCGGTGGGGGCCGAAGTGGTGTCCCTGCGGGATCTGGAAATCCCGCCGGAAGTGGCGGCCAGCATCACGAGCAATGTGGCGCGCATGTACCGTTGTGTGCCGGTGTTCCGGCGCGACGGGGTGCTCCATGTGGCGCTGGCGGAGCCGCTGGATCCGGCCCGGGCGGACGAAATCGCCTACTCGGCGAAGTGCGACGTGCAGATTTGCGTGGCGGACCCGGTGGAAATTGACAAGGCGGTGGAGCGGCTGTACGGCCAGACCGAGGCGGAGAGTTTTAATGAGATTCTCAAGGAGCTGGGTCAGGACACGGACATAGCGCGGGAAGTCTCGGCCGCGGGCGACGGGGCGAACGACCAGCAGGTGACGGACCTGGCCAACGAGGTGCCCATTGTCAAATTTGTGAACGTCATTTTGCAGCAGGCCGTGCAGGACCGGGCGAGTGACATTCACTTTGAACCCTTTGAGACCGAATTTCGGATTCGTTACCGGGTGGACGGCGCCTTGTATGAAATGGCCCCGCCCCCGAAGCATCTGGCGCTGCCGGTGATTTCGCGGTTGAAGGTCATGGCCGGGCTGAATATTTCCGAGCGCCGCATGCCCCAGGACGGACGCATCACGGTGTTTATCAGCGGGCGCCAGATTGATTTGCGCATGTCCACGCTGCCGACGGCATTTGGCGAGTCGGTGGTGTTGCGCGTGCTGGACCGGGCCTCGGTGAACCTGGAGATTGAGGCGCTGGGCCTGCCGAAGACCATTTACGATTTTGTGAGCGAGGTCATTCTCCGGCCGAACGGGATTTTTGTGGTGACCGGTCCGACGGGGTGCGGGAAGACGACCACGCTGTATTCGTGTCTGCGACGGGTCAACACGATTGATTCCAAGCTGCTGACGGCGGAGGATCCGGTGGAGTTTGACATCGAAGGCATCATGCAGGTGGCGGTGAATGACGCCGCAGGCATGACGTTCGGCAAGGCGCTGCGGTCCTTTTTGCGCCAGGACCCGGATATCATCATGGTGGGGGAAATGCGCGATTTGACCACGGCGCAAATTTCCATTCAGGCCTCGCTTACGGGGCATTTGGTATTGAGCACGCTGCACACCAACGATTCGGCCGGCGCGGTGACGCGGTTGGTGGACATGGGAGTGGAGCCGTTTTTGATTTCCTCCACGCTGATGGCGGTGCTGGCCCAGCGGCTGGTGCGGACCGTTTGCAAGAACTGCCGCACTCCGTTCGAGCCCACGGAAAGCCAGCTTTCCATGCTGAACCTCTCCCCGCATGATCTGGGCGACAAGGTGTTTCATTATGGCCGGGGCTGCCAGGTTTGCCACGACAGCGGATACAAGGGCCGGAAAGGCATCTTTGAGTTGCTGGTGGTCACCGATCAGATCCGGGCGTTGATCAACGAACGCGCCCCGACCGTGGTGGTGCGGCAGAAAGCGATTGAACTGGGAATGACGTCATTGCGCGAAGATGGCTTGCGTGGTATCTTCGACGGTGATACAACCATAGAAGAAGTCGTTAAATACACGTAAACACCCGACTACCATGCCTATATTCAATTACGTAGCACTCGATCAGCGCGGCAACGAGACGAAGGGTTCCATCGAGGTGGCGAGCCAAAACGATGCCATTGGCCGGGTGAAGGACATGAATTTGTTCCCGGTCAAGATTGTGGAGGCCAGCAAGGAACCGGCCAAGGGCAAGAAAGGCCCCGCACCCAAGGCGGCGGCCAAAGGCGGCAAGAAGGGCGTAAACCTGAATCTCAAAATCCCCGGTTTGGGGAGCGGGGTGAAGCCCAAGGTGCTCACCACCTTTACCCGGCAGCTCGCCACGCTGGTGGACGCCGGCCTGCCCCTGTTGCGCGGATTGCGGGTGTTGGAAAAGCAGGAAAAAAGCGCGGCCCTCAAGGAAATTTTGGGGAAACTGGCGGTTTCCATCGAAGGCGGCAGCACCTTTTCCGAAGGGCTGGCGCAGCATCCGAAGGTTTTTAACCGTTTGTTCATCAACATGGTGAAGGCCGGCGAACTGGGCGGTGTGCTGGAAGTCGTGCTGAAGCGCCTGGCGGAATTTTCCGAAAAAGCCCAAAAGATCAAAGGCAAGGTGAAGGCAGCCCTGTTTTATCCCATCGCGGTGATGGTCGTGGCGGTGGGCATCATGGTGCTCCTCATGGTGTTCGTCATTCCGAAATTTAAGGACGTGTTTGCGGGCATGGGCATCACCATGCCCTGGTTCACCACCTTCGTCATGGACTGTAGCGATATGGTGGTGCAGCACTTTGTGGCCACGGTGGGCTTGATGGTCGTGCTCGTCATTGCGTTCTTGATGTTTATCAAAACCAAGTTTGGGCGGCTGATGTGGGACAAGACACAGCTCAAGCTGCCGGCGGTGGGGCCGGTGATCGCGAAGGTGGCCATTTCCCGGTTCACCCGCACCTTGGGAACGCTGGTCAGCAGCGGTGTGCCCATTTTGCAGGCGCTGACGATTGTGAAGGAAACTTCAGGTAACATGGTGATCGCCAACGCGGTGAACATGATTCATGAAAGTGTGAAGGAAGGGGAGACCATCACCGCGCCGCTGGAAGGGTCCGGGGTGTTTCCGCCCATGGTATGCAGCATGGTGGACGTCGGCGAGCAAACCGGCGCCATGCCGGAAATGCTCATGCGCATTGCGGATGACTATGACGAACAAGTGGATAACGCCGTGGCCGCCATGACGTCGCTGCTGGAACCGATCATGATTGTGTTCCTGGCGGTGGTGGTGGGCAGTATCGTGATCGCGATGTTCCTGCCGCTGATTGCCATGATTAATCAGTTGAGCGGTGATGATTCGGCCAAGGGCGACAAGTAAGCCGGGCATTTTTGATTTCGGTCAGCAAAGGGTGGCGGCCTTGGAAGTCTAGGGCCGCCACTCTTTTTTGTGGCCAAATGCAAAAAATTCGCAATAATCTTCTAAAATGTTGACAAAGGCTCATTGATTGTGTAAATACAAAGTAAACACATTGCATGGGCGTTCTATTTACAATTGAACCATTGATATGGAGTTTGATTGGAATAATCCGCCCTTCGAGTTGGATGGCTCTTTGTCGCAAAGGGAAATTGAGGAATCGTTTGAAGACGCGTTTGCCATCCGGTTGCTGCCGGACTCGGCGCGTTTCACGGTGCAGGCCCGATTTTTCAATCTGGGCATGACGGCGGGCGGGGCGGGGATTTTCAGTGTGTACCGCACGAACGGGCGGTTGATCCGGGTCCTGCACGCGCGGCCGTTTGAACCGGAAGAACGTTTTTTTTATCAGCGGAAAGTGGACCAGACGCTGGCGCAGTGAGGGGAAGGCGCGGAGCGCGAGGAAAGCGGATATTTGATGGGTGATGATGCAAACGTTTGCCAATTGGGAAGACGTGCCGATCTTCGACAGCGAAGTGGCGGAAGGTCAGTTTTGGGCGGAGAACCGCCCGGACCTGCGGCTGATGGCGGCGGCGACGGCGGGGGCGAGCGAAGGGTCGGAGTCGGTCACGATCACGCTGCGGATTGATCCGCGGATGCTGGCCCGGATCAAGCGGCTGGCGCGGTCGCGGTATTTGAATTACCAAAGCATGATCAAACAGTGGTTGAGCGAACGCATGGAACAGGAATTGAGGGACAAATGAACACAACGGCCATGACAGCAAAGCATTTGCAAACGACGGCACCGGCGCGGCCCGCGCGCGCGGCGGGGTTCACGCTGGTGGAGCTGCTGATTGTGATCAGCATTATTGGCGTCCTGGCTGGGTTTATCATCAGTTCGCTGGGCGGGGTTTTCCGCAACAAGAACATCAGCACGGCCCGCGCGGAACTGGCTTTGATTGAGGCCGCGATTGAACGTTACAAAGCCGCGTACGGGATTTATCCGCCGAGCAATCCGAATAATGTTTTGGTGAATCCCCTTTATTTTGAACTGGAGGGAGTGGCCAATAATAACGGCATCTTCACGACGCTGGACGGAATGAATTCCGTGGCGAGCGCGTATCTCACCGGCCCGAACAGCAGTCTGGGTGTGGGCGGCATTTTGAACTGCGGCCGGGGCGGAGGCGAGGATCGCGTGGCGGCCAAGGTGTTTCTGCCAAATTTGAAGCCGAATCAGATTGGCTCGGTCACCAATCCCGTGGGATCGGGGAATCCAGGAGTGGCGATTCTGGTTTGCTCCGTGGGCGGACCCGACCCGAGCTACCAGCCCTTGGGCGGGGTAAACCTCAACCCCGTGCGCTATAATTCCGTCAATCCGACACACAATCCGAATTCCTACGACCTGTACATTCAACTGGTGATTAATGGGAAGACCAACTTGATTTCCAATTGGAGCAAGCAAGTGCAAATCAACTCACCCTTACCCTAAGGAATCCCATGTGCCGCATTTTTAACCATCGTTCGGACCGGGCAGTGACCGGCAGTCAGTTTGTCGCCGGTTGTTTTGGCAACATGCGCACTGTTCCGATGGCGCGGCGGGTGGCGGTGGACTGGCATGATTGCGCGTGCAGTGTGCCGGTCTTGGTTAGTCCAAAGTCTGAAGTCCAAGGTCTAAAGTCAGTCGTCAACGGAGCTGGTTTCCGGTCCACAACTATTTGCCGATCTATGAATAAATATCAATCCGCCTCTCCTTTGCCGGCTGGCCGGCCGCAATCATTTCGTGACCCGGGTTCGCGCCGGTGGCAGTCGGGCTTCACGCTGGTCGAACTGCTGACGGTCATTGCCATCATCGCCATTCTGGCGGGGATGCTGCTGCCGGTGCTTTCAGCGGCCAGACGGAAGGCGGAAAAGGTGCGAGCCAAGACGGAAGAGGTGGCGCTGGTGCAGGCCATCGAATCCTATGACTCGGCGTACGGGCGGTTCCCGGTTTCGCTGGCGGCGGAGAATGCCAACAACGCCACCCAGCAAGGGGATTTCACCTATGGCGGCACGATTATTTCGACCACCGGATCCACCATGCCAATGGGCACACCGGTTGGCGGCGGAGTTCTGGATAATTCCGAGGTGATCGCCATCTTGTTGAGCCAGACAAATTACCCGAATAATCCCTCCCGGTTCACCTCGGACACGAATTACATCAAGAATCCGCAGCAAACCAAATTCCTGAATGCCACCATGGCGAACTCCACCGCGCTACCGGGGGTGGGGCCGGATTTGGTGTATCGCGATCCTTGGGGCAATCCGTACATCATCACCATGGATTTGAATTATGACGAGCAGTGTAATGATTTTGTTTATGGCAAGAAGGCTGTCTCCCTTCAGTCCGGCCAGCAGGGTTACAATGGGTTGTTTAATAATGTGGATGCAGGCGGGATAGGCGATCATTTCCAATTTCATGGCAAGGTGATGGTCTGGTCGGCGGGGCCGGATCAACAGGTCAGCACCAGCACGCCGGCCATCCAAGGGGTGAACAAGGATAATGTGATAAGCTGGCAGTAAGGGTTGATTGTTGTGAAAAGATTGATTCATTGCATCGGCGGGCGGGGCGGCCGGCGGGAGGGCCATCCCACGCGGGCGGGTTTTACGCTGATCGAGCTGCTGGTGGTGATTTCGATTTTGGGGTTGATCGCGGGGCTGGCGGTGCCGGCGTTGAAAAACCTGGGGAAATCGAATGTGCGGCTTGGAGGGGCGCGGCAGTTGCTGGATGATTTTGGGCGGGCGCGGCAGCTCGCGATGACGGAGCGCACCACGGTGTACATGATCTTTGTGCCGACGAATTATTGGGACGCGGTGTACTGGGGCACGGGGACGTATCCGAACAGCCAGGATTTCACGGATCTCGCGGACCGGCAGCTCACGGGCTACAATTTTGTGACGCTGCGCTCGGTGGGCGACCAGCCGGGGCAGGGGACGACCAATTATCTCTCGAAATGGCAGCGCCTCCCGGAGGGCAATTTCATCGCGCAATGGAAGTTTTCCCTGTCGGACGCCGTCGGCTCGCCGGTGACAAACATCACGGATCATGCGTCGGG
>Ga0182012_10001923_pt1 | contig 22652 bp, 23 predicted proteins | sample 612S2SmetaG_FD_120486 | JGI IMG/M metagenome (GOLD analysis project Ga0182012, IMG submission 120486) | Permafrost microbial communities from Stordalen Mire, Sweden - 612S2S metaG | ecosystem: Environmental > Terrestrial > Soil > Wetlands > Permafrost | place: Sweden: Stordalen | collected... | reverse complement strand
GTGTTGCGCAAACCGGAGTCCAGCGAGGCGGGCAGCGCGCCGTAGTCCTGTTCGGTCTTGGCGATCGCCTCTTCGGTTTCGGCGCATTTGCCGTCTCCGGCCTTGGCGGCGCGCGCGACCGCTTCGAAGTCGCTCTTCAGCGGGCCCGCGTCGGCATACGGGATCAGCGCTCCGCCGGAGCTTCCGCAGGAGACGAGCAGCGCGCATGAGATCCCGAGCACACCTGCGAGCGCCATGCGCACGGGGGAGACCATGCGCGCGCGTCCGCCGCGCGCGTGTTGCGCGCCGCGGGTGCGGTGGCTTCCCATCATGGTCACTGACCGTACTCCAGACGCTCAGCCAGGGAGTCCGGCAGCCGCGCGGCGCGAATCGCCGCGGCGGCTCCGGCGATGTCGTAATCCGAGCGCTGAAACGATGCGGTCATGGCGTCCAGGTCGAGCAGCAGCCATGCCGCGCGGGGGTCGCCGTCGCGCGGCTGCCCCACGCTGCCGGGGTTCAGCAGCCATTCGCCGTCTGCCACGTCGAGCGTCGTTCCTGCCCTGCGCGGCTCGCCCGTCGTGGGCTCGCCCAGGCGCCGCACGAACGAGAGCGCGACGTGGGAGTGCCCGATCAGGCAGATGCGCCGCTGCTGGAAGTCGAGACACAGCTCGGCGAGCAGCGCCGAGAGGACGTACTCCCAGACGGGGTCTCGGGGGCTGGCATGAAAGAGCCCCACCTCAGCCTCCTCGCCCTGCGGCGACAGGCTCTTCAGGAAGGCGATGTTCTCGGGGTGCATGACCTCGCGGGTCCACTGCGCGGCGAGGCTGGCCCCGCGCGAGAACTCATCGAGCGGGATGTCGCCCGTCACCGCCAGATCATGGTTTCCAGCCAGGCACACCGCGGCGTGCCGGCGCGCGAGCTCCACGCACGCATCGGGCTCTGCGCCGTAGCCCACGAGGTCGCCCAGGCACCAGAGCTCGCTGGCGTCGCTGCCGGCCACCGCCTCGAGCGTGGCCTCGAACGCGTGGCGGTTGGCGTGGATGTCTGAGATGACGGCTACCTTCATGGCTCGAAGGGTATGAACACCACCTGCGAGCGCGTGTTCCACGCTGCCGGGTGCTGCAACGCGGCCCCCAGCCCGCCCGCTGCATTCGGGTCGGGCCTGGCCGGGCGCGCTGCGGGCGCTGCGCGGCGCTGCGGAGCGCGGGTGGGCTCTAGCTGCCGGCCGGATCCTCGCTGCCGCCGTACTCGGGGAGGTTCTTGATCCCCTCGCGCGCGTGCCACTTGGAGTAGTTGTCCTCCATCGCATCGATCAGCTCGCGCATGAAGCGCGGCGAGAGGTTCACGCGCGAGACCACCACGCCGGGAACCTCGTCGGACTCGACCTCGTGGTCAACCCGGGCAAAGGTGACTGTGAACTCGTAGTCGGAGTGGCTGACGTTGGCGAAGTTGGCGTAGACGCCCCCCATGATCTCGGGGGACAGGTGGATGTTTATATGGCGCTCGGCGCCTGAGTCTTGATCGTTCACGTAGCTAGTATCGCAACCGCGCCACCCGGACCCATGAACGACACGCCACCAGCCCCCTCAAAGGCCCCGCCGCCCGCCTCGCTTCAGCGCGCGGCGGGCCCGCTGAGCGCGCTTCGCGCGGACCTGCTGGGCGCCGTGGAGGATGTGGCGCGGGCGGCCGGAGCGGACGGGGCGGGCGAGCTCTCGCCGGCGCGGGGCCACGGAGCGATCACACTCGAGCGCCCGCGCCGGGCGCAGTTCGGGGACTACTCCACCAACGCCGCGATGCTGCTGGCCGGCCGCCTGGGCGAGCAGCCGCGCGCCGTGGCCGAGCGGCTCGGCCTGGCGCTGGCCGGGCGCCTGGGAGCGTCGCTGCAGCGCCACGAGATCGCCGGCCCCGGGTTCCTGAACCTGTTCCTCTCAGACGCGTGGGTGGCGGCGGCGCTGGCCGAGGTGCTGGGCGCGGGCGAGGGCTTCGGCGGGGGTGGCGCGAGCGCGCCGGAGCGGGTGCTGGTGGAGTTCGTCTCATCCAACCCCACGGGCCCGCTGCACGTGGGCCACGCGCGCAACGCCGCATACGGCGACGCCCTGGCAAGGATCCTGGCGTTCCACGGCCACACCGTCGCGCGCGAGTTCTACGTCAACGACGCCGGCTCGCAGATCGCCAAGCTGGGTGAGTCGATCCGGCTGCTCGGACTCGGGCAGGAGGTGCCGGAGGACGGCTACCACGGCGATTACCTGCGCGAGCTGCTGCCGCTGCTGGGCGACTCGCTCGATGAGAGCGCCGAGGCCCTGGGCCGCGCCGCGGTGGAGCTGATGCTCGAGCGCATCGCCCCGTCCCTGCGGGCGTTTGGCGTGCTGGACTTCGAGACCTGGTTCCACGAGAGCTCGCTGCACAGCGGCGAGCCGAGCGAGGTCGACAGCACGCTGGCGCTGCTGGCCGAGCGCGGCTGCACCTACACCAGCGACGGAGCGCTGTGGCTGCGCACCACCGACTTCGGCGATGACAAGGACCGGGTGCTTGTGCGCTCCAGCGGCGAGCACACCTACTTCGCATCGGACATCGCCTACCACCAGGACAAGCGCGAGCGCGGCTTCGAGCGCCAGATCGACGTGTGGGGCGCCGACCATCACGGCTACATCCAGCGCATGAAGGCCGCCTACCAGGCGCTGGGAGGCGATCCGGGGGAGCTCGAGCTGCTGATCATGCAGCTGGTGCACCTGGTGCGCTCGGGCGAGCGCGCACAGATGTCCAAGCGCGCGGGCGAGTTCGTGACGCTCGATGACCTGCTGGAGGAGATCGGCGTGGACGCCGCGCGCTGGTACCTGCTGGCGCGCTCGCACGACACCACGATGGAGCTCGACGTGGATCTCGCAAGACAGCGCTCCAACGAGAATCCCGTGTACTACGTGCAGTACGCACACGCACGCATCGCCTCGATGCTGGAGCGGGCCGGCGAGGAGCGGGTGCGCGCCGCGACGTCCTCGCAGGGGGCCGAAATGGAGCTGCACCGCACCGAGCGGGAGCTGATCCAGCAGCTGCTTGGCTTCCCGGAGGAGCTGGCCGAGGCGGCCGAGCGCCGCGCGCCACACCGCGTGGTGGCCTACGTTCTCGAGCTGGCGCAGTCGTTCACCGCGTTCTACCGCGACTGCCGCGTGGTGGGCGCGGAGAGCACCACGGCCGAATCGTTCAGGATCTGCCTGTGCGTGGCCACACGCGCGTGCATCGCGCGCTGCCTGGGCCTTCTCGGCGTGAGCGCTCCGCAGGAGATGTAGAGCCGAACGCGGCTCCCTCAGACGCTCCGCGCGGTCAGTCGAACCGGGCCAGGTCGGAGTCCAGGCGCGCGGACTGCTCGGAGCTGAGCGCCGGCCGCGGCGGCAGGGCCGCATCCGCCGCGCCGCGGCGCCGCCAGCGCGGCAGCAGCGCGGCCATCACCGCGAGCAGGCCCAGCACCACGGCGACCGGCACCAGGTAGGCGGCCAGGTCAAAGCCGCTGGTGCCCGGCAGTCCGAGCACCGCCGAGCCGTACTGGGCCACCAGCGCGTTCTTGATCTGCGCTTCATCGCGGCCTTCGCCGATCAGCTGGCGGACGTATTCCTTCTCGCGGTCGGCCTGGGGGGACTCGGCCACGTTGAGCGGGATTTTGCAGGTGACGCACATCAGCTGGCGCTCCATCGCGGGCAGCGACACGCGCGCGGCGGCGGCGCCGGCGCCGCCGGGCGCGATCGCCAGAGACCAGGCGCACATCACCGCGAGCGCAGCGCACAGCACCAGCGCGCGGCCGGTTCGCGACCCGCCGACCTTGGCTCTCATGTGCTCTCCGCCAGGGAGATGGCGCGATTGAGGAAGCCCTGTTCGATCTCGCCGCGGGATATCGCCACGATGCGGCCCTGGCGGTTGATCACGAAGCTCTCGGGAAGCTGGTCGGTGCCGTAGGAGGAGGCGAAGTTGCCGGTCTTGTCGCGCAGGTTGGGGTAGGTGATGTGGAACTGGCGCACGAACGACAGCGAGTCCGAAGAGAGGTCCTTGTAGGTGACGCCCAGCACCGTGGCGCGGTGCGCAGCAAGGACGCCCTGAGCCTTCTCCAGCAGCGGCGCCTCCGCCTGGCACGGTTCGCACCAGGATGCCCAGAAGTTCAGCACCACCACATCCCCAAGGTAGGCCCTGAGCTCGCCCGTTCCCCCGCCGGTGAGCCGGGGAAGCGCCGTGCCCGCGGACGGCGCGCTCGGATACTGCCCCTTCTGAACCAGCTCGTCCAGGGTGCGGCTGGCCGACTGGGTGGAGACGCCATAGATCAGCAGGCCCACCAGCAGCGCGCCGGCGAGCGAGACCAGCATCGGGACGATGCGCCCTTTCACCGCCTTCAGGTTAGAGGCCGGGAGCGGGCTCCCGCACCCAGTGCCCGCAGGCAGCGCGCGGGAGCCCGGACACTGCCCACTGGACGGCTCCGTAAGGCAATCCGTGCCCCGGGATCACACTAGTCCAAATATCGCATTCTGCGCAAATATTTAGGACGCCGGATCTCCTGCGCCGCTGCATCTGGACTCGCGCAGGAGCGTCCGACGCCTCTCTCACCTGCTCCTTGGGCACACTCCCTGTCCCACCCACCACCGTAGAGCAAGCGCCGCGAGCCCCGCGCCGGTGGAGAGCGGTGACACGCATCTCGCCCTGAGCGACCGCCGCACGAAAGCCATAGAATCCCGGCTCGTGCGGCGGTAGCTCAGTTGGTAGAGCGCAAGCTTCCCAAGCTTGAGGTCGCGGGTTCGACCCCCGTCCGCCGCTTGGTTCGGGGCCGCCTCAGCCGCCCTGGAGCGGCTTTGGAACGGTGAACGTGGCGAATGGGTGGTGACCCTTCATCACGGTGGTGGCTGCGCGGTACACGACCGCCTCGCCGCTGCTCGGGATCGTGGCCGGGACGAGCGCCGAGAAGCTGCCGTTGCGCCGCAGCCTGGCCTGCCCGACTTCGCGTTCGCCGCCGCAGGTCTCGCGCATCAGGATCCGCACGAGCGTGCCCGCCCTGAACCTGCCGGTGACCCGGCCGCGCAGCTGCACGCCGCTCCCACTGCGGGCGATGCTGGACATGTACATCCTGCGATTCAGCTTGAGGGGCAGCGAGTGCATGGAGGCCACGCTGGCGACGTAGCGGGCGGCGTTGCCGTCCCGGATCGCTCTTGGTGGCAGGGGTGCGGCCGCGGAGAACGTCCCGTCGGAGGCCACCGTGGCCGATGCCACGACCTGCCCTGTGGCTGTCAGCGTGATCTGCACGGTCCGCCCGGCGAGCGCGCCGCGGGCGACTCCTTCCAGCTGGACGTGGGAGCCGCGTCTGGCGACTTCCACGAGCGCGAGCTGCTCGCTGGTGCACGCCAGCGCCGGAGGGCTCGCCGTCGCGGCGGGTGCGGCCGGCGAAGTGGATTCCTTCGCGGGGCTGGGCTTGCTGGGTGCGCGCGTGACGGTGCGGCCTTCACCGCCGCAGTTTTCGCTGTATTCGCCGCGCCAGGTCAGCTTTACTTCGATCGAGCCGATTTCACCTGCTCCGGTGAAGTGGAACAGGAATTGCGGCAGGCCCGTTTCTGTGCCCAGGTCGAGCGATTCGAGGTCCAGGCTGCCTCCGGCTCCCAGCGTCTGTTCGGCGATGCCTTCGATCTGTTCCCCGTCGCCGTCCGCGAAGCCGACGGTGCCGGTCGCGTATTCGCCCGGCGTCGGGCGCACGACCTGCAGGGACACGTATGAGATCGGCTTGCACTGCGCGCCGGCGGCCACGAACTGGGTTGCCAGTCCGCGGGTGGGACCGGACCCGCACGCGCCGCCGGTGTACGCGTCGAAGTTCTGGATCTGCTGTTCGCCGTTGTCGGAGTTCACCCACAGGCACGATGGGCGCTGCGGGTCCTGCTGCACCGTGTACAGGTAGTCGAGGTCGCTGAACTGCTTGGGGAAGTTGGCGCAGCTCGCGTCGGTTGCGTAGTCGTAGCACTCGATGTCCCCGACTTCTTCTTCGGCTTCGCCGTTGGGGACATAGACGCGCGGGCCCAGCACCACCGCGGGGCCGTTGAATTCGTCGCTGCGGGTGATCACCGAGGACATGCCCGCCGGTGTTGCCGTGGTGGCTCCTCCCAGCGTGAAGCATTCGTCGGTTCCGGTCGGCAGGCAGAATCCCAGGGTGCTGCCCGCCCTGTCGAGCAGCGGGTAGGGCGCGCCGCTGAACGCCGCGGAGGTGTTGGCGGGTAGCGCCGGCCAGCTGCCGGCGCAGGGCGCCGAGGTGGCGGTGTCATAGCAGGCGATCCGGGTCGCGCCTTCCATCCGCAGCGGGATCAGCAGCTTCGTGCCGATCGCAGCGCTGGCCGGACCCGGCCAGATCTCTTCGACAGTGCCTTCGCCGATCGGCAGCTGGTAGGGCTGGCCCGCGCAGGCTTCGTCGCTCGCGACGTCGAAGCAGAGCAGCTCGTTCTCGGAGCCGCTCACGTTGCTGCCTTCCACGTAGTTGAAGGCGTACCAGCGCGAGCCGACCAGCATCGGGGTCGAGATGAGGCTGTGACCCAGCTGCTGAGGTGCCTGACCCGCGGGCGTCAGCGGCGTGAATCCGCAGAACGGGTCCGAGTTGGTTTCGGCTTCGGCCGTGTCGATGCACACCACGCCTCCCGACCCGTCGCTGTTGCGGGTGGCATAGACGTAGAGATCCCCGGTGGCTTCGTCCATGTAGGCGCCGGAGTGCCCCGAGGTAGAGAAGCCTTCGGCGCCTTCGGTGATGGTGCGCGGTTCCCAGCAGGACGCGCCGCTGCTCTGCAGGTGGCAGGCAACCGCCAGGTAGGACTGGTGGTGGAAGATCTGGTAGACGGCGGTTTTCGAGAAGGTGACGGCCCAGCCGTCGCCGCTCGCGCCGCCGGTTTTGAAGTTGGAGGACGGGGGCACTGCGACCGAGCGGGTCGCGGAGTAGGTGGCTTCTTCAGCAGCGGCGAGTTGGGGCGCGGATAGAGCCAGGATGCCAGCCGCAAGCAGCACCAAGCCGAACGCCCGAGAGGGAGAACGCATGCTTCGGCATCGGCGCCTCGCCACCTATGCTTTAGGAGCCGAACAGTTCCGGCTAGTGGGTTTTCCGCAGCGCTGGAGGCGGGTTCTCCGCGCGCCGGCGCGCGGTCAGGGCGTCGGCGTGAGATTCTGCTCGCGCCATGCGTCGAGCGCGCCCAGCGCGCCGCCGATCACGCGTTCGATGAACGTGCCGCTGTCGTTGACGTGGGGGAACGGCTCATCAGGGGCCTGCACGTCCAGGAACTCGCACAGCGGGCCCCAGCCTTCCGAGACCTCCCACACGAGCAGGCGATCCGACGGCACCACGCTCTTGACGGTCTCGTTGTGCAGATGCATCTGCTCCATCAGCTTCTGCGGGCTGGTATCGGGGTCGCGGAAGGTTCCCTGCGGTCCCCAGAACATTCGGTCCACGAACGTCAGGTAGTCGTGCCAGCTGGGATCGATGGACGCTCGCGCGCGGGAGAGCAGCGGCATCAGCTCCTGGCCTTTGCACATCATCCAGATCGTGTCCCTGAAGCTCCGCTCCCAGCTCTCGGCGCCGCGGACGCTCAGGAGCACCTTCGCGTCGGGATAGCGCTCCATCAGCTCGCGGTAGAAGTAGCCGCCGGGCCAGTCGGCGGTTGAGCGGAAGCCCTGCAGCAGGTCGAACCACCCGCTCTCGCCGTCCATCGCCCTGTTCCACACGTCCACCTGGGACAGGTCCGCCAGCAGGTCGACCCAGTGGTAGCAGGGGCCGACGCCCAGCTGCTCCAGCGCCACCTTCTGCGTCAGAGTGCCCGTTCGCGGGAGTCCCGCGCCAATAAGCTGCATGTTCCCGCCCTCGATCGTTGTAATCTACCAAGGTATATCGACCAATCTTCAGCCCGGCATCTCGAGCCTGCAACCTTCCGCAAGTCTCGGGATCGCCGTCTCGACGACCCGCTCGCGCCGGCGCTCCGGCGCAAGGCACTTCGTCCGGACCGCGGTCGCCGGCAAATCAAGCCCAGGCCGCAAAGGCCCACGAATCGCAGCTCTGTCGGTTGCGGACGCCGAGACCGTCCTCTCTCAGGAAGACGTGCTCGAGCGGCTGGGCCTGTCGGGTGATGACTTCGCGCAGGGCATCTTCGAGCGCTGCGGCGTCAGGCAGCGCCACCTCGAACTGAGCCCGGAGTTCCTCGCGAGCACGCTGCAGGGCCGCGCCGCGCAGATCGAGGCGGAACTGATGCGCCGGTCGCTCGCCGCCGTCGATGCCCTCGGCATGGACCCCGCGAGGGTCGGCACCGTGTTCAGCGCGAGCCTGTACTCGCTGGGCTGTCCCACGATCGCCCACAACCTCGTGAACCGTTACCAGATGGATCCCACCACCGACAAGTACCACCTCACCGGCGTGGGATGTGCGAGCGCCGTGCCGCTGATGCGCCTCGCCTCGCAGGCGATGCGCGAGCAGCCCGACAGGCAGACCCTCGTGGTGGCCGCGGAGAGCATGAGCGGCATCCTGATGCCCTCTGCGCCCGGCGACCCCAAGGCCAAGGTCGTGGGCTCCGCGATCTTCGGCGACGGCTGTGCCGCTGCGCTGCTGTCGAACGACCCGCGTGCGGACGGTCCCGCGATTGTTGCCTCCCAGGTGCACCAGGCGGCCGACTCGCTGGGGGCGGTCGCGCTCGAGTTCTCCGAGGAGGACAGCTATCTGCACCTTGCGCGCGAGCTGCCGGAGCTCGCCGGCGCGTGCCTGCCCGGAGTGGTGGAGAGGTTCCTCCAGCGCAACGGCCTGCAGCACTCCGACATCGCGCACTGGATCGTGCACCCGGGCGGGCGGCGCATCATCGAGAACATCCAGACGGCGCTCGACCTCTCGCGCGAGGATGTGGCCACCAGCTGGGACGCGCTCGCCGACCACGGCAACATCGGAACGCCCTCCATCTTCTACGTGCTCAAAGACACCATCGAGCGGAACTCTCCCCAGCCGGGCGAGAGGGGGCTCGTGGTCACCATCGGCCCCGGCGTGACCGTCGGCCTGATGCTGCTCGCCTGGTAGGGCACGCGGCCACGGGCCCATCCGCCGGCGCGGTCCTCTTGGCCGGCGGCCTGCGCGAGCCTTCCCGGCGCGATCCGCGCTCGGTCACTCCTCCAGCGTGAACGGGATGGCGTAGTAGACCGCCACCGCGCCGCAGATCGCGAGCGTGGCATACGCGGAGACCGGCGCCAGGGCGCTGGCCAGCACGTAGGGCGCCAGGCCACCGCTCGCACGACGCGCGATCCTCGCGCGGTCCGACGCGCGCACGTCGTCGTGCAGCAGGTGCTCGCGGCGCAGCAGCGTGTGGTGCTGAAGGGCGTAGAACACAACCGACATCAGCAGGAAGCTGCCCGCATAGACGCCCGCGGCGAGATGCTGGCCGGAGCTCTGGCGCAGGTATTCGGCGACCAGCGCCGTGGACCACGGCAGGATCCCGATCGTCAGCAGCAGCAGCAGGTTCAGGATCAGCACCGAGTGATCCACCAGCCTCAGCCGCCGCAGCGCCGCATGGTGGTTGATCCAGATGATCCCGATCGTCAGGAACGAGATCACGTAGGCCGCGAAGCTCGGCCACTGCTCGCCCAGCTTGTGACCCAGCGAGCGCCCGCCCACGTGCGGGATCCTCAGGTCGAGTACCAGCAGCGTGATCGCGATCGCGATCACGCCGTCGGAGAAGGCCTCCAGCCGCGCTTTGCTCATGCCCGCCGGCGGATGGCGCTCGCCCGCGGCGGCCTCCCCGGCGATGTCACCGCTCACGGGCGTCTAGGGCTTCCGCGTCTCTGCGAACAGCATGCGCAGCGCCCCGAAGGGCTGCAGCTCGATCACCTCTGCCTGCACCAGCCCGTTGGCGACCAGCGGCAGGCGCTCCAGCTGCGCTCGCGCATGCTCGCTGTCGGCGCACTCCAGCACCAGCACCGCGCCCGGCCCGCCGGGCTGGTACATCTCGCGCACCACGCCCTCGCTGTAGAGCGCCCAAAGTGCGTCCATCTCGGCGCGGGCGTGCGGCATGAACTCGCGCGCCACGTCCACATCGGGCGCCGGTCTGCAGATCGCCAGGAACCTCATCCGCTGCAGCCTAGCGGCGCACCGCCGTCCAGATCCGCCCCAGCGCATAGGCGCCCGCGCTGGCGCTGCCCACGAAGAATCCCACCGGATAGTTGGTTGTGTAGGAGGCTGCGATCGCGGCCCACACGATCACCAGCGCGAGCGCAACCGACAGCGCCATCGCCACCGGTGGCCGGTCGGTGAAGCAGCGCGCCGTGGCCGGCGCGCCGGTCATCAGGCTGAAGATCAGCAGCGTCCCCACCACCGGCACGGTCATCGTGGTGGCCAGCGCCAGGAGCGCCAGGAACAGCATCTCCATCCGCAGCCGGCCCAGGCCGGCCGCCTCTCCCACCTCCGGCAGCACCGAGGAGAGCATCAGCGGCCTGTACACCGCAGCCACGCTCGCCACGCACACGCCGCCCAGCACAGCGGTGGGCAGCACGTCGTTGCCCCCGATCCCCAGCACCTCGCCGAACAGCAGCGAGTAGACCTCCGGCGCGTACTCAACGCTGAAGCTCAGGAACAGCGCGCCCAGGCCCAGCATCATCGCGAGCGTGAGCGCCGTCGCAACGTCATGGCGCCCGCGCCGGCCGAGCAGCCCGATCGCGATGGCGCCGCCCAGCGAGAACACCCCCAGACCCAGCAGCGTGCTCGTGCCGATCAGGCTCGCGCCGGCCGCTCCCGCGAAGGAGCCGTTGGGGATCGCATGGGCCACGAAGGCCGATCCGCGCAGCACGGTGAAGAAGCCCACCACGCCCGCCACCACCGCCACGATGCTCGCAACCACCCACGCGTTGACCATGAAGCCCGAGAACATCTGCGCCTCTAGCCGCGCGTCCCGCCGGCAGCTGAGCCGGGGCGCCCGCTCGCCGTGCCGGCGGTGGAGCCCGAGCGACCGCGCGCCGCGCCGGCTCGCCTGCGCGCGAGCGTGTCGGGCACGCCCGAGGTCAAGTAGGCGATCAGCACGAGCGTAACCACGAAGAAGCTCACCGGCCAGCCGCGGCCCACCGGCGGCCAGTAGTAGCTGTCGTATGCCAGCACCACCCCCGCCCACACCGTGAGGATGCCGATCGCCGCAGCGCACGCCATCGCGCGCAGCGGCCGGCTGGTCAGACGCAGCGCGCCCGCGGCGGGACCGATCAGCAGCGCCGTGCTGAGGATCGTGCCGATCGTGATCGCCGCCAGCGCCGCCGCCAGCGCCAGCGCCAGCAGGTACAGCGCGCCGATCATCCTCACGCGTATGCCGCGCGCGGCGGCCATCTCCGCGTTCAGCGAGCTCAGCAGCAGCGGCCGGTAGATCGCCAGCACGATCGCCAGCGCGCCCGCGCTCAACAGCAGTATCAGCGGAACGGTGGTGCTCGCGATGGCGAACACCGAGCCGAACAGGATCGTGACCGTGGCGCCGCTCGAGCCCTGCTGCGTGCTGCCCAGATAGAGGAACAGAGCCGCCAGGCCGATGCCCGCGCCGAGCACGATCCCCGTCGCCAGGTCACGCCCGCGAGCCCGCTGGATTCCCACCATCTCCATCGCCCCAGCCGCCAGCACGTTGCCCGCCACGAACCCCCACAGCGGGCCCACTCCCACCAGATAGGCGCCCGCGCCGCCGCCCGTGCCCAGGTCGCCGAACGCCTCGCCCGCAAAGGACTGCCCGCGAATGACGGTGAACACGCCCACCACGCCGCTGACCAGCGCCACCAGCGAACCGACCGCCAGCGCGCGGTGAACGGGCCCGCTTTCGAAGAACCCGGTCTCGAACACCGGCGAGAGCAGGTGGCTCACGCTGGTATCCCCGCGCCCGGGAAGATGCCCTGGTGGCCCGCCAGGTCGCCCGCCTCTCCGGCGCCCGCCACGACCAGCACACGGCCGTGCACCTCCAGCACGTCCACGTGGTGGCCGTAGAGCCGGCTGAGCACGTCCGCTCTGACCACCTCCTCGGTCGTGCCGCTCGCCGCGCGCCCGCCCGCCAGGTAGACGATGCGGTCCATCACCGGCAGCAGCGGGTTCATCTCGTGCGCCGACAGAAGCACCGCGATGCCCTCGCTTCGAGCGATTCGCGCCAGCAGCGCGACCACCTCATGGGCGCTGCGCAGGTCCAGGTTGGCCAGCGGCTCGTCCAGCAACAGCACGCGCGGGCGCGCGGCGAGCGCGTGAGCGATCAGGATCCGCTGCTGCTCGCCGCCGGAGAGCCTGCCGATGCGCGTGTCCGCGAACGCCGTGGCATCCACCGCCTCGAGCATCTCCGCCACGCGTCTGCGGCGCGCGCGCGAGGGCAGCGCCAGGCCCGGGCGCGTGGCGTCGAGCCCCAGCGCCACCAGATCGCGCCCGCGCAGGGGCATGTCCGGGTCGAGCAGGAACTTCTGCGGCACGTAGCCCACGCTCGCGCGTGCCCCCGAGCGCTCGCGGCCCTCGAACAGCACCCTCCCCGAGGTTGCGCCCATCAGGCCGAGGATCACGCGTAGCAGCGTGGTCTTGCCCGCGCCGTTGGAGCCGATCAGCCCCGTGAACTGCCCCGGAGCGATCGAGAAGCTGACGTCGTGGAGGATCTCGCGTCCCGCAACCCCCGCGCAGAGCTCCCGCACCTCCAGCGCCGGCGTTCCGCTCGCCGCGCCGGAGTGCTCCTGCATGCTCACAGCCTGCGCGTGGAGATATGGCGCTCCACAGCCCGTTTCAGCGCTCTCAGCTCCGCCAGCATCCACGACTGGTAGTCGTAGCCCGCAGGCATCGTCTCGTAGACGCCAACCACCGGCACCCCGCCGCGCCGCGCGTCGGCAAGCAGCGACTGGGTGAGCGTGTCGGTGACCTGCTGGTTGTAGACGAACGCCTGCACCCTCCCGCCCAGCAGCAGCGATTCCTCCAGGCTCACGTTCTGGGGCGCAGGATCGGTGCCGTTCATGATGTCCTCCTGCAGGCTCTGGGGGGTGAGATCGTGCACGCCCGCCGCTTCCAGCATGTAGTCGCCCACCGGCTCGGTCGTGGCCACAGTCGTGTGCGGGTGGCGCCTGGCGAAGGACCTGAGCTCCGTGAGCCACGGCCTCAGGGCCAGGTCGAACGCGTGCGCGTTGGCGCGGAAGTAGGCAGCGTGGGCCGGCTGCAGCGCGCTCAGCACGTGCACCAGCTGCGCAGCCACCGCGGGCATCGTCTCGGGGCTGTACCAGAGGTGCGGATTGGGAACCGATTCCGAGAGTGCCAGCAGCTTCTGCACGTCGATCACCCGGCGCGAGGAGCTCGGCGAGGCCGCCTCGATCTTTTCCATGAAGCTGTCGTAGCCCGCCCCGTTCTGTACCACCAGCTGCGCGCCGCTGACCGCCTCCGCCACGCTGGCGCTCGCCTCGAAGGTGTGCGGGTCGACGTTGGGGTTGCTCTCGATCGCGCTCACGTGCACGTAGCGTCCGCCGACCTGCGCGATCACGTTCGCGTACTGGTTCTCGGCGCCAACCGCAGCGATCTGCGAGCCGGCCGCACCCGTCCCGGAGCCGCAGCCGGCCGCGCCGACGGCCAGCAGCAGCACCGCCGCCGCCGAGGCCATGCCCCGCGAGATCGACATCGTCTGTCTGGTGTGGCTCACTGGATGTCTCAAGGTGTCGGTGCGGACGTGTGCCCGTGTCCGGGCAAGGTATACCACTTTGAGTTCAGTTCTCAATCTCGTTCGTACCCCGGCGGCCGCGGGGCCGAGCGGCGCAGTTGCGGGCGGACCTAGTTGCGGCACGCGGCGCAGTCGCCGCGCAGCACCACCTCGTGGCCCTTCGCGCTGAACCCCAGGCGCCGGGAGAGGCGGTCTATCGATCGCTCCAGGTCGGCATCGTCGAACGGCACCAGCGAGCCGCAGCTGTCGCACACCAGATGGTGGTGATGGCCGCCCGCGGGATCCACGATCTCAAAGCGCGACGTCGCATCGCCGAGGTCCAGACGCAGGATCAGGCCATGCGATTGCAGCAGCTCGATCGCCCTGTACACGCTGGCGCGGCCCACCGTGCGCCGCACGCCGCGCAGGCGCTCCTCGATCTCCAGCGCGCTGAGCGCGCAGGACTGCTCCGCCAGCACGTCGATCACGGCGTCGCGCGCGCCGCCGCGCTGGTGCCCCGCGTGAGCCAGCACCGATCTCGCATGGTCTGCCCAGCTGGAGGCCGCGATCGTCTCGGACACCCGCCCATTCTAGACGCAGCCAGGACGATACTGAGATCGCTTCTCGTCCATGTGTGGTCCGCCGTTGACCGCAAGGTCGCCGGCGCGCACTGATCACGGGCCGCGAGCACGACCTCGCCGGCGCGCAGCGACCGCCGAGCCATGCGACGAGGGTGGCTCGCTGAAGCTTTTCTTGCCAGCGCAAGAATTTGCGCGGCAGAGCTGATGCAGCACCCACTCGCGCGCCGGGACCTTTGGACGCCTTGCGAACGGGTCGTGCACGCGTGCGGGCACGGCTCGGTGTGAGGCGTTCGCCGCGTCGAAGCGCCCCTGGGGGAGGCGGGGCCGCGGCCCCGCCTCCCCCAGGGGCGGACCCGCCCGATCAGGCTCCCGGCGGAACCAGCACCGCGTTGATGACGTGGATCACGCCGTTGCTGGCTTTGACGTTCGCCTTGATCACCTTGGCGCTGTTGACGTAGACGCTTGCGCCCCTCACGCTGATCTTCACGCTCGCGCCCTCCAGCGTCTTCGCGGAGTGCAGCTTGACGATCTTGGCCGCCAGCACTTCACCCTTGAGCACGTGGTACTCCAGCACCTTCACCAGCAGGCTCTTGCTGGAGGCGATCTTCTTCAGCGTCGCCTTGGGGACTGCCGCGAAGGCTGCGTTGGTGGGCGCGAACACGGTCAGCTTGGAGGAGCCCTCGAGGGCGCTGACGAGCCCGGCCTTCTTGACCAGGCTGACCAGCGTCGAGAACTCCGGGTTGGAAGCTGCTATCTGAACGATGTTCTCGCTCGACGCGGCAGCCGGAGCGGTGGTCGATGCCAGGGTCGCGACCGGCACAGCCAGAGCGACGCAGGCCAGGACAAGCGATGTGAGACGATTCATGTGGGACCTCCAGGATGAGTTTTCTAAAGACGGTGGGTCTTTCAAGGCCAACTACGACCCCACGAGCGCAACCGGTTGGCAAAGCCCGCCGGACGGGCAACCGCGGGGCCCCCGAGCGCGTACAAGGGAGTGATGCCCGCCTTGGCGCGCGCCAGTGACTACATCCCGGGAGGACCGCAGCCGCCCGCCCGCGCGGGCGGGCGGACACCAACGCGGCAGGAGCGATCGATCTCGGCGCGCCTCGCGCGCGGGGAGGAGGCGGCTGTGGCCGAGATCCAGCAGGCCTATACGCCGATGCTGCGCGGCTACCTGCGTCAGGCGCTGCGCGACGCCGACGCCGCCGAGGACGTGCTGCAGCAGGTTTGGATACAGGTGTGGAAGCGCGGCACGAGCTTCGATCCCGCGCGCGGCTCGATGTCCTCGTGGGTGATGATGATCGCGCGCACCAGGGCCATCGACCATCTCCGCAGGCGCGTCCCCGAGCCGCATGACCCCGCGGTCACCTCCTCCCTGATCGACGCGCTCTCGCCCCAGGATCACGGGGCCGACGAGCTGGCCGAGAGATGGCGGATGGCGCAGCTGCTCGCCAGGCTCCCGCAGGAGGAGGCCCGCCTGCTGCGGATGCGCTTCCACGAAGAGCTCAGCCAGAGCGAGATCGCGCAGGTCACCGGCGTGCCGCTGGGCACCGTCAAGACGCGCATGGTCCGTGCGCTTGCGCGTCTGCGAGAGATGATCGAGGGCGATGAGTAGCGTCATGGACGAGCAGGCTCTGATCGCCGATTACGTCCTGGGTGAGCTCCAGGGCCTCGATCGCGCGCGCTTCGAGCGCCGCATGGCCCAGGAGAGCGATCTGCGCGAGCAGGTGCACAGCATGCGCGCGCTGGTGGCCCGGCTCGAGGGCCTGGGCGAGGAGGCATGGGAGCATGCCGCCCCGGCCGATCCCCCGGCAGCCGCCGCGCACGCGGCCGGCGCGGGCGCGGCGCCCGCCCGTGAGCGCGCACGCGCGCCGCGCGCCCGCGGCGCGCTGGGCTTCCTTCGACGGCCCGCCTTCCCGCTCCTCGCCGGCGCGGTCGCGCTCGCAGCCGCCCTTGCGATCGTGCTCGGCTCGGGCTCCTCTCCGCCGGCGCACACCGTCGTGCTGAGGGCGCTCGCCGACGCTCCCAGCGGCTCCCGAGCGCTCGCCAGGGTGACCGGCGCCGAGAGCGTCCAGCTGACCGTGGAACATCTGCCCCCGGCTGGATCCGGGCACTACTACGAGCTGTGGCTGATGACCGACACCACGCACCTGCGCCCGGTGGCCGCCTTCGAGGTGGATGACGCCGGGGGCGCGCGCCTGCACGTGCAGCTTCCCGTGGCTGCCCGGGCCTACCGCTACCTGAACATCAGCCTCCAGCAGCAGGGATCCAGCGGCCGCATCTCCGCGCGCTCGCTGCTGCGCGGCGACACCGCCGGCGCATAGCCCGCAGGGCGGATCAGGTGCCGTAGGAGGGGGGCGCCGGCGGATCCTCGCGGATGGCCGCGATCAGCGCGAGCAGTTCCTGCGGGCTGGTGCCGCCGAGCACACGCAGGCGGTGCAGCCGGTAGGGATCTTCGGCCGGGGAGGCCCATCCGGGCACCACCGTGGTGGAGCCCGTGAACCCCGCCGCGCGCACCTGCGCGATCACCGCAGCGTCGTAGTGGCCCGACGGGTAGCAGAACCAGTTCACCGGCACGTGGTAGCGGCGGCGCAGCACAGCGCGTGCGCCGGCCACCTGGTGGCGCAGTTCGCGCGCATCCAGCGTCACCAGGTCCGCGTGGCTGAAGCCTTGCGTGTCCAGTTCCCATCCCGCCCGCAGCAGCCCCTGTATCTGGCCGGGCCCCAGACCGCCCTGGGATGGCGGCAGGCCGCTCAGCTGCAGGTTCTCCACGCCCACCCAGCCCAGCGAGCGCAGCACCGGCAGCGCCTGCGTGTACTGCGAGTTGTAGCCGTTGTCGAAGCTGACCACCAACGATTTGCCCGCCGGCAGGCGCACGCCCCTGCGCCAATACGCCTGCACCTGATCCAGTGTCACCGCGTTCCAGCCCGCCGCCTTCAGCGCACGCATCTGCGCAGCGAACTGTTCGGGAGTCACGTACAGGCCCGGGAACGGCGCGCCCGCCGGCGCGGGCGCAATCACGTGGTACATCAGGATCGGCACCGCCGTGTGGCCCGGCGGGCCCTCGATCGGGCCCCCGGCGGCCGTTCCGTCGCTGGAGCATGGGCAGCCTGAGCCGGCGCCAGAGCCTGAGCGGGAGCGCGAACCCGAGCCCGAGTACGAACCCGAGCCCGAGCCCGAGCCCGGGCGTGGCGCGTTGGCTGAGAGCGAGGCCGCAGAGCCCGGTCGTCCGCGCCGGGTCGAGGAGCCCTGCAGTGCGATCACCAGCGCCGCCGCCGCTGCCACCGCCGCGGTGAGCATCGCCGCGAGCGCCCAGCGGCGCTGGCGCCTGCTCTGTCGCCGGCGCTGCTCGCGACGGGCCAGGCGCTGCTCTATGTCCACAGCCGGCTCATTCCGGTTCGGTTTCCGGCCCCACCTGCTCGATGAACGCCACCAGGGCTTTGACCTGCTGGGGTTGACCGGCCAGGTGCAGGCGTGCCAGCGCCCTCAGCATCGGTGCGGGGTCATAGCCCTTCAGCTCCGCCGGGACCGGCCGGAGGAGCGAGCTCTGCAGATAGGCTTCTTCCACCAGCACGCGGCGGCCATCCACCAGCGTGACCACGTGCCCGGCGAAGCTGTTGAAGTCCGGTGCGCGGTTTGCGCGCGCCGCGATCAGATGGCACACCGAGCAGCCGTCGGTGACCATCAGCCTGGCGCCCTGCGCGACGAGCTTCTGGCGCGCGCTGAAGGGTTCGGTGACGTAGGAGGGGACCCCCGCGCCGGTTGCCGCCCGCCCGGCGGAGCCGCAGCCGGCGACCGCGAGCACCAGCGCCCCGGCGGCCGCATAGCGTCGCCGCTGCCCGGCCCGGCGGCCCGCCCGGATGCGCATGCGGGTTCGCGACACGGCTCGCCTCGGCGGGGACTTCAGCATGGTGGGCCAAGTTGTAGGGCACACGCTTGGCCCGCGGTCGCACCCCGGCCGGGGACCGCGCGCCGCGGCGTGCTGAAATGGTCGCTGAGGCGCACACGCGCGCAGTCGACAGGAGTCCGCAGATGAACGCCAGCCAGACCGCTGAGCTGCCGCCAGAGGCCGCACCGCAGAGAGGCCACCCTGACGTGGTCGATCTCGACGTGAGCGGCATGACCTGCGGGTCCTGTGCGGCGCGCGTGCAGAGCGCGCTCGGCTCGCTGCCCGGCGTCAGCGGCGCCACGGTCAACTACGCCACCGGTCGCGCCAGCGTGGAGCTTGCCGACGGGGGAGAGGACCCCGAGACGCTGATCGCCGCGGTGGCGCGCATCGGCTACGGAGCGCGGGCGGTCCTGCCCGCCGGCGGCTCGCACGCCCAGGCAGTCGCTGAGCTCGAGGAGCGCGAGGCGGGCGAGCGCGCGGCTTGGCTGCGCCGGATGCTCGTCGCGGTGCCACTGGCGGGCGTCGTGGTGGCACTGACCTATACAGAGCCCCACGACGTGGCGGCGCGCTGGGTGGTGGCGGCGCTGTGCGTCCCGATTCAGTTCTGGGCGGGCCTGCCGTTCCTGCAGGGCGCCTGGGTGCGAGCCAGGGCTCGCACCACCAACATGGACACGCTGATCGCGCTGGCCACGCTGACTGCGTTCGTGTACGCCACGGTCGAGCTGCTGTTCGGGCCCAACAGCCATGTCCACGGCGGCCCCGGCGGAGAGTTCAACGATCACCTGCATTACGACATATCGGCGGTGATAATCGCCTTCCTCGTGGTCGGGCGCTGGTGTGAGGCGACAGCGCGCAACCGCGCCGGCAGTGCGCTGCGCGAGCTGACCATGCTCGGCGCCGACCGTGCGCGCCTGCTCGACCCGGCGGACCCGGCGGCGCCGGAGCGGATGGTGGGGGTGGGGGAGGTGGCCCGCGGCGACCTGTTCCTGTTGCGCCCGGGCGACCGGGTCCCGGTGGACGGGATCGTCGTTGATGGATGCTCGGCGGTGGACGAGTCGATGCTCACCGGCGAGTCGCTGCCGGTGGAGAAGCGCGAGGGCGCGCTGATCACCGGCGCCACGGTCAACGTGGATGGAGTGCTGCGCGCACGTGCCACGGCGGTGGGCGCGGACACAGCGCTGGCCCGGCTGGTGGCGCTGGTCGAGCGCGCGCAGGCATCCCAGCCGCAGATCCAGCGGCTGGCCGACCGCATCGCGCGCGTGTTCGTCCCCGCGGTGCTCGCTCTCGCGGCCGCGACCGCGCTCGGCTGGGTGCTGGCGGGCGAATCCGAGCGGGGTCTGTTCGCGGCGGTGGCCGTGCTCGTGGTGGCATGCCCGTGCGCGCTGGGCCTGGCCACCCCCGTCGCGATCCTCGTGGGCACCGGGCGCGGAGCGAGCATCGGGCTGCTGATCAAGAGCGCCGAGATCCTCGAGAGCAGCCAGAGCGTGGACGTGATGGTGCTGGACAAGACCGGCACGATCACCACCGGCGAGCTCTCCGTGACCGACGTGTGGGCTGCGCCCGGTCACAGCGAGCAGGACGTGCTCGCCCTCGCTGCCGCCGCCGAGGCGCCCTCGGAGCATCCCGTGGCCGGCGCGATCCTCGCGGGCGCGCGGGCGAGCGGGCTGGCGCTCGCGCCGGCGAGCGAGTTTCGCTCGACGCCCGGGCGCGGCGTGCGCGCGTCGATCGACGGGTCGGAGGTCTGGGTGGGGCGTCCGCTGCCCGGCGGGCAGCCCGCCGAGAACGCGCGCGGCGAGGCCGAGGTGCTGGAAGCCTGGGAAGCCACCGGGCGCACCGCCGTCGCAGTGGTACGGGACGGCCGCACCGTCGGTGCCGTGGGACTTGCCGACACCGTCAAGGCGGAGTCCGCGGACGCGGTGGCAGGGCTCGCGCGGATGGGAATCGAGGTTGTGATGCTCACCGGCGACAACCCGCGCGCGGCGCAGGCGGTCGCCGCACAGGTCGGGATCGACCGGGTCCTGGCCGGTGTCGGCCCCGATCAGAAGGTCGCCGAGATCCGCCGCCTGCAGCAGTCCGGACGGCGCGTGGCGATGGTCGGCGACGGCGTCAACGATGCCGCCGCGCTGGTCGCGGCGGATCTCGGGATCGCGATGGGCACCGGCGTCGGAGCGGCCATCGAGGCTGCGGACATCAGCGTCGTCTCCGGTGACCTGCGCGGCGTTGCGCGCGCCCTGCGCCTCGCGCGCGAGACCTACACGATCGTCCTTCAGAACCTCGGCTGGGCCTTTGGATACAACCTGATCGCGCTGCCGCTCGCCATCACGGGTCTGCTGAGCCCGACGCTGGCCGGTGCCGCGATGGGCGTCTCGAGCGTCACCGTGGTCGCAAACAGCCTGCGCCTGCGGAGCTTCGGGCGCCCGGGGCGCGCGACCCCGGTGCGCTCCGCGCGCAGGCGCGCCGCCGGCATAACGCTGTCCGCTGTGCTTCCCGCCGCGATCCTCGGCGCGCTGGTGCTCGCCGACCCCGCGACGTTCGTCGGCCCCTCGGAAGCCGCGCGCACCGTGGCCGAGCCCGACGGCGAGACGCTGGATCTGAACGTCCTGCCGCTGGCGCCGGGCAACGTGGCCATCCACACGTATCTGGTCAGCTCGCACAGCACCCAGCCGACCCTTGGCCGGATCGCGATGAGCGCGCGGTCCGCCGGCGGCCGGACGGCGCCGGTGCGCTTCTTCAGGGCCGGGCCCGCGCACTTCATCGGCCAGGTCGAGCTCACCGGAGGTCGCTGGACCTTCCACATCTCAGGCGCCGACGGGGCAGGGCATCCACTCTCGGGCTCGTTCACGATCCCGATCGGCTGAGCCTGCCCCGGGTCACCCTCGCGACGGCTGAGCACCACGGCTCAGGTGCCGAGCGGCCGGAAGCGCCTCAGGCGGGCCCGGCGAGCGCGTAGCCGGCCGACTCGAGCGCGCCACGCACCGCGTCCTCGCGGACGTCGCTGCCGTGGATCGTCACCGCGCCTGCCTCCAGGTCGACGCTCACCGCTTCGATGCCGGGCAGCGCACCCACGCTCTCGCTGACCGCGGCCACGCAATGCGCGCATGTCATCCCGCTCACGCTGAAGGTCCTTCCGCCGGTCTCGCTCATCGTCCCTCCGCCGTAGTGTCTCTCGCGTCACCTGGCGCCGCACGGCACGCCCGTTCGGCCGCATCCGGGGTCATGATCGCAGGCACGCGGCCTCGCTCGGGACGCCCGCGCGGGAACCCGCGACGCGGGGCCACCGTCGAATGCGCGAGAATCCGCGGATGCACGTGACCGCCAAGGCCGACTACGCCGTGCGTGCGGTGGTGGAGCTGGCCGGCAGCAGCCAGGAAACCCCGCGCAAGGTCGATGAAGTGGCACAGGCGCAGCACATCCCCGTGTCGTTCCTGGAGAACATCCTCACCCAGCTGCGCTCCGCGGGCGTGGTCAGGAGCCAGCGCGGGCCAGAAGGCGGCTACTGGCTCGCACACCCTCCCGAGGAGATCAACATCGCCGATGTGATCCGCGCCGTGGAGGGCCCGCTGGTGGGCGTTCGCGGGCAGCGTCCGGAGGAGATCGAGTACGAGGGTTCCGCGGCGTCCTTGCAACAGGTCTGGATCGCCGTCCGGGCCAACCTGCGCAACGTGCTCGACCACGTGTCCGTGGCTGACGTTGCGGGCGCCAAGCTGCCCAAGCAGGTGCTCGAGCTGACGCGCGCGGAGGAGGCCTGGGAGGCGCGTTAGCCCGCGGACGCCCGCGCTTCCCAACCGGCGCAACGCCACGGTAGTGCGCGTACGTATTGCGGACACGAGTGCGCTATCATGTAAAGCAGATGTCCTCCTCGCCGACCACCACCGCCGGGCCCGCCGCCGGCATCGCGGAGGAGGCGGCGATCGAGGCTCTGGCCGCACCCGCAGCGCCCGAGGCGGCCTTCTCGCTGGAGCTAACGCAGGACCAGAAGGACATCCGCGATTGGGTTCACGGCTTCGCCGCGGACGTGGTCAGGCCGGCGGCGCACGAGTGGGATGAGAGGGAGCAGACGCCCTGGCCGATCATCCAGGAGGCGGCCAAGATCGGCCTCTACGGCTTCGAGGGCCTCGCGCAGTTCTTCGCCGACCCCACGGGCCTGACGCTGCCGATCGTCAACGAGGAGCTCTTCTGGGGCGACGCCGGCATCGGCATGTCGATCATGGGCACCGCGCTGGCGGTGGCGGCGATCTTCGGACAGGGCAGCGGCGAGCAGATCGGCGAATGGATCCCAAGGTGCTTCGGCACACCCGACGATGTGAAGGTCGCCGCCTTCTGCGCATCCGAGCCCAACGCCGGATCCGACGTCTCGGCTGTGCGCACGCGGGCCAGGTTCGACGAGGCCAGCGGCGAGTGGGTCATCAACGGCCAGAAGGCCTGGGCCACCAACGGCGGCATCGCCGACGTGCACGTGGTGATCGCAACCGTGGATCCCGAGCTCGGCTCGCGCGGCCACGCGGCGTTCATCGTCCCGCTCAGCGAGGCAAGCGGCATCTCGCAGGGCAGCAAGGTCTCCAAGCACGGTTT
>Ga0182012_10001920_pt1 | contig 22683 bp, 28 predicted proteins | sample 612S2SmetaG_FD_120486 | JGI IMG/M metagenome (GOLD analysis project Ga0182012, IMG submission 120486) | Permafrost microbial communities from Stordalen Mire, Sweden - 612S2S metaG | ecosystem: Environmental > Terrestrial > Soil > Wetlands > Permafrost | place: Sweden: Stordalen | collected... | reverse complement strand
GTGGCGTGGCCATCGACCCGGCTGGGTTTCAATCCACGCCCCGCGCGTGGGGGGCGACTCAAGCAAGCTGCAGGCCTGCGTCAGACGATCTACGGTTTCAATCCACGCCCCCCGCGTGGGGGGCGACGGAGTATGAGCCCAATGTTGCTCTGGGCCTTTGGGTTTCAATCCACGCCCCGCGCGTGGGGGGCGACATACCTATCGTTGTGTCGTACCACACTTCTCCGAGTTTCAATCCACGCCCCGCGCGTGGGGGGCGACGCGTCGTTCCAGCGGGAATGTACGACTGAGTGAGTTTCAATCCACGCCCCGCGCGTGGGGGGCGACGTCAAGATTCTCCCAACATCGTTCGGTTTGATTTGGGTTTCAATCCACGCCCCGCGCGTGGGGGGCGACGTCGAACTACCGATGTATCCTCCAACATTCAACACGTTTCAATCCACGCCCCGCGCGTGGGGGGCGACTTACAGTCCCGTCGATCACCGGCTGGACTTGGATGTTTCAATCCACGCCCCGCGCGTGGGGGGCGACGAAGGAACACAACGCGGTAACGAAGGCTCAGGCTGTTTCAATCCACGCCCCGCGCGTGGGGGGCGACAGACAAGGCCGGCGGAACTCAGATGGGAACCTTGTTTCAATCCACGCCCCGCGCGTGGGGGGCGACGGATCGGGTCGTTGTTGGACCATCTGGGGTTACACCGTTTCAATCCACGCCCCGCGCGTGGGGGGCGACAACGGCCGCAAGCCCCACGGCGAGCACCTTCAGGTTTCAATCCACGCCCCGCGCGTGGGGGGCGACGGCGCATGGCATAACACGCTCCATACGCTAGAGATATGTTGCCACAATTGCGGACCCACCGGCTGCTAACGTTTAACGGGGTTGTCGCGAGTCAAAAGCAGAAACATCTTCTTGAATGCGCGCCAGTTAGTTTCTGCGCGGATGCACCGGTAAATCCATGCTCGCTTGAGGTCCGCGCGAGAGGTGTTCCCACTCTCTGGGCAGGGAGGTCACAGAATCAGCGGGCCTTCCGGGTCGTAGGCGACTTTGGCGCCGACGTGCTCGACCCGCCGCTTCCATTCAGATCCGAGAAAGTAGAAGCGGAGGCTGTCTTGGGCAGGATCGGCTTCCGACTCAAGAGCTGCCCGAAGCACCACCCATTGGGCTGCATCTACGAGGCATTCAAAGACCGAATTCTGCACCCGCTGGCCGTGATTTTCGCACAACCGGGCCACGCGGCGCAGTCTGCGGCGGCCGGCATCGTCGCGAGTGCTCACGTCGTAACTGACAAGGACCAGCATGGTTGGGTTATCTCCAGAAGAACGCGGGGTACGCGTCCAGGCCGCCGCGAATGTAGCGCGCCAGCAGCAGCGCCTGGGCATACGGTACGAGCCCGAGCGGAATGCGCTCATTCAGGTAGGAGTGCTCGATCTCGTCCTGCTTCCGCAATTGCCATGCAGCGACGACCGCTTTGCGCGTTGCATCGTCCATGAGAATGCCGCCTCCATCCTGCTCAGTGAACCCCGAGCCCTGTACCTGCCGGCGGTTGATCAGGGTTAGAACCAGGCGGTCCGCCAGCGCCGCGCGCAACTCCTCCATCAAATCGAGGGCAAGACTCGGCCGGCCTGGCCGATCTGTGTGGAGAAAGCCGACTGCGGGGTCCAACCCGACGGTCTCAAGCGCAGATTCAATGTCGTGCCGAAGCAGCGCGTAGACGAACGACAGCAGCGCATTGACGGGGTCCAGCGGGGGTCTCCGTGAGCGGCCAGCAAAATGGAAGGCCTCACGGCCACCCGCGATCATGTGGTCGAAGACCGAGAAGTATGTCTGCCCAGCCGATCCTTCATGGCCACGCGCCTCATCGATGGAGGGCGCTCGCGAGGCTTCCAGCCCGGCCCAGGAAAGCCGGTTCGCGGCTTCGCGCAGGTCATTCTGGCCAGCCTCATCGGAGATCTCGCGCGCCGCCCGAAGCAGAATCACACGGCTGTTCGCGATCTTGGCGGCTACGATGGTCTGCACGGCGGACAGCGCGCCGCCGGCGCCATCGGCCATCCGATACTGTTGACGCCGCAGCAACACATTGCCCGAAACAGGCCCGGTGACTCGGGCCAGAAACTTGCCTTGCTCGGTCAGAAAGGATACGCCCACGCCCCGCTCGCAGCACAGCCCGAGCAGCGGCGGGCTGCACGCAACCTGCCCCCAGCACACCAAGCCTTCCAGCGTATGAATAGGAATGCGCAGTTTCACTTCCTGGTCTACCTTGACGGAGATGGTTTCCCCATCGCGGTGCAGGTAGGCGCCCTGCGTCATCACATGCAGCGTGTTGAGCAGCTTTCGCATGACTTGCGGACCTAAGCCTCCTTTTGCAGGGAACGGAGTTGCATTTCAACCCAGCGCGCTGTGCCCTCTTGCTGCGCAGTGGCACGGGGAAGGCAGACGTGAACCAGCGAGCAACTATCGCAGTAAGCGCCGGGTTGTGCCGCCGGCGTCTCCCGATTGCGATAGAGACGGTGCATGGTGGCGGCAAGTGCTTCGGTCCGCGCGCGAAGCTCCGGCGTGAAGACCACCTCCTGCCGCCGGCGCGGATTGCCATAGAAGATTGCCCCGCGCGGGATGGCTGTCGCCAGCATCTCCTCCAGGCAAAGCGCCTGCGCGCAGAGTTGCACCGTATCGCAATCGGTCGGCTTGCTCTTGCCCCGCTTGTACTCCACGGGATACGGCTCGGGACGAAACTCGACGATGTCGGCGCGTCCGGTCAGTTGCAGCCTTTCCGAGCGCAGCCACATTCCGCGTACTGTCCGAAGGTCGCCACGCCGGCTCTCACCGGGCAGGTCGGCGCGTTCGTGCAGCAGACGCCCTTCGGCGGTGCGCATGTTCTCCACCCAGACCTGTTCCAGGTGGATGAGCGCCCATTGCCGCGGACAGAAAGCCAGATGCTGCAATCCGCTAAGCTGCAGCGCGTCGTCGTCTTCAGAACCGGAACCGGCCATGCGGCACTCCGATCAATCGGTGGCGGGGAAGGACGGAACCCATTCCTCAACGGTGATGCCTGCCGGAACGTCGCCGGCTAACTCAATTAGGTAGTCGGAGCGGGAACGCGCGGGACGATTGTCAGTCACCAACTCTGGACTGAGCTTTGCGGTGACCATAGAGAAGAGCTGGTCCGCCCGCGCGTCTCCGAGCTTGCCTGTGTGGCGGAAAGCGATGCAACGGACCGGAGCCATCAGGCCACGCGCGGCGGATCGATCGGTCTCGAACATGGAATTCAGGGCTTGCTTCAGAAGCACGAGGTCATCTTCGTTGAAGCCGGTCTTTTCCGCGAGAGTGGCGTTGATGAAACCGTGGCAGCGGTAGAGTCCGTAAGGGACATTGAACTTTCGGCCGATTTCGCGCTCCTTGTCTTCATTCTCCTTGGTCACGGCGCAACGGGTGATGGCAAACTCGGCAGAAACAATTGGATCGATGCTGCGAGCGAAGGTTAGTTGCAACGGGCCACGAACCTGGCCGCAATTTACCTCGGTTGTCATTACTGCGCCGAAGGTCCGGATGTCGAAGAAGTTGAGACACATCCAGTCAGTCAATTCCTTTGCCTTCTTCTCGTCTTTTGGCAGCTTTTTGGATTCGGGCTTCTGTCCTGTAGCCACATACGCTTCCCTGTGCTCGGTATTCAAGACACCGCGCTCACGAATGTAGATGCGCTGCCCTGGCTCTTCATTGTGCGTTTCGGCGACAAAGTTGCGAATCTTGCGCTTGAGGCAGACATCGGTGACCAGCCCCTGGTTGGTCTCCGGGTCGATGCGCGGAAGGTTGCCGGCATCCGGATCGCCGTTCGGGTTGCCGTCGGTGACGTCGAAAAAGTACACGAAATCGTAGCGGTTCTGGATGGGCGTGCTCATGCGCTGACTCCTTCTTCCTTGTCCTTCTTGCTGGTGTACAGGTCCTGTCGCTGATGAAAATAACCGATGACGAATTTGCCCTGGTCGTCGAGAGAAAGCAAGCGAGGGAATGTGTTGAGTAACTTGTTGATCACTTCGCCGAACTGTCTTTCGCGATGAATTCTCAGGCCAGTGTCCAGCTTGGCCAAGTGATGCTGGCTCAATCGGCACAAGCGGGGGAAGACCAGCGAAGGAGTGGTGCTTGCAGCAGTAAAGTAGCTGTCCTTGATGGTTCTGTTGAGTTCTCCTTCGACGCTGTCCTTCTGGATCATCTCCAGCAGCGCGAAGGCGCGACCGCAGCAGTATGCCGGATCGGTGTTGGTTATATCGAGCATTACGGATACCTCCAGTGGATTGCCGCGCAAGCGGGAGTTTCGAACCAGGCAAGCCTTGATGGCGGCGACGCGTGCATAAGCTACCTCGCCATCGCTGTGAATGCGACGCAGCATCGTGGCCAGCAAGGACTGCGGATAGGCTGCGCCGGTTAACACGGAACGCGCCAGGTCGCCGGCGAGCTGTGGCGAGACGTTCTCGGTATCGAACTTGGATTTCTTGCCATCCCAGCGCCCGGTCGAGGCAACCAAGCGCCGCAGAGTCAGAAGCTGGTCATCCTTCGCGTAAGCCAGTGCCACGTCGCGCAGGTGCTGCCCCAAGAGCTTTTGAAGAGTGGCTGCATCCGCTTCGACCCAGAGACGCACCGAGATACGCGACGCGTTGGGCGAGAGGCCAAGCAGAAAGAACTTCGTAGACTGGTCATCGGGTGTAATTTCTGTCGCTCCGGTGCCGTCGCGAAGTTGTTTCAGCAGCAGTGCAGCTTCTCGCAGTCGTTCCTGATCTTCTTCGATGATCGGACCTTCGTTCGGCAGTGGCTCGGAGAACATCTCGCTCAGTGCGTCTTCCAGCACATTGTTTGGATGGTCCGCCCAGAAGACAACCGTGCTGTCTCCAAGCGATACGCGCCGATCGCGCCGGCTCAGCAGATGATTCAGCGCTTTCGTGTAGCGACACACGGCGGACTCGCCCACAGGAGCGTTGTAGCTCTGCGACTTTCCGTACGACTCGAAGGCTGGCCTATTGAATGAAACTAGGAGCGCCCCCCCAGGATCTGCGTCTGCAACCCCCTTGATTTTTGGTTGATGCAGACGTGCTATCCGCACGCGCGTACCAGTCACAAGGCATAGGCCTTCCTCGTGCAGGAACCCGGATGCGTCCTCTGAATCAGACGCGTCCACCGAGATCTCTGTGACTCTCGGAAGCTGGACCAGTTCGTGAACGTACTGCATTTGGCCTGCAATGCGGAACAAGCCAAAGTTGGTGGCTAACTTTGGCAAGCTGGGTTCGATTTCCATCGCGTGGTTCGGATCCCAACTGCGCAGGAACGAGCACACGGCAGTGAATGCCGGGTGCGATATTTGGGCTTCCAAATCGAGATGTCCCTGTCGAAACGCGGCGAACTGCTTCATTGTTGTGGAAGGCCTATCGTCATTCGCCTTGTAGCCGAGCATGTATGCAGCGTTATCCCAAAGGAAGCACGGATTTGGTTTCGATCCGCTCGGTTTCCCCTGTCCAGGCACGATCATCAACTTGGCAACCAACTTTTTGCCGACTTGTTCCTGCAAAGACTGAATCGAGTTCAAACTCCCATCCGGATTCAGCACCACGCAGAAACTGATCTTCTGAATCGAAAAGCCGGACGGTGCAAGCTGCGTATCATCATTGTCGGATGCCGCTATCCGATCGAAGTGCTCAGCAAGCCGTTGCAGGATCATGCGAACACCCCCTTTGCCGCGCACGACGACACATCGATCACACCATCCCGCATGACGGCGTGGAAGAATTTTGCCTGCTTGTCCTTAGGATCGCCAAAGTCGATATCGTGCAGCATCCAGCCCAGATCGCGCTCACCGGCAAGACTGGCATGGACCGCGGGCATGGCGCTATCCGCTTCGAGCAAAGCGAAATCAGCCGCGAACTCGCGGCACCCGAGATAAGGGCGTGTGTAACAACTGCCCTTGCGCGCGCGCCGATTGAACTGATCCAGATGCTTGGCGATGTTGTCCGGTCCGCTGAGGATTTCAATGTGGGCTTCGACGATGTAGCCCACATCGCGCAGCATCAGCGTGGCCCGCTGCTGCCGGTTGTCGCCTTCGTCCACGTAGAAAGCCAGATCGCCTGCCCCGTCTTTCATGGCTTTGGCCACCGTGCCCGCGCCGACCTTATCTTTCACTTCATTTCGGCGAACCGATGTGAATCGGATCGGCTTTAGAACCGTGATGTGATCGATGCACCAGCGTATCTCCGGCTTCCAGTAGATCGCCTCCACAACGCCGCGCGCCGCCGAAGGTGTCATGACGTCATAGCTGACACGCTCGACTTTCATCTCCGGGCGAGTAAAGCACGCCCACTCTCCCCAGCAGTGCAGCTTGATGCCGTAGGCCACTCGCGCCTCCTATACACCCCAGAGCGATTCATCCAGCCGGGACGACGCAGGCTCCAGCCCCTTGCTTCCGCTATAGATCGAACGGTTGAGCAGAAGCCATACTCCGGACTCATGCTCTTGAACGAACCCGCGCTCCTGCATCTTCCACATAGCCTCTTTTCGGATTGAGACCAGGTAAGGTTGTAATTCACGTTGCGGTACGAATGGTACGCTCGCAGTCATCAGCTTATTCCACAAGATTTCTGCCTTCTTATAGCAGGGAACCAGAAGCGGCAACTGATCGTCCCGAATCATTTGAAATGCTCTGGCCACTTCACGGAACTGCAGGAGTGCGCGACCGCTTTGAAACTTCATCTTGTCCATGACTTTACATTTGTCCCAGCTATCCTTCTTTATCCAGTAAAGGAGCCGGAAGTATGCTTCAATCGCCTCTGGCGCAATCGGATCGCGGTACTTGGAGAGGAGTTCCTTTCCGGCATCCGCCGCTGCTCGAAGCAAGCCCGCGGGAGGCTTCTCTTCAGCTTCGAAGACATACGTCACTCCGAGCGCCAGCAAGCCCTCCCTGTTACAGCGGCCCGCAGCCTGCGCGATCGAATCGAAGCCGGCTTCTGCCCGGTAAACCACCGGAAAGTCCAGATCGACGCCAGCCTCCACCAGCTGCGTGCTGATCACCCGGCAAGGCAGCTTCGCCTTGAAACGCATCCGGATCATCTTCAGCACAGTCCGACGATGCGCGCCGCACATCCACGTGCTCAAGTGAAAACACTCGCCTGGCTTCGAAATCTCGGCCACCTGGTCGTAGAGGCGAGAGGCGTGCGGTCGCGTGTTCACAATGCAGAGAGCAGCCTTCTCCTGTGCGAGTCGCAATGCCAACTCGCCGTCTGGTAACTTGCCGAGCGTACGTACCTCCACACGCTTTAACACGTCAAACAGCGGCGCCGCATCCGGAATGATGGAGCGAACACCTTCGATCCCGATCTCGAACTCCGCTCTTCTCTCCAGGGCCGGCTGCGTGGCCGTGCACAGGACGATGGAACAGCCGTAGTTGAGTTGAAGCTCGCGTAACGCAGCGAGCGCAGGCTTGAGCAACTCAACAGGAATTGTCTGTGCTTCATCGAGCACGATCACGCTGTTGGCGAGATTGTGCAGTTTCCTGCATGGAGTTGTTCGATAAGCAAACAGGCTTTCGAACAACTGAACGTTGGTCGTAACAATGAGCGGTGCATCCCAATTCTCGGTGCCGAACTGGTTTGAGCGAGTGTCGTGCCTGGGCTGGAGATTTGTATGGTGCTCGATCAGGCCTGCTTCGGCGAACGGCCCCAGAGCCGTTCGGTATACATCCGCCGTCTGCTCGATGATGCTGGTGAATGGGATCGCCACCACGACGCGCCGAAGGTCGTACTTGACCGCATGGGCAAGCGCAAAGGCCAGCGACGATAAGGTCTTGCCGCCGCCAGTAGGAACATTGAGAGAAAAGAAACCCGGTGCTAGCTGTGCGCCCTCGCGGCAATGCTCCAACACGATTGCCCGCTGACGATTAACCTCCGTTGACGGTGCACCCTTCTGCTTTTCCCGCAGGCTAGCATCGAGTTGGTTCTTGAGCGCGGCAAGCGATGGCCTGCTTTGCATCGCGCCGAAACTACTTCGCTCCGCAGCCTGTTCGGGATTGCAGAACTCCTCGGTTCGGGTGCGGTCCGCATCAACCAGGCAAGAGAACAGCATGCGCGTGAAGAAAGCAAGCTGGAAGGGCGCCTCGACTCTTCCCACTGGCGAGGGCTTGAGGGGCGATTTCAGCGCAGGCAGTTTAATCTCAGGCGTCACGACTGTGGGAATGGAGTACTTCGCTGCATCCAGCTTGTAGCGAAGCGTACTGCGTTGTGTCGCGTCGTCGGAAGATGACTCGTCGGGCAGTCCGGTATGATGCCCTGCGATGCAATACGCCAGAAGCTGGCCGAAGGTTTTCCCCACCGCTTCTGCTACAAAGCGAGCACCATAGGTTGAGTGGTCAACTCGCTTCCCGGGTTCCTCGCTTTCCGCCCCCGCGTCCGCGCTCGCTGGTCCGGAGTTGCGGAGGTAAACCTGAAAATCGTCTGAGAGCTTACCTAGATCGTGGCAGAGGCCGAGAATTTCTCCCCAGCCTTGCGCCTCAAACGCTTTCGCAAAGATGGCTGCGGAAGCCTCTACTTTGTCGAGATGATCGGCAAGGGCTTCCCAATCGGAGGGAAGGCGGTCCGGAAGCGTATGCGCGTATCGTCCCACGAACGATATGTTCGGCTTGTTCACGTGAATCTCCGATAGGAACATATCGAATCCAGCCACGCCTATACAAGGCCAATCAATGCGCCGGCACGAGGCATGCCCGTCTTCGCGGCAAGCCGCGCGGTGATCGCTGAGACGTTGAGGAGGTGGTCGCTGAGAAGCTGGCCTTCTCCGGGAGACCTCATATGAGCGAGGAATGAACTGGCACCCGGCATACTCATCAACAATCCGCCTTCGCGCAAACACATGGACGTATCAACTTTTCGGGAGTTCCTTGCGGAAAACCGCTATGGTCAAACCATATATCAGAAGTCACTGCATTCCGGTTAGCGCCGGCGGCGCGACCGCAAGCGATTACAGGACAATGACTTTGCTCGCATTTATCCATTGCCTGAGCATCTCTTCGGCGGGCGGTTAGCAAATGTCCTACAGCGCGGCCCTAACCACCGCAATCAACTCTATCTGCGTAAGTGGCAGTGGATTGGCTTGCATACTGCTGGCTTTTGCTGCCTTCTCAGCTACGCCCGGCAAATCAGCTTCGGTAACTCTCCATGCACGCAGCGGAGGGATGCTGAGTTCCGCGGAGAGTGCTCTTACCCATTCGATGCCATCTTCTACGCCGGCTTCTCTCCGGCCGGTAAGCAGTCGCGCGATGGCAGAGTAGCGTTCGAGAGCTGGATGCTTTGGTGCACGAGCGCGCAATCCAGCTACGTTGGCCGCCATACCGTGTGGCAACAACGCGGCGCAGAGCGCCCCGTGCGGAGCTTTCCATTGGCCCCCGAGCGGCGCCGCAAATCCATGCACCACACCTAATCCGGCGTTCGCCAGCGCCAAGCCGCCGAACAGGCTTGCCAAGGCCATATCGTGTCGCGCATCACGATCCGCGCCGTCGTGGTACGCACGCCGCAACGCACCTGCAATTCGCGGGATCCCGTCAATACAAATGGCATCTACCAACGGATTAGCTCGTATGCTCACATACGGCTCGATGAGCTGTGTCAGCGCGTCGAGGCCGGTAAATGCGGTGACATCGGGCGGCAGCCCGTATGTCAGCTCGGGGTCGACCAATGCGACCCGCGGCAGCATCAACGGGCTTCGCAGACTCGCTTTGACGCCGTGCTCGGTCGATCCGAGCACGGCATTACGCGTGACTTCGCTGCCGGTGCCGGCCGTGGTTGGTACTGCAATGAATGGCAGGGGCGGGACCGTGATCGCGCGACCTTTTCCGACAATCTCGATAAACTCGAGCGGCTCGCCCCCGTTCGTAGCGAGGATGGCAATCGCTTTGCCGGCGTCGATCACGCTGCCGCCGCCAATCGAAATCACGACATCGCAGCCGGCGTCATGCGCTTGCCGTGCGCCCTCGCGGACCAGGTCGACTGTCGGCTCGCCGGACACCGCGAAGGTCTCCGCCGACAGTGCCGAGACGAGCGCTGCGGCGCGCTCTCTCGATGCGCCGGTCACCACGAACGGCCGTGCGCCGAAGGAACGAGCCAGATCTGAGAGGGTGGAGGCAGTGCCCTCACCGAAGATGATTCGTGTTGCGGTCGCAAATTCGAAGCGCACGTCCTACCAACCTTCGGGTTCGGGAAATACATCGTTGTACTTCACGCTATGACGCGGCTCCGCCATCATGTCTGCCACGGCATCGCGCCACTTCGCATAGTGAGTCGTCTCCTTATGTGCTGCTGCTGCTTCCGGCGAGCGGTAGACCTCGATCAGTACAAACCGAGTCGCATCGTCCTGCTGCTCGACAACATCGAAGCGTGCAATACCAGGCTCCTGAACACTCAAGCGGGCGTTCTCGATCGTAGCCTGCCTGAAGTCCGCGACCGATTCAGGCTTGACGTGTACATGCACGTGAACGATCAGCATCGGCTTTGCCTCCGCTCCATATCTTACTGCTTCTCTCTAGCCGCATAGCCTGGCCTCGGGATCTGAGCGTCGCCAATGCCTGGGAAATTTCACTTCCCGGGCATTGGCGAGCTAGCTGCCAAGCACAGGATCTCCAGCCTTCTTTCAAATTAGTCGTCTCGGTGTTCGCGGGAAGCGTCGGAATGAGCGACTTCCGTGCCGCACATGATTGGCACACTTTGGGGATGTGCTCGCATAAAAAAATCATCAGAATTGCCCTCTTCTGCCGAGAGACATTGATCGGCAAATCAGTGACCACCGCTTTCGGTTGAGCACAAGTGCCCGCGGAGACAAATGTCTCGATCCTTTGCGCTCGTCGAAGAATTCTCATTCGCTCCTTCGTGATCGTTGCCCCGCCACGTCGCTTCGGTTCAGAATCCGTGTTCGCGAGTCTGGACGAATGACAGTGCGCCTAATAATCCAGCCGATCTGGAGTGATTAAGCGAGGGAATCTTGTCACAAGCTACCAATCCCTGCCAGTTCTCCCCCCGCAGTACTTTTTGACGGACGCGTTCATGTGGTCGCCGCCGACTCACGAAACGCGGCCAGGATTCACGCAAAGAACATCCGTCGCCCACCCGCGCGCAAGCAGCGCAGACCATAACCCTGCCCGCGAACTTTACAGACTTGCTTAGTTGGCCATTATGGCCAAGCGCTGTCGAGCTATCTCAAAACCATTCACCCTGCCCGAGCACAGCAAGCGCTCGGCACGAATCATCACGCACATTCAGGATTGATATGGCAAACAGCAAGGAAGCACTTACGACAAATCCGGACACCCTGGCGCGCGCCAGAGTTGCCCGGATTCTTGGCAGAAGGCTGAGGGTGCTCAGAAGTCGGATGGGTGTACCGCAATTGACTGTATGTGAAAGTATCGGCTGGTCCGATCATTCATATCTGAGCAAATTGGAGCGTGGCGAGCTTTTGCCGCGCCTGTCGACACTGGTGAAACTGGCAAACTACTTTGGGGTCGATGTCTCGACGTTGCTGAGCAATAAATCGACCCTCGATCGAGGAAAAACGAATAGGTCCCTTTGAATGGGTCCCAAGAAGCCCATTCGTCAGTGTTGAATCGGTTCGCCGTTCGGATTCTATGGCATTCTCTACTTTGTATTGAAGGAGAGAAGAACAATTGGAAAGCGCACTGAGTCCGGACGACGAATCAACGATCGAAACACATTGCCCAGAGGTTCAGCGATACGACCCACCGAATTGGGTAAGCACCGACCTGCTGGAGACCGAGTTCTTGAACGCAATCTTGGAGGAGACACCGGGCTGCACGGACGAAGACATCGACAACTATGTCGAAAGTCCCGATGAGTTTCCCGACATGAAGGATGACGAGGAGGACGAAGAAGAAAAGAGGCAGTCGATATTCACGATGCTGGTCCGAATGCGGCCGCTGTTAGGCGAATTGCTCGGCGGACCTTCGGCATCCAATCCAGGCCAGAGTGACTCAGGTAGGAGCGATGCGGCGCCTCGGTCCGGAAGCGTTGACACGAAGGCTCAAAGGATCGAAGTGTGAGAGGACGGAAGCATGCAAGAAGATGTCGTTTGGAAATCGAAGCTTGACCGCCACTATACAGTCAGGGTAGTTAGAACCGCTCCGTACCGTGGAGAACTGTCCATCACAGAATCCGAAGCAGATCAGCTGCTTCACAAGCGAGAGGTGGCGCTGATGTACAACGCTTTGTTCGGACCTGATGCAGATGACGTCAGCGAGTGGCAACGTATCGCAATCGAGTTTGCCGATAGCCGAAAATAGCATTGTTAAGGTGATTTACGACGGACCCAGAGTCAAAAACCCATTTTCCAAACATCGATACTCTCACGAGTTGAATTGCAATTTGGGGCCGCACTTGAAGGCAGAAGTCACCGCGGGAGATCCGATACTGATATTCCTATACAGCCTGGCACTCCTCATCTTGGGTTGCGCAATCGGTATTCGGTGGGGTGCGACCTGGAGCGCGCTGAGAGTGGCATTCATAGGAGCCGCATTGATGATAATTCACGACTGGATCTTGGCTGTCATCCTGTTATGGAGAGCTGCGAAATCGGCTCGTTCAGGTCGATTCAACAGGGTGCGCTGGTAAGCAATGGCAATGTCTTTTTCAGCGTACCAAACCATGTTCTGTTCAGTGCTCACTGCCGAAAGAGACCCGCCTGTTCACTGTGGGCGCTCGATTATTGCTGGTTGAAAGGAGATGCTGGTGTGGTCCACATCGAAAGAGCGCTGAAGACCGATCGCAAGCGCCGAACTTGGAAAGGAAGCTCGAATTGCACGATGTTGTCGATTACTTGGTGAAGTTTTTGTTGGAACTCGAACGCCTTGTCCCCAATCACGGAACTCGACACATGATCAGCACGACCGAGGACGGCAAACTCGAAATTCGTATCGGCGCCGGTGACTGGTATCGCATTTCGGAAGGCGCGATCGACAATCCAGGTCCGATAGAAGCTGCTCGATGTGTAGCGGCGGCTCCAACTCACTGGGAAGACGGAATCGGAGACTAATCGGGCGAGTTGAATCCCGGACAGGCGACCAGCGCTAAATCTGTCCACCTTCCGACTCTCATTGCATGTTTCATGCGTTTCGAGTGTTTCCAATCTTACCCGTATTCTGAGCTACACGATGGAATGGGTCTCCCTGCAGGAGAAGCGAATTAATGCATTAATTACCAACCCGTAGAAGGCCACAAATAGGCGGAACAAGCCTCAGACATCCGATCCACCCGAGCAAGAATTGAGAATTCCATATCCCTGCTCTGGTGCTAGCCCGGCGCAGCGAATCCTCGCGTTTGCATGTCCCAGCATCGTGATGGCTCTCCCGCAAAACAGCTCTGGCCGTCCAGCTCTCCCGACCTAGGGAACGCACCTCCAGGGCTCCTGTCCGATCTCGACCCACAACTCCAAATCCATGTTCCGGATTTCCCGGGACTACGCACAACTGTGTCTATTCAAAGGACGCTAACTATGCAGCAACAGAATTGTTCACTTGTTCCGCAGGCAGCCAGCCTCGAGGAACTCATCCTACGCGCAAAGGCCTTTGTAGTCTCTGCCAAGGCGCCCGCCACGTTGAAAGCTTACCGGTCAGACTGGGCGGACTTCGAAGCGTGGTGCCACATGCGCCAGTTACAGGCGCTTCCCGCCTCGCCTCAGACCGTTGCTCTCTACATCACCGATCGAGCCTCCACGCTAGCGTCGGGCACCATAACGCGCCGGCTTACTTCAATCACCAAGGCGCATCAATCGTCCGGGTTCACCGACTCTCCTGCCTCGACGCACAACTTCATTCTGGGCGAGACCCTGAAGGGAATCCGGCGCACCATCGGCACGGCACAAAAGGGCAAGGATCCGCTTCTGGCAGACGATATCCGCGGCATCATTGCGGCCAGCGCGGAAGGTCTGAAGGGGGCTCGTGATCGTGCCTTGGTCCTTGTCGGTTTCGCCGGTGCTTTTCGCAGGTCGGAGCTGGCACGCATGGAAGTGCGCGATTTAGAGTTCACTGCCGATGGAACCGTGATTGATTTGCCCACCTCGAAAACTGACCAGGAGGCGGCAGGCCGGAAGGTGGGTTTGCCATTCGGGCAGAGTCCTGACACCTGCCCGGTTCTGACGCTTCGCCGCTTTCTCGCAGAAGCTCAAATCTCCGACGGTCCGGTTTTCAGGAAAGTCGGCAGGTACGGGCACGTGTCGAAGCGCGGGCTCAACTCAAACTCTATCGGCGCCATCCTGAAGCGCGCTGCAGCACGCGCCGGCATGCGCGTTGAGCCATTGGGCGGACATAGCTTGAGAGCAGGTCACGTGACACAAGCCGCCATGAATGGAGTCATGGAACGGGTGATCATGCGACAGACAGGTCACCGGTCAACAAAAACTTTGCGCCGCTATATCCGAATTGGGGAGATGTTCCGCGAAAACGCGGCGCGCGGGCTGGGGATCTAAGAAAACACCCACAACAAACGGGAACTGTCTTCCATTTTTTGATCCTGCATCTCACCATCAGTTGAGAAAGACCACTTCTCACCTCTAGGCTTTTTCGCCCCATTCCCCGCCCGCTCGCCCACAGTCTCACTTCCGTCTCCATCCCGAAATACCCGCCCGACCAATCTCACAGTTTCAGTCATCCGCCGCGACGCATCTCTGCGCCCGCATTTCACTCCCTCAAACCAAAGGAAAGAGCTCATGCAACTGTTCCTCGACCTTCGCAGCGGGCGCTCCGCTTGCGATCTCTCCTCCTCACCCCAGGGTTTTCTCGGCCCTGTGGTCGGCCCGTTCCTCTCCGTACGTCTGCTGCGCGACGAGGTTCGCGTAGCAACTTCCGCCCGCGAGTTCGCCCTTCAGCGCATCGGCGACTAGATCTTCTATGGCGGCGCACTCTACGCCGATGCCGAGATCGTCGCCCAGGACCAGATCGGCCCCCGACGCAAACGCCGCATGTGCGCCTTCGATCCGGCGCTCGGAGTCCTCAGTTCCGGTGATTTCGGCTGAGCTCTAAAACCACCTGTTCGCGGTTAGCGCCGCGCGTCGCGGAATTGCTCAACCTGTTGGTCGGCCTGTTCGTCGGCCATTTCTTTTGCCCTTTCACAGCTTCCTGGCTTGAAGTGCAGTCAACTTCGAGCCACGCAGTCTCTCACCCATCAATATAAGGAGCTTCCTCTTGATACACGTAGTCCGTTTTTACGTCGTTGCACCGGAAAAGGTCTCAGCGTTCATTTCCATGTTTCGCGACGGCGGCATCTATCGCGAACTCACACGACATCTGCAGCCTGGGCTGATTGCCATCGACCTTTTACGCAGCCTGGAATTCAAGACCGCCTTCGTCACTCAGGAATTCTGGCTTAGTGAAGAGGCCTATCGCGCAGCGCAGGTCGCACCGGCGCAATCGGTGTTGGTGCGGCTCCTCCTCAAGATGACGACGTCTTGCCTGGACCTGGGTTCGTTCGTCTTTCCACCTCGGATGGAAAGCGATTACCAGTGGCAGGACATCTCGACCACGGCGGTGGCCCATTGCGTGAAGGACCATGGACGGGAGGATGCTTGAACCCGTCTTTCCGTTGGCGGCGGCGAACCAGTCCACGGTAGCTTCCTTAAGCGCGAGCCCACATCTGCCGATAATGACTGGTAAACAGCCTCGATTCACCCAGATTTCTGCGGTAACCCTGCAGATAGCCTCAATTAGGCTGCTTATGGAGCTGCGAGAGGAACACGCGCAGCTCCCGTGTCGGGATCGTTCTACGATCCATGGCAGATAAAGGTGGAGAACGAAGTGAAAATTGAAACGAAGACAGAATTGGAAAAGTTTTCCAATTCGACCGACCTTACCGAAACGCTGCAGGCAATTGAACAGAGGCATATTCAAGCCAAACCTGCGGCAGTAAAAGCACTCCAAAGTGCGCGGGACGCAGTTGTGTCGGCGCTTGAGAGCGCCTACTCGAGCCGATACTGCCTCGGCGAGGCATTGGAACAATACAGAATCCATTACAAGAGCGAACACGCGTGGATGGAGGCTGCCGAGGCCATCGCCAGTGCGATGCGGTGTGGCAGTCGCACGATCCGCAACGTGATTTCTGACTATGAAGCACTGAAGCCCCTACCGGAAAAAGTCATCGAGGCCTCGCATTCACTGAGAATCGATTTGGCCCGGAAAAAGTATGCGCCTGCAGTGCGGAAGATCCATACGAGTCTCGCTTCAGTAACACACCTTGACGACCGTTCGGCAAAGGAAATCGTTGAAGAAGCGGTTCACGGTTCATCGCATAAGGCCAGTACCGATGAGCTTTTTGTGGATCTCACGACAGCTGAAAAAACGCTCTGGAAGATACGCCTGAAGATTCGGACGGCGGTGAACAACATCGAAAAACCGCGAAAACTCTCGTCGCTGGTCGCTGCGATCGAGGAGGAGATGTTTGTGGTATGGGGCGAGACCGACCCTGTGACGGTCACGATCACACCGCGTCCATCCACCTTAACAATAGATGGACGCAAGAGAAGGGGGTAAAGGTGGAAGAGACAAGGATTAGCTGGGCACACGCAACGTGGAATCCCTACACTGGCTGCGAGTGGGTCAGTCACGAGTGCGATGGTTGCTATGCCAGAACACTTCTGGTCCGCGCTGGTCGCGAATTCAACGTCCTCGCGCTCACGCAGACAGGCATGACTCCTTACCATCTAAATGCGGAAGCGGAGCGCCAGAACAAACAGGCCATTTGCTTTGTGTGCAGTCTTTCTGACTTCTTCCACAAAGATGCGGACCGCTGGCGCGCTGATGCATGGCAAACGATAAGCGACTGTACAAATGTGAATTTCATGCTTCTCACCAAGAGGCCGGAGCGGATTGTGGACTGCCTTCCAGATGGCTGGGGAGAAGGGGAGCGCTTCAAGAACGCTTGGCTGGGGACAACCTGCGGCCTCCGAAGCTCGTATGAGCGGGTAAAGATATTGCAGTCAATTCCATGCTCCCTTCGCTTCCTTAGCATAGAACCGCTGATGGAGAGTGTTGCCGACATCCCGCTGGGCGGGATCGGGTGGGTCGCTACCGGCGGAATGAGCGGATCGCTCTACAAGAAACACCGAATGCAGATGGCGTGGGCAGCAGAGGTCCACGATCTTTGTCTGGCGGCGGGCATTCCCTTTCTGTTCAAACAGTCGAGCAATATCTTTTCCGAGCGCGGCATCAACGGTCTCAGCGTATTTCTTGCTGAACGTGAAGGGAAGAGCGCAGACCCTGAGACGGTGCCACTGCTTCGGTCCTATCCTGCAACCGACCTGCCTCTGCTTCCGTTCATCGAGTACGGCCACCGGTTCACGATGGAGGAATTCAGGGACTATCAAAGCGCAGTCAAGGCTTCTTCGCGGCGTCTGCAGGAGGCGAGATCCGAAAATGAACCCGCGCGGTTTTGAAAAGGCACATTGAAACCAGCAATATGAATTGGTCGAAAACTTGGAAGCTCTTAGTGCGAGTTTTGAAATTTTGCAAGGGCAGGCTCTCCCGGTCAACCAACGTTGCATCGGGACCGCGAGTGCTCGATATCTCAGGCTGCACGAAGTGACGCGCAGATCTCGAAGAACCAGGCCGGCATCGCGTAGTACAGATCCCAGCAGATGCTCATCGGACGGCTACCTGAATGCGAAACATAGCGCAGTGGCCCGAGGAACAGGAATGAGTCGCCCTCGTGACGCTGAGCGGCGAGGATGGCGGCTGCGGAGCGGCGGCCCCACTGTAGATTGCCCTCAGAACTTCGCCTGCCTGATCCACGGAATCTGGTTCGAGCGAACTGTCCTGGGAGCGCGCAAAATCCAATAGAGCGTTTGCCAGTTCGATCTGCCGCCGCTTGCGGTCTTCTGCGGGCAGGGCACGCAACATAGCCTTGACCTGCCGGATCAAGTGGCGAGCGAGATAGTCTGGGTAGTCGTTCTCTTCAAGTTCCTCAACCGACGATTTCAGACCGAGCGTGGTCTGCAAATCCAGAAACTCTCGGACATGCTGGGTTACCAACTGGTCGTACAGGCCCGCTTTGAACTCGCTCATTGGGAATCAGAAACTCCGAAAGCGGAATCATCTCACAGCTGAAAGCCTGCCGCCATGTGGACAACTCCCGGCAAACTTTGGGCATGTTTGGCGACCTCAAGCGAACAGGCCCCTGCAATTGGAGGGAGCCACCGTATCCTCCACTTCGGTGCGCTCGCGGTGACTACCTATTGCGTGCAAAGACCGAGTTTCCCGCCGTTCGATTCCGAGACTTGCGAGGCAGCCAGCTGTGCCACCATCTTCTTGATGGCTTTTAGGTCAGCTGATCCGGAGGCATTCTGCTTCCTTATTGCATCCACTTCGACTTCTGCAATCGACACACGCCATTCGCTGTTCTGCAACTTACTCCTCAAGAGCTCGGCTTCCTCAATGTGACGCAGAAGATTAGCGGAGGCTTCTGTCATCGCCCGCTCCAATTCAGCAATACGCCCATCAGCGGTTCTCAGCTCGTCGTCCGCTTTTTCAGCGTCTTTCAACGCAGAGTCGCGCTCCATTTCTGCCTCTGATGTACGGCAATTGAGGGTTTGCGCCAAGCCGTCGAGCTCATCCTGGCTGACACCCTGAGCAGCCTGCCAAATTGCTTTCGCGCTTGCAATGAACGCTGCCATCACAGGCTCCGGGAGTGGTGCTCGCTCCGTGGTGGCAGATTCGATCTGCTTGCTTTGCTCGCGGTAGGCCTTCCAGAGTTTTGAAATTGTGCTATTAGAGCCGCCTATCCGTTGTCTGATCGACCTTACCGACACAACCTCCCCATTGGCAACTATCCCGCCGATGGTCTCTGCGACTTGCTCATTGCTAAGGTCTTCCCTCATATAACCTCCAAAATAACTTGGTTACGGTAACGGTTGAGTACCGTAACGTTACTCTGCCACCAAAATCACATCGCCCAATTCTCTCTTCGGCTTCGACGCTAACCCAGTCTCCGGAGCAACTCTGGAGAGGCTGTTCCGACCACAACAAGCAGTTGACGACTGGGCATGTGCAAGAACATCTCAGAGCCTTCGCGGTCGTTCCCGATCGAGATCAAGCTGGTGTCTATCCACTTTGGATTCGCAACTGTTGTCCCCTTCGATGCCGTCACTCCAAGACTGGCTGACACCATCGAATCGCGCTTCGAGGGTTTGCTGATAACTTTGGCAACCGGGATGTGAACTGGTTGACCCTCGACTGATGCTTCGATTGGTTCAGGCCTGAGTGCCTCGATATGTGCGTCAATTTCGTCTTCGAGCCAACCCGTCGATCTACTACCAGCCAATTTTTTGGCCTTTTGTGGAAACTGGCCTTTTAGCATCAGCCGGTATATCTTAGACTTTGAGTAGCGCGTACGAGCCTTCACCTCTTCGAGCCCTATGATCCGAGGGCTCTTTTGAGTTCCGTCAATGGCGAGGGCAGGCATGCTTTTTGCATAGTAGGCGAAACATACCCCTCAACATAATGTCTACGAGTGCAGTATTTTAGAAAAAGTGAAGGGGCTCGCGGTTCATAGGAGCTTCACTCGGCGTTGGTGCTCACTAGAAACCCATCTGAAAAGATGAGCCCGAGGTCGCGAGCTGGTCGGCGGTGACGCCCCCTTCAGCGGCGAACCCGTTCGAGGTTCCTTCTTCCCACATAAGCGATTCGGGACTCATTTTTGGGGTCGACAGGAAATCGAAGCTTGAGCTTCGTGCTCATCCCCCCGCCGGCGCGATCCTAGCTAACCCCAGTTCTAAGAGGTTTCGAGACCAGGATGCCGATCCTACCGGCCCTGATCGCGTCCGTCACTTCTTTCAGGAGAATCAGGCCAATCTTGTGCGTGTCCCCATCACGGCGAAGCAGGTGGGTCACTCCGGGAAAGGCGCGCTCATCGAGGTTGGTTTCCTTGATTGTCTCAATCTCATATCCAGGAAACTTGTCGCCGATCATTGTCCAACAGACACAGATGTCGATATGTCCGAAGCTCTTGGATGTGTTCTCGTCGCCCAAGTCAGCAATTAGGCCATCCAGATTGTTCTTGAACTCAAGGGTAAGAGGTCTTGTGCTATACCGTCGCTTTGTCCCTACGATGTAGGGTGACAGCCCAAACGGGCTCTCAGTCTCGGAGTAATTCAGCCCCGCGGCGTCGGGCGCACAGTCGAATTCTATGAGGCAATCGTAGGTTGCGATCTGGCTCGTTGCATAGACGCGAAGTCCAGCGAATACGCCGCTGCTGGAGAGCTGGTGGAAAAGACCAACCACGTCCTGCTCTGTGAGCGGAGTGCTAATGAAGGTGACCGAAGGAAGGTGCAGCGGGAACTTTTGCGCATGGGTCTTGACGTTGAAGAGCCAGTCGGCGTGGTCTTTCTCAATTTCTCGATTGTCCGGGTCAAAGGATTCGCCGGCTGGTTTAAGCAGCTCTCGTTGCTTGCCGAGGTATTGGACCACCCGATCCGCTATCTTGTTGGCAAGGTCAAGCGCATCCACATCGACTGTCTTTCGCCCCTGATCCGAGCGCGCGCCATCGAAGTGCACGATGACCAATACGTTCCGGCTGAATGTTTCAAATCGGGTGGCTTGGATGACGCTTATATCGGCGAGGCGTTGCCTGTTGACACCGATGATCAGGCCCGCCTGCATATGGCTTCGCACTTTGCTCCCTGTCGCAAGCTGATTCAGGTCACCCCAGACGGAGCCTTGATATGGAACGAATGCGTAGACGAACGGGAGGAACTCCTTCAATTGTTCAGCAAACCCTTGTTGTTGATCACTTGTCAGCTCTTCGATGATTCGGTCGGTCGGCCAAGTAAGATAAAGCCCGTCCTGCCTGATTTTGTCGGCAGGCGGCTTCGTGGTCTCGGAGTTTTCCTTGTGGTACTTCACCAGATCTAGAAATCGAAAAGCCGGCTTCCTTTCAATTTCGTTTGGGTAGAGGAATTTAGGTTCGAGGTTCTCTTCCTGAGTAACCCCTCCGTGCATGACAACCAGCCTTGCCTTGAATTTCACAATCGGGCTCCGGCCGAGTAGAATTTGTCCGATTGCCGTCCTTGTCCGGAGGACAGTCGCCCAAACGCGCTGGTCGGTCGCAAGCTTTGGCAGGCTTCTGGGACGCGTGTCGGAAGAAAACTGGATCTTAATGAATGTGCCGCGCGCAAGGTTCTCCAACGGGGACTCTGTATTGTCTTCGGCGAGCAGAGCTGGATCTGACTTCTTTTCCTTCGCCCAGGCGCATCCGTATTGCATGCGCGCTTTCGTCAGTGCGCCACTCGATGCCTGTTTAGAGTGGATCGTAATGTCGTCGGTCCCATAGGCGAGGAATGTGAGGCCTACTCCCTTGTAGCCACGATATAGATTCTTCTTGTCACGTTTTGCAGTCGGAGATTTGAAGGAGATGCTGGGGGCGCAGGCGGCTGCAACTTGTTCTGGGCTCATCCCGATGCCTGTGTCCAATACGCTGATCCAGTTGTTCGTTAGGTTGATAGTGACCTCGACAAGGAATGGATCACCATAGCCTGCGAGGTGAGCGTCCTCCACTGCGTCAACCGCGTTCTGCACCGCCTCCGCAAGAACGTCGTAATTCCCGTGATAGCTTTCTAGGATGCCTTGGATCGCACGGCGGCGGTTTTCCATCGCGTCCTTGTGCGCGATAAAGTCGAGCGGATCCAAAGGGAAGGTGACCGTCGTGCCAGGCAATGCTGTCATAGTTCATCCATCATACCGCGGAGGCTGGGAGGGGGGAACTGCTGGGCCAATGGGCCAAGGCCGGAGCCCGCTTCGAATTCTGAACGAAGTAGTCTCGGCCGCACAACCTTGTCGGAACAAGGGTCTCAATTCGCGCAAAAACCGCTGGGCAAAGCTAAGTGGAACGGAGTCTTACTGAAATATCGGCTTCTGGCAACCTTTTTTGAGCTCTGAAACTGAGCTACAAAGCAAACGCAACCTGTGAAGCGACCAGATCAGGATGTCGCGCCCTCCGAAGGGTTGTTAGAGCGTTGGAGGTGAATCCGAAGTCACGGACGGGCGATCGAAGTAACCTATTGGGTTCATCGATAGCCCGCAACTTGAATCACCTTGATATCCGTCAGTTTTTGCGGTTTGGCCAAGGCAATCTTCTTGCCGGACTTCAAGTCGTCTAAGTAGTCCGCCCATGACTGCAGCATGAGCCGCCTCTCGGGGAGGAACGTCGCACGATTGTAAGCCCGCCCGTTTGGATCGAGGACCTGATGTCCAAGCTGGTGGTCAATGTAGTGTGGTTCGATGTGAAGTTCCTGCGCGAGCATGGTTCGGGCCGAAGCACGGAATCCGTGGCCACACATCTCTTCCTTTGGGATTCCAAGGCGGCGCATAGCGGCCAGCACTGCATTCTCACTCATGGGTCGGGAAGGCGAGCGAGCACTTGGGAAAACATATACCCCCTCTCCAGTTAGCTGATGGAGGCTTTGCAGGATTTCCATTGCTTGGCGAGGAAGAGGGACGATGATCTTTTCGTCAAACCCTGGGGGGCGAACCCGGTCACGATTATCCTTTGAGAGTTCTAATAGCCATTCCCCTTCTTTTAGGTCGATGTCTCCCCATTTCGCGTGACGCAGTTCCCCCGGCCTCACGAAGACCAGCGGTGCCAACTTCAAAGCGCATTGAACTGGGAATGTGCCCT
>Ga0182012_10001918_pt1 | contig 22688 bp, 19 predicted proteins | sample 612S2SmetaG_FD_120486 | JGI IMG/M metagenome (GOLD analysis project Ga0182012, IMG submission 120486) | Permafrost microbial communities from Stordalen Mire, Sweden - 612S2S metaG | ecosystem: Environmental > Terrestrial > Soil > Wetlands > Permafrost | place: Sweden: Stordalen | collected... | reverse complement strand
CGCTCGGCAATGGAAACGTACGGGCGCAGGGTGGGCCCGGTGTAGATCTGCCGGGGACGGTAGATGCGGCTCTTGGGCTCCTCCAGGATTTCCTTGTAATTGGCGATCCAGCCGGGCATGCGGCCGATGGCAAAAATGACCGGGAACATTTCCACGGGAATCCCCAGGGCCCGCATGATGATGCCGCTGTAGAAATCCACATTGGGATACAGTTTACGCTCCACAAAGTAGGAGTCCTTCATGGCCGCCGCCTCCAGATGCTTGGCAATCTCCAGCAGCCTGTCCTGGATGTTCAGTTTGGACAGGACCTGATCGCAGGCCCGCTTGATGATTTTGGCGCGCGGGTCGTAATTTTTGTAAACCCGGTGGCCGAAGCCCATGAGTTTTTTGCCGCTGTTCTTGTCCTTGGCCGCGGCGATGAACCGCGAACCGTCATCACCGTCCCGGTGGATCTGTTCGAGCATTTCGATCACCGCTTGGTTGGCGCCGCCGTGCAACGGCCCCCAGAGCGCGCAGACCCCGGCGGAGGCGGAGGCAAACAGGTTCGCCTGGCTGGAGGCCACCATGCGCACGGTGGAGGTGGAACAATTCTGCTCGTGATCCGCGTGGAGGAGAAAGATCAAATCCAGGGCCTTCACCACCTCGGGCTTGATTTCATAATCCTCGTACGGCGAGGAAAAGAGCATGTGCAGGAAATTCGCGGTGTATTTGTAGGCCTTCTTGGGGTAAATCAACGGCAACCCGTGGGATTTGCGGTAGGAATAGGCGGCGATCGTGCGGACCTGGGAGATCAATTGGGCCACGCTGAGGTCAAACTCCTTCCGGCCCCGCTGCTGGTACATGAGCTTCTCGTCGAAACAACTGGCCGCATTGATCATTGCCGAGAGGATGGCCATCGGGTGGGCGCCGGTGGGGAACCCTTCGAAGTGAAACTTCATGTCCTCATGCAGGTACTGATGGTCCGTGAGCGCATCGGAAAATGCCCGGAGTTCCACATGGGTGGGCAAATGGCCGTAAATCACCAGGAACGCCGTCTCCACAAACGTGGACTTTTCCGCCAGTTCCTCGATGGCGATGCCGCGATAGCGGAGGATGCCCTTGTCGCCGTCAATGAAGGTGATGTTGCTGGTGCAGGAGCCCGTGTTGCCGTAGCCGTCATCCAGGGTGATGCAGCCGGTGGCGGCCCGCAGGTTCGAGACATCCACCGCCCTCTCGCCTTCGCTGCCCTCGACGACAGGCAGCGTGATGACTTTGCCGTCCAGTTCCAATTTCGCCTCGTTGCTCATAGTTCACCTTATATCGTTATGTTAACATTTGATGTTCGTTAGACAAAGTTTGTGGTCAATTCCCCCGGTTGGCAAGCCACGAAAGCACATTTTCAGAAAAAAAGTCCGGCGAAGCTGGCGTTCCGGAGCGCAGATTGCGCTTTTGCTTTGGCCGGTCCCGCCTTAAATTACGGGGCAGCAAATGGCACTCAAATTGTTCAACACCCTGGCGCGCTCGGTGCAGACGTTCACGCCGCTGGACCCACGCGGCAAAAAAGTGGGCCTCTACTGCTGCGGTCCGACGGTTTATGACCACGCCCACATTGGCAACTGGCGGACCTTTGTGTTCGCCGATCTGGTGCGGCGGCACCTGGAATTCAACGGGTTTGACGTCACCCATGTGATGAACATCACGGATGTGGAGGACAAGATCATCCAGCGGGTGCGGGCGCAGAACACCACCCTGGCCGCCTTCACGGGCCCGTACGAGGCCGCGTTCCTCGCGGATTTGAAGACCCTGGGCTGCCGCGAACCCCACCACAAACCCCGCGCCACCGAACACATTCCCCAGATCATCGGCCTCATTGAAACGCTGGTCGCGCGGGGGATTGCGTATCAGGCGCCGGACGGTTCGGTCTATTTCAGCATTGACAAATATCGCGGTTGCGGCTGCCAGTACGGGCAGTTGCTCAAGTTGAATTTCGACGAAATGCGCACGGGCGAACGGGTCAAGAGCGACGAATACGCCAAGGAATCGGTGGCGGACTTTGCCTTGTGGAAGGCCCGGGTGCCGGAAGATGGCGAGGTGTTCTGGCCCAGCCCGTTTGGCGAGGGCCGGCCGGGCTGGCACATTGAATGCAGCGCCATGAGCATGGCGATTCTGGGCCCGGAGTTTGACCTGCACCTGGGCGGCGAGGATTTGATTTTCCCGCATCATGAGGATGAAATCGCCCAGAGCGAAGGGGCCACCGGCCGGCCGTTTGTGAAGTATTGGCTGCATGGCGCGCACCTGTTGGTGGAGGGCAAGAAGATGAGCAAATCGCTGGGGAATTACTTCACCCTGCGGGACTTGCTGGCCAAGGGATACACCGGCCGCGAAGTGCGCCAACTCCTCCTGAGCGCCCACTACCGCGAAACCTTCAACTTCACCCTGGAAGGCCTGGCCGCCGCCAAAACCGCCCTGAGCCGGATTGATGAATGTGTGGCCAAATTGCGCGAGCTCGCCGGGGGCGCCCCGGCCGTGCCGGAGGGCGAACTGGTCGGGGCCTTTCAGACCGCGTTGGATGACGACCTGAACATCTCCGCCGCCTGGGGCAGCGTATTCGAGTGGGTGCGGCAAACGAACCGTGCCCTGGCGGATCACAGTTTGACCATCACCCAGGCGGCGTCCGCCCTGGCCGCGTGGGAGAAGATCAACACGGTGCTGGGCATTGGACTGGCGGCCGAGGCCGAAGCGCCGGCGGAACTCCAGGCGCTCCTGGCAGAACGCCAGGCGGCGCGCCAGGCCAAGGACTTCAAACGCTCCGACGCCATCCGCGATGAATTGAAAGCCAAAGGCTGGATCATCGAAGATTCGCCGAAGGGCCAGCGCTTGAAAAAACTGTGACACCCGGCCGGTTCATCACGTTGGAGGGCCTCGAAGGCTGCGGCAAATCCACGCAGGTGAACCTGCTGGCCGAGCGCCTGGGCCGGCTGGGACACCGGGTGCGGGTGCTGCGCGAACCGGGCGGCACGCCCATTGGCGAGGAAATCCGGCATACCCTCAAGCACAGCCCGCACAACGCCGCCATGACCCCGGAGGCTGAACTCCTGCTCATGAACGCCAGCCGCGCCCAACTCGTCCGGGAAGTCATCCGCCCCGCCCTGGCCGCCGGGGAAACCATCCTCTGCGACCGCTTTTACGACTCCTCCACCGCCTATCAGGGCTACGGCCGGCAACTGGATTTGCCCGCAGTCAACGCGATCATCGATTTTGCCGTGGGCGACACCCGGCCGGACCTGACCCTCCTGCTGCAGATTCCGCCGGGCGTCAGCGCCGGGCGCCTCCGCTCCCGGCAGGCCGCCCTGCCCTTCATCCGGGACCGGTTTGAAGAAGCCAGCCAAGCCTTTTTTGACCGGGCCGCCCAAGGTTTCGCCACCCTGGCCGCCGCCGAACCCGGCCGGATACGGACCATCAACGGCACCGGGACGGTGGAAGCCGTCGCCGCCCGGATTTGGGAGCAGGTTCTAGCCAAGTGGCCGGCCCAATAGAGAATTGACTTCCGCTGGAGGCGCCCGGGCCGGCCGACCAGCTCATGCAACAAATTCGCTCACTTCGCCGGCGGGGTCTGGTCGTCCGACCATTGCTGCACCAGCGGCGCGCGTTTTTCCACTCCGCGCAGCATGGCGGCGGCGTCGGCGGGGTTGGACACCACGTGCGGCCGCAGAAACACCATGAGCTCCACTTCCTTGTTCTCCTTGTCCTTTTTGTTCACCAGCCACTTCACCCCCGGGATGGAGCCCAGCACCGGGGTTTTGCGCAAGGTGTCGGAGATTTGCTTCTGGATGATCCCGCCCAGCACCAGGGTCTGGCCGTTTTTGGCCGTCAGGTCCGTGCGGAAATTGTCCGTGTCAAACACCGAGCCGTTGTTGACCGTCTGCCCGGACACCAGGGCGGAGGATTCCACATGGATCATCAGTTCCACGTCCCCGGCGGAATTGATGTGGGGCGTCACCTCCAGGACGATGCCCACGTTCTTGTATTTGTACGTGGAGGTGGTCGTGCCCACGGAGGAGTTGAGGCTGTTGTCCGGGACGGGGACCTCCTGGCCCACGAACAACCGGCCGGTTTCATTGTCCCGGATGTTGAGCTGCGGCTCAGCCAGCACCGTGGCCTTGGTCGTCTCCTTCAAAAACTGCACCAGAAAATCCAGACTGATCGTGTTGTCCACCACGCCGGAGCGCACGGAGGTCAGCAGGCTGGCCGGGGAGAGCGAGGACCCCGTCGAACTGGCGGTGGAACCGTTGACCACGGTGGTGTTGCCAAAGCCCTTTTGGTACGAGCCGTTGCCGGCGGCCAGAAAGGAATTGTCATTGTCCTGCGCCGTGAAGGCGGTGCCGTTGGGCGCCCAGCGCACGCCAAGTTTGTCCATGAAATCGCTGGACACCTCGACCAGCCGCGCCTCGATGAGCACCTGTTCCGTCGGGGCGTCCAGTTCATCAATGAGCTTCATGATCTGCGGGAAGAAATGGACGTTGGCGGAAATCAACAGCGAGTTGCTGCGTTCATCCGCCACCGCGCGGACACGGCCGACCAGGTCGCTGACCGGGCGGACCGTCGAGGTGTTGCGGCTGCCGGAACTTTGCGAGGGGTCAGGCTGGCCGCCGAGCCAGGGATAGTAGCCGTCCTCCTTGGTGGCCGGCGGCAGGTCAAAACCGGGCTGGGCGGAGGTGGTGTCCTGCGTGGTCGAAGACTGGGCGGGGTTGTTGTTGGCCGCCGGGTTCTGCGGGTTGGCCTGGCCGGTCCCACGAAGCGGCGGCGACCCATTTTTGGCAAAAAGGATGTTGACGCTGTTGGCCACCGTGGCCGATTTGGCGAATTTCAAGTTGCAATGCAACGTGCTTTCGCCCGCCTCGGACGGTTGATCCAACTGCTTGATGATGCTTTCCACGGCGGCGAGGTTCTCCTTGGAATTGGAGGTCACAATGAGCGCGTTCGAGTAGGGTTCGCTCGTGATCCGCACCTTGCCGTAAAGCCGGCCCACGTCCCGGTCCGCGGTGTCCGAGGAGGAGTCGTCCCCATAGATGAGGTCGTAGTAGGAGCGCTGCTGCGACTTCTTCAAAAACAACTCGTTGAGCACATCCTCCATGTCGGCGGCGCTGACATACTTGAGGGGATAGATGGTGGGGGCCAGGCTGTCGTCATTCACCGGCGAGTCCAACTCCTTCACCATCTTCTCGATCCCGGGCAACTGCGCCGGCGGGGCCTGGACGACGATGGCGTTGCGCCGGCGGTCGGCCACCACGGTCAATTTCCGCGAGTTGCCGGAATTGATCGAACCATAATTGTAAATGTAACGGCTCGAGAGCCCGCCCTGTTCCTCGTTGAGATCCTGCAGTTGCTTCGCCACATCCTGGGCGTCGGCGTTTTTCAGGGTGTAGGTCACCATGACCTTGTCCACCGCGTCCTTGGTGTCCAACTGGTTGACAAAGTCCTCGATGGTTTTGAAATTGGCCTCGCTGGAGAGGATCAGCAGGGCGTTGGCCTGCGCGTCGGCGTTGACCTCCACCGTGTCCTTGAGCGCCTTGCCGTTTTTCTTCTGGTACAGCGGCTCGATCTCCCGCATCAAATCCGCGGCCTGCACATTTTTCAGGTTGATCACGCGCACCGTCACGTCCTCGGGCTTGGCCGCGTCCAGCGCGCTGATGAGGGCGCCCACGGCCCGGATGTTGTCGTTGTAGTCGGTGATGAGGATCTGGTTGGCGACCTCGTCAATTTCCACCGTGGCCTTGTCCGAAAGCGCGGTGTGGATGCGTTCCTTCAAATCCGCGGCCTGCACATGTTTGAGCGAGAAGACCTTGACCAGCCGCTGGCGGCCCGCGGGCACGTTTGTGCGGGTGTCATCAAGCAGCTCGGGGCTCATGTTGAGCTCCTTGCCTTCCGGCGCGATGATGATGGAGCTGGTGAGTTCCATGGCCGTATATCCCTCCAGGGCCAGCGCGCGGTAAACCAGGTTGATGGCCTCGCGGGTGGGGACTTTTTGGGAACTGGTGATGGTCAACTGGCATTGGACCTGCGGATGCTTGAGCACCGTCTTGCCGGTGGTTTGCGACAGCCATTGCACGACCATGTCAATATTGGCCCCTTGAAAACTCAACTGGATGGCGTCCGGCGCGTTGGTGCCGTCGGCCTGATTGGTGCTGGTGACGCCCGACCCCAGCGGCTCGGAGGCCACCCATGGCCCGGTGGCGACCGGCCCGGAGCCATCCGACCGGGCGGAACTGTCCGGCGGGGCCGACGGCATCCCGCCGGACGTGGGCAGGGCCGGGTTGGGTCGTGCGTTCCTGATGATCACCTGGGCACCGGCCCAGAAGGGCCCGAGGCCCGTCAGCAAGCCGATGACAAGGCCCAGCAGCCCGGCCGTCCGCACGGGTTTGAGAAGATTAATGATTGGTAGTTTCATTGGAATTATTGTCTGGTGTGGTTAAGAGACTCACTCCGCCCATGCCCGAAAAAATGGTCAGTTCCTGGGGCTTGCCGTTTTGTTCAATCAAGACCCGGTTGATGCCGATGCGCAGCAGCTTGAGGTCGCCCAAGGTGTCACCCGCCTTGACCATCCCGGTTTGGCCGTCGCCCGTGCGCAGAAAGGCGACCTCACCGGCGATCCCCAACAGAGCCATCGGCTGGGGGTGGATGACGGGCGCGAGCAATTCGCTGTCCACGATCTTGTCGATGCGGGCGCGCACTTCCGGCGGCAGTTCCGGCAACGGCTGGCTCATCCCCATTCCGGGCCCCGACGGGCCCATCGCCAGCCCCCGCACCGCGCCGGACCGGGCGGGCGCTTGCCCCAACGGGGCGGCCGCCCCGTTGGTTCCGGGCCTGACGGCGTTGGTCGGCATCAGGCTTTTCGCCGGCCCCGGACCATTCATCAACGCCGGGAGGTTGGTTTGCCCCGGCAGGTTTGTGGTTACCAGCACATTCGTCTGGGCCAGCACTTTGGCCGGCCCTGGCAGGTTCGTTTGCACCGGTGCGTTCGTCAGCATCAACCCGTTCGTTGGTAACAAGGCGTTGGTCAGCACGGGCAGATTCGTCAGCCCTGATAAATTCGTCGTCGGAGATGCTCCGATCCGGCCCGATGCCAGATTGGTGCCCGGAGCATTGGACCCCAAATGAAGGCCGGGCTGGTTCGTGCCCAACGGCGAATGGTTGGTGCCCGGCGACGCCGCAACCGGGACCGGCATGAGACCGTTCGGGCCGGCCGCCGGGGCCGCGTTGGTGGCCGGCGTCAGCGTCGGCACTGCGGGGATGGTCACGCGCGCAAAAGGATGGTTGCGCACCAAGGCCCGGGCCAGTTGAAACAACAACAGGGCCACCAGGACCCAACAGACCATCTTCAAAATCTTCTCGGCGTGTTCACGCATGGGGTTTGTCCTCGGTTTTCCATTGGTCAAAATCCAGTATCACGGCCGTCAAGATGATTTTAACCTGTCCCGGCCGGGTGTTGTCCGGCGTGATTTGCACTGAATCAATGATGACGGGATCCCCCAGCGTCTCCAGGCGTTTGAGCAGCCCCAAGACCGCCGGGACGGGGCCGGTGCCTTCAAATTGGAGCGTGGCCATTTCCCGGGCCGAGGACTTCGCCGGGGTTTCCCGGACCGGACCGACCTGGATGCCGCTGCCGGCGGCGGCCTTTTGAATCTGCGCGCTGGCCTCGCCCACGACCGTAGCCCGGGACAGTTTGGCGGGATCGAGTTGGTAATGATCCATCAACTTCTTGGCGGCCAACACCCGGTCGTCATAGAGCTTCAATTTCTGCCGCAGGTCGCGGGCATCAGTGACCAAATGCTGGTAGGCGGCGGACCGTTGCCCCAACGAACCCCAGACTTTATAGCCGCCGAACAACAGCAGATAGACGCCAATGGCGATGCCGCCGTAAAGGACGGTGCGTTTTTCCTGCGGGGTGAGCGTGCGCATGGTTAATTCGTTCCTCCCTGATTTGAATTGGTGGACGGGACGGAAAGCGGCACCGCCCGGGCGGCGCCCGCTTGGTTGGTGGCAAGGCTGGAAGCCGCCGGCGCCTTGACGGCGGTTTCCAGATTGGCAGACGAACCGGGCACGGCTTTTTTCAGCGGACCGGGCACGGGCGCCGGCGCCGCGCGGTTGGTTTCTCCGCCCAGTTCCGCCGGGGTCGGGCCAACGGCAAGAGTCTGCAATTGGACGGAGGGTTTCCACTGCCCGGTCATCCGGATGGTGACCTGCTGGTGATTGGGGGCGGGCGTCTGGTCCTCGACGGTGACGCTGGCAAAGAAGCCGGAGGCAATGAGTTTGGAGCGAAAATCCGCCACTTGATCGCCGTTGCGGAGGGTGCCGCGCAAGGTCATTTCCCCGCGCCGGTTCAAGGTCAGGGATTCCAGGTGAATTCCCGCCGGCGCGGCTTTGGCCAGGACATAATAGCACTCCAAATACGGCGGCTGGTTTTGTTTCAAGTACTGGAGAAACTCCAGGTCGCGATCTACATTGGTCTCCAGCAATCCCGCCCGGGCTTGGAAAGCGGCCACTTCTCCCGACAACGGCGCGGCCAGAAACAACGCCTCCAAATACGGGAAAAGCAGGACGGCCAACAGCAGCAGCGCGGCGCGAACGCCCCATTCCACCAGCGCCGGCGAGGCGGTCTGCTTGGGACCGGCCACGGGCCGGGACTGCAGCGTCAACGGCACGCCCCCCTGCTCTTCCACGAGCTTCTTCAGGCCCAAAATGGCATAAGAACAACCTGCGCCGGGACGGTGTTGCAGCGGGTCGCCGACGATCGCGTCCGTCAACCGGCGGGCGAGCGGCGCGGCAAGATCCTGCGGGCCAAAGATATATAAAGGCAGGTGGTGCCGCAGGCCGTCAACGGCTTTGGCCAAAACCTCCAAAGCGGCATCATCGGCCGATTTAATGGGCGGCAACAAACGGACAAAAGCCCGGTCCCCGGCCTCAAAACCGGCGAGTTCGGACTGCTCCGGCCCCAGTTCCAAGATCGCGTACGAGCCGGGCAGCCGGGGGCACAAAACCGTGCGGGCCAGCGCGGCCAACGTGAAAACGGCCGTCACCCCGGCGGCGGCCAGGAGCCCGGCATATTCCTCGACGATCGCCTGCTTGACGGCGGCCACCAGCACGGCCTGCTTGAACGTGCCGTCCGGTTGCAGCTGCGGTCCGCCCGACAATTGATAACCCCAGGCCAGTTCATCGGGGGACAAGGGAAATTCACTTTCAATTTGCAGCCGCACCAACGGAGGCAGCTTCTCTCCGGGCAGGGCCGGCAGCAAGAGCCGGCGCAGCGAAACTCCGCGGGCGTCAATCGCGCACCAGGCCTCGGATCGCGCCGGCCCGCCATGGGTTTTGAGGAAATGTTTGAGCGCGGCGGCGGCAGTTTCCCGGCTCGCGGCAGTCAGCCGGCCGTCCGGCGTCCGTTCCAGCGGAAATTCCGCGCCGGTGTTTTCCGTGAAGGTCTTGAGCGAGCAACCATTGAACTCAAGGTAGAGCGGCAGTGATTTCATGAAAGCGAGGTTCTTCACAAGTCATCCTCCCGCCACGAGAGCGTTTGGAGTTCGCTGAGCCCGACGTGCACAACGGCCTGGATGCGCTGCCGCGCCCCGGTGGAGGTGACGCGCCCTTCACTGAGAATGCGGTAGGTTTCCGAGCGGGTCGTGACCAGGGGCGCGATTTGTTTAAGGATGTCCGGCGTCATGCCCTGCACCTTCAGCAAATCCCCGAGGCCGGTGAAAAAGCCATTGGACTGGCGTTGCGAAATGACGGCCTGCGCCAGTTGCCGGTCCATCCCCGGCAGGCAGATCAGCACCTCCACACCGGCGGTGTTCAGGTTGACGGCGCCGGCCAGCGCGGAATCCGAACCGACCGTCACGTCATCGGCAATCTCAGTGAACAACTCCGGGCTGATCGCCCGCGAGCCGGAGGGCGCATTGCCGGCATTGCCACCCCGAGCAGGCCGGCCGCCCTGGTTCTGGTCCTGATTCTGGATGGCGGTGACATCCAGCAGATCGGCGATGCTTTGCAACTGGTTTTGGCCGCGATAGGTGACGATGGCGCGGGCAATCGGCGCGGTCACGCCTGGGAGCGCGGTCAAGGATTGTTCGTCGGCGGTCTGGACATTCACGCGGTCCTCGCCGGCGGCATTGACGTTGTTGACCGTCGAATTGACGGTCAACGAATTCGCCCAGCCCAGATCGTCCGTCTCCACCGCACCGGGCGTCGCAAATTCTTCCCCGTTTTCGCCGGCGACATCCAGCAGTTCGTTGAGATGAGCATCCCGGCCATAGACCAACTGCGGGGTGACGCCCCGGACCATCAGAAGTTCGCGCACCGTTTCAAACGAACCGCCCCGCGGTTGCGACGGCGGCCGCAGCGAGGCGTAATAATCATTTTCGGCGACGGCGGTCGTCAGCTTGTTGCCACCCCGCCAGCCATCAATGGCGGCCAGGACATCCGGGGTCATGCCGGGCAGGAGGTTGAGTTCATCGGTCGTGGCCGTGTTGAGGTTGAGGCGGCTTTCCTCGTCGCTGACGCCATAAACAATCCCGCCGCCTTCATCGGAGCGGGCCCGGCGGATCACCCGATACACCCCGCGACCCAAGGTGATGTCCCGGAATTGCGCGGCGTTGTCGTAGAGCGTGTGGTCATGACTGGTGCGGGACCGGCTGCGATCGTGGGCGTTTTGGTACAGCAAGGCCCGCGCTTTTTCCACGCCCGCGAGCGCCAGATAATGCGCCTGAATGCGGTCGCCAAAATTCTTCCCCACCAGCAAATCCATGCGCACGGTGTGCAACACCCCAACGGCCAGCACCGACAGCAGCGCCAGGCACCAGAGCAAACCGACGAGGATGGAGGCTTCCTGCCGCATGCTATGGGTTATTCCCGGGGTTGGGGGTGTTGGCGACGTCGGGGCCGGTATTAGCCCCGCTGTTCGTCGCCGACGCAGCGGCCTGGACCGCCCCGGCCAGGTTCAGGCAGACCACGGTTTGGAACACCAGCGGCGGCTCGGGCTTCTCCGCTTCCATGGCCGCGGTACGCCGCGGACTGGAATCCAGATACAACGTGATGCGCACGGCGTTGGGCAGCCCGGTCATGGCGGTGCCGGCGCCCGCCCCCGAGGTCTTCTGCCCGCGTTGCTTCACCTCGCCCCAACTGGCGTACCAATCCAACCCGTCGAAATATTCCAATTTCAGCCCGCGCACGCCTTGGGCGATTTCTTCCCGGCTGCCGCCCGAAAGCGGGTCCGGCGCAATGATGGGATTTCGCCGGCGCCACAGGGCCAGCCTTCCGGTGTCGGCATCGTGATCCACGAAAAAGCTCTCCTGGCAGTAGTCGCCTTCGCCAAGGCGGCGGGGCGTATGATTGTGCGTGGCGAAATCCAGGTTGTCCGCCTCCGCCTCGCCCAGCACCCGGGCGGTGCCGACGAACTCCGCGTCGGGCGACAATGAGCAGGCGGCGCGCAAGTCGGCGGTCATGATGGCCATGGCCACCCGGGCGTTCTGGAGAATTTCCGTGCGGGGCGTGATGATCTTCTGCGTAGAATAACCCGCGCTCAGGCAGGCGTACGCACTCACCAAAATCAACGCCATCAGGGCGGAGGCGATCATCACCTCGATCAAGGTGAAGCCGGCGGAACGCGGCGTTGAACGGCCTGCGGTCATTCGCCAGCCCCTCCTTTGGATTTCGGCTTTGGGGATTTTTCGGGCGCGGTGGCGGGCACCTCAAACAACAGCGTCTTCAACTCGTATATCAGAGCGCCGGTTTTCGCATGCTCCACCGCCACGGTCACTTCATGCAGGCCGTCCACGTCGGCCGGGCTGATGGTTTGCCGCCAGCGGTACAGTGGCAGTTCGTCCCCGCAATCGCCCTCGGTGGTTTCATCCACCAACCCCGTGCCGGCACGCAAGGTTTCAATCTGGCCGGCGGCAAAGAGCGCGGCGGTGGTTTGCTGTTCGGAATCCTTGCTCGAGGCCAGGGCGGTGGTGAAGCCCTGCGTCAGCCCCACCACGGCCACCGCCAAGATCAAAATCGCGATCATCACCTCCACCAGCGAGAACCCGGCGCGGGCGGTTCCGCAACCCGCCCCGGGAGTGTGGCATTGATGCCGCTTCAGCGCGCACCGCATGCACAATTCCCGAAACGCCTGACCCGGCTGGCACTGGCACGTGGAAACGACGTAAACGGCACGCTCCCATCGCAAAATGCGTCCCGCCACAACCGCGCTCCGGCCAGTGTTCATCACAGCGTTCATTGGCGGGCCAGCTCCTCCACTAGGACGCGGGCGGTGATCGGGTTGATTTTCAAGGCCAGCCGGAACCCTTCGCGGTCGGTGAGTTCAATAACCCCCGAATCAGCCGTGCCGTCGGGATAAAAGGCGATGGTCGCGCCCAAATCCGGCACCGCCGCGCTGGTGTCCAGCATCACGGCTTGGTCTGCCCCAGTGTCCAACGCTGCATCCGGCCGTTGAAAGGCGAGGGTGATTTTGGAATTCAATTCGCCCGCGCCACCGGTCTCATCGACCGGAATGAACTTTTCCTGACCACCGTCCCACACCTGTTTTTCCACCAGATAACGTCCGGTCTTTTCATTCAACCGGACGCGCCGCACCTGGTTCAGGCTGACGGCGCGGCCGTAGGCAAGATCGAAGACATCCAGCAATTCCCGGCTGGCGGAGCGGAGCAGCGCATCCTGATAGCTGCCCTGCATCTCCGGGATGATCAACGCCGTCAAGACGCCAATGATCGTGACGACGACCATCAGTTCAATCAGCGTGAACGCCGCGCGGCGTACAGTTGTTTGCGCCGAGTTCATCACCAATTGCCAATTTCCGCGTTTGCCCCTTCGCCACCCGAGCCGGTCGGACCGCGCGACCAGATATCGAAGCTGGTGGGATGATGCGTGCCGGGATAACTGTATTGGAACTGGTTGCCCCACGGATCGTTGCGCAGCATTTTGATGTACGGCCCGCGCCACTTCTGTTCGTCCCCGGCGGGCGCGTCCACCAATGCTTTGAGCCCCTCCTCCGAGCTGGGATACCGGTCCATGTGAACATTATACCTTTCCAGGGCCGATTCCAGTTCGGCCACCTGTGATTTGGCGGCGCTGATTTTGGCGTCCTGCGTCGTGCCCATGAACTGGGGGATGATGGTGGCGGCCAGAATGCCGAGAATCACCACCACCACCATGATCTCGATCAGCGTGAAGGCGGCGGACAGGTTCGTTTTAATTTTCATGGGTAAATATTGGTTAAAGCGAAGGGTTAATGGATGGCCCGGCTCATCCGGAAGATGGGCAGCAGAATGGCGATGACCATGAAGCCCACCAAGGCGCCCACCACCATGATCAACGCGGGGGCGAGCAGGGAAATGAGGGTCTTGATCCGGCCGCGCATGTGGCGCTCCTCAATGTCGGCAACTTTCAGGAGCATATCATCCAGCGTGCCCGACTCCTCGCCCACATCGATCATCTGGATGGCTGTGCGGGGGAAGATGCCCATTTTGCGCAGGGGGGTGGCCAGCGAATCGCCGCTGCGCGTCTCCTCGGCCACGCGCGCCACCTGCCCGGCCAGCATCCGGTTGCCAATGGTGTGTTCCACAATCTTCAATGCCGGCAGCAGCGACACCCCGCTGTTGACCAGCGTGCCCAACGTCCGGGCAAACCGCCCCAAGGCCGACGAGCGATACACCGGCCCGATGAACGGCAACCGCAGCTTGAGCTTGTCCCAGCCCACCTTGCCGGACTCGGTCCGCATGAGCTGGCGCAGCCCAAAACCGGCCAGGGCAAGTCCCACGAGCAGGACCAGCCAGAAGCGGTGGAGGAAGCTGCTGACCTTGAGCAGAATCAGTGTCGGCAACGGCAGCACCGGGAGCATGTCCTGCAACATGCTGAACAACCGCGGCATCACGACCGTCAGCAGCACGGTCACGGTGATCAGACCGAAGATCAACACAAACACCGGATAAGCCACGGCCGCGCTGACTTCGCCGCGCACCTCGTCCTCATGCTCCAGCAGGTTCGCCAGATCTTCCATGACCTTGGGCAATACCCCGGCCTCCTCACCCACGCGGATCATGCTGACGTAGAGATTGCCGAACAACTGCGGATGCTCCGCCAGCGCGGCGGACAGTGAGGCGCCCCGGCGCAAGGTCTCGGACACTTTCACCACCACGGCTTTCAAGGCCGGATTCTCCTCCTCCGCTCCGAGGCTTTCCAACGCTTGCGGGATGGGGATCCCCGCCCCGAGCAGGGCGCTCATCTCGCGGGTGAAGGCCGTGACATCCCGACGCTTGATCCGCCGGCCCGAAGGTACCGCCGCCGCAGCGGCCGGGCGGGACGCAGGGGCGGCCCCGGCGGCGGCGCACACCTCCAAGTGCGAGGGAAACAGCCCGCGCTGGCCGAGCAACTGCAGGGCGGCGCGCCGGTCATCGGCTTCGATCAAGCCTTCCACCGCCGCTCCCCCGGCCGCCACCGCCTGGTAACGAAAGGAGTTCATTCCTGCAAATCCCCCGACGACACCCGCAGGATCTCCTCCAGCGAGATGATGCCCGCCGCCGCCTTCTGCAGCGCGTCCTGGTGCATGGTGATCATGCTGCGTTGCGCGACCGTCTTCAGTTCGGCGTTGGAGCGTTTTTGCAAAATCATTTCCTTCAGCTCCGGCGTCAGCGAGAGCAATTCAAAAATCCCCGTCCGGCCCCGGCAGCCCGTGCCGCGGCATTCCTCGCACCCCTGCCCTTGGTAAAACGTCCCGGAAATCGCCCGGCCTCCCAGCGCTTCCACCTGGTCACGAATGATCCCCGTCACCGGATATTCCACCTTGCACGCCGGACAGATGATCCGCACCAATCGCTGCGCCAGCACCCCTTCCAGCGAGGACGCAATCAGAAACGCCTCCACCCCCATGTCCAGCAGGCGTGTGACCGCCCCGGTGGAATCGTTCGTGTGAAGCGTGCTGAACACCTGATGCCCCGTCAGCGCCGCACGGATGGCGATCTCCGCCGTCTCCGAATCCCGGATTTCCCCCACCATCACCACATCCGGGTCCTGCCGCAAGATCGAGCGCAACCCGGTGGCGAAGGTGAAATTACGTGTGGGCCGGACGGGTATCTGCGCCACCCCGGCCAGTTCATATTCCACCGGATCCTCAATCGTCAGAATTTTCAACTCCGGCGTGTAGATGCTCTGCAAGATGGAGTACAGGGTCGTGGTCTTGCCGCTGCCCGTCGGCCCGGTGGTGAGGAACAACCCGTGAGGTTTTTCCACCATGCGCGCCAGCGTCGCTGTGCGCGCGGCATCCAGGCCCAACTCGCGGGTGGTCATAAGCTTGGAATGCTTCTCCAGCAACCGCATCACCAGGCTCTCGCCGTAGATGGTGGGCATGGTTCCCACCCGGATGTCCACCCGGTTGCCGCGGTGGTTGATCTGGATGTGTCCGTCCTGGGGCATGAACCGTTCGGCGATGTTCATGTCGGCCATGATCTTGATGCGCGACACCAGCGCCGCATGAAGCTGCTTGGGCGGCGGCTGCTTCTCCTGCAACAATCCGTCCACCCGGTAGCGCAATTGCAATGTCTCCTCGAAGGGCACCACATGGATGTCGCTCGCCCGTTCCCGCAACGCCGTGGAGATGATGAGGTTCACCAAGTTGACCACGGTCGGCTCGTTGGCCATCACCTCGATGTCATGGAGATTCCGCGTCTCGCCGTCCACGGTCTGCTGCGGGTGGAGATTCTCGATCATCTGTTCCACCGTCACCTGATAGGCTCCGGCGATCTTCTCCAGAATCTCGTTGAGCGGCGCGGTCTGCTCCTCGATTTCCAGCCCGGTCAACAGCCGTAGATCATCAATCACCCGCGCGTCCGCCGGGGCGGCGGTGGCGACGACCAGCCCACCGCGCCGCAGCTCCAGCGGCAGGATCCGGTGCTGCTTCGCAAACCCGGCCGGCACCAGCCGGACCACGTCCGGCGACACTTCCAGCCGCGCGGGACCAGCCGGCCCCGATGATTCCCCGGGCAACACACTCGCTCCATTCATGACAGGACAATTAAAATGGCCGGATGGAACCGCGCGCAATCGTTGCGTTCAGAGCCCAAACCTGGCCTTGCATTTGAATATGGTGTACCTGATTGAATATAGACACCGAAGATTAAAAAACGTTCCGAACTATTTTACAGCCAAGGACAGGGCTTGCCGGCGCGCCGTCCCGTCACCTGTTGGGGACCAGCGCGCTCCGCCGTCCCGGTCGCCAGATGCTGCGTCAGGTGACGAAACCAGCCCAAGCCGGACGCGTGTAAGGAGGGGAATTTCAGCCCGGAAGACGGCGGCAAAAAATGAAACTGTGATTTTGGTTATTTATGGTTGTTTTTGGTTATTTCCGGCCGCGATTTCAATCGGAACACAATGATTTACAATAACTTATACCGTTTATCGGCATTTCCCGCCGGATTGTTGCTGGAAAACAAGAATTGCAATGTTTTTGCAATACCCGCCCTGGATTCGACAGATCAACGCCTCGTGATCGGTTGATGCTTATTAATTAATACCTGACCGTCGCTTCCCGGTTGACATTCCCGCGCGGGTTGGCTCTTAATACGGCGTTGACTGGCCACGCGCATGGACCTCAATCCCGCCATCATCTGCCTGCTCACCTTTGTCATTCATTTGATTGGCACGCTGGCGTATGCCGTGCGCATCGCCGGGGTGCGGACGCGGCGCATCGCGGTCTCGTTTGCGCTCTTCAACATTACGGGCGTTGACCCGCAACTCTCCGTGATGACCGACGACGTCGTCGAAGGCCGGCGGAGCGAACCCCGCTTCCGCCGGGCGATCGTCTGGTTGGTGGGCGGCCGCCTGACCGGCACCGTGCTGGCGCAACTGCTCCTCGTTCCCGCCGCCGGAGTGATCGTCTTTGTCGCGCAGAAGTTATGAAATAAAAAAGTGTCCCCTTTGGGTGCGGCCGGCCATATAACAGGTGGATGAAGCCGGATGACATGACATTGGTGCGGGAGTATGCCGCCCACCAATCGGACGCCGCGTTCGCCGGCCTGGTGGAACGCCACCTTGGATTGGTGTATTCGGCGGCGTTGCGCCAGGTGACGGACGCCGCCCTCGCGCAGGAAGTGACGCAGGCTGTTTTCCTGGTCCTGGCCCGCAAGGCGTCGTCGCTGGGGCCGGGCACCATCGTGTCCGCGTGGCTCTATCGCACCACGCGTTATGCCGCGGCGGATGTCTTGCGCGCCGGCCGCCGGCGGCGGCGCCATGAACAGGAGGCTTACATGCAATCCACCTTGAATGAACCCGGACCCGACCCGGCGGCGGCTTGGACGCACATTGCACCGCTGTTGGATGAAGCCATGATGCAACTTGCGGAAAAGGACCGCAGTGCGCTCGTGCTTCGGTATTTCGAGGCCCGCAGTTTGCGCGAGGTGGGCCTGAAGCTGGGCGCCAGTGAGGCGGCCGCCAAAAAACGTGTGCTGCGGGCGCTGGAAAAGCTGCGGAAATTCTTCACCCGGCGCGGAATGACGCTGACCACCACGGCCATCGTGGGCGCGGTGGCGGCCAACGCCGTGCAGGCCGCCCCGGCGGGGCTGGCCGCCACCGTCACCGCCGCCGCCACCTCGGGCGCCGCGCTGACCGGAACCCAGATCGCAGTGATGAAAGGAACCATGAAAACACTGACCTGGCTGAAGCTCAAATTTGCGGCGGGCCTGACCGCCGCCATCCTGTGTGCCGGAGCCGCGGCCACCGTGGCCCTGTCCGACAGCGGCGATCCTTCGGCCGCCGCCCGGGCCTGGCGCGAGGTCGTCGCTTCCCGGCGGCCGCCCACCCCGCCCTTGTGGTGGGCCATCAAGACCCCCGACCGTTCGGCGAGTCTGCGATGGATGACGGAGGTTTACGAGCCAGCCTTGCTGAAGAGCGCCGATCTGGCCCGCGACTTTTACGTCCGATTTCCGGCGGACACCAACGCCCCGGCCGCCCGGGTGATCGAATTCCAGCAGTTGGACGCGCTACGCGGAGCCACCCAACCCTCGACCTCGACCGCTGTGATGACGCGGTTGGTGGCGTTGGAGACGGAGTTGCTCAGCGATGCCGCGCTGGATGAAAAACAACGTTTCCTCGTGCGGGACAAACAGGTGGCCCGGCTAGCTGCCGCCGCGCCGGCGGAGTTTGAGAAATACGCCGAGGCCCTGCGCCGGGATTACCCCGACAAGCCGAACTCCTATTATTACCTGTTCCGCATCTTGGACCAGAGCAACACCGAAAAAGCCCGCGCCCTGGCCGGGGAAATGACCGATCCGCGCGCGCCGGAAAGGATCCAGACGTTGGCCCAAGGCACCCTTCACCGCTACGATGCCGCGGGCCATCCCCTGTCGCTCCGGTTCAAAGCCGTGGACGGCCGGGCGGTGGATCTGGCCGCCCTGACAGGCAAGGTGGTGTTGGTGGTGTTCTGGCAGGCCAGCGAACCCGCCCCGGCGGTGGTGTTGCCGTCCGTGACGGCGGCCTGGCAAAAATATCAACCGCAAGGATTTGAAGTGATTGGCATCAGCCTGAACCACGATCCCGCCCGGCTGGCCGCCTTTGTGAAGGAACATGGCATCGGCTGGCCGCAGTATTGCGATGCGCAAGGCGTCACCAACAAATTTGCCCGGGAGTTTGGCATCCTCAACGTGCCGGTGGGGCTGTTGGTGGACAAGCAGGGCGTCCTGCGGGACGCCAACGTGGATTTCAAGCATCTGGATGCCGCGGTGGCCGGCTTGCTGGCGGAGTAGAGGCGCGCACATATACTTGCAAGTGCCCTGATGAGGGAGGAAACCTTCTGGATCGGACGTTGGGCGGCCAAAGCGGCGGAGGGCCGCCGCACTCCAGGACGCTGCCGCGACCCCCGGCAGGTCAATGTGCCAGTGGATGGTCAGTAAATGGTAGTGGGTCCTGTTTCTTAAGCCGACACCCGCCTCGACGGGCTGTGCTCATGGAAGAAATTATGAGAGATGAGCGCCTCCTCCCCCATTAAGGCATGGAGGAGAGGGAGAAGATACCTTGGCCGCACCTATTCACATGGTCTCGTGTCGCAGTTAATCAGTGGGTTGCGACGCCGGTTTCTTAAACGAAAGGCCGGGATTCATCACCACGAAATACGCGAAATTCACATAATAAAACGGGGTTGGGGGAGGCATCCCGACGATACTTCGAAAGCTTTGGCGTATTCCTGAAACGCGTCGAAAAGCCGCGCGGGTTTCGACACATTGGCAAAACGTGCAGATGGCGGCGACACGTCATGCGGTGAGCACTTTCAAGAGGGCCGGGTGTTTGTAGAGCACTTCGCGCCCCCTTTTTTCACCCTTGAGCACGCCGCAAAGTTCTGCCAAGAATTGCAGGCGAAGGGTGGCCCGGACGGCAACGGTTTTACAAGTCGTCAGCCACGGTTTTTAGGTTCCCTTCGCAAGCGGTAAAGCCGTTCCGTGAAACCGCCTTCGCCCACATCAGCAATCCCGGCTCACTCATCGCTCAAATCTTTGGGCTTGGCGTTGAGGGTTTCTTACGGCCGGCGGGCGCCTTCCGACCGGTTAAACGCCACGATGTCCTCATACCGCACTCCCGTGCCGCCAAAGATATCCAGCGCCGACCCGATGGCCAGGTCAATCCGACCCCGGCCCAAACGCGTCACGTCCGCCAAATCCGCCAGCGACCTGGCCCCCCCGGCGTAGGTCGTGGGAATGGGTGTGTGCGTCCCCAACATTTCCACCAGTTCCCGGTCAATCCCCTGGCACAAACCCTCCACATCCACGGCGTGGACGAGAAACTCGCAGCAGTACCGGGAGAACTGTTGCAGCGTCTCCGCCGTCACGGTCAGTTCGGTAAACTTCTGCCACCGGTCCGTCACGACGTAATAGCGGCCGTCGCGCCGCCGACAGCTCAGATCGAGGACCAGCCGTTCCGGTCCCACCAGCCGGCTGAGTTGTTCCAACCGGTCCCAATCCACCCGGCCTTCCCGGAACACCCAGCTTGTGACGATCACCTGCGCCGCCTCCGCCGCCAGCCAGCCGGCGGCGTTTTCCGCGGTGACGCCGCCGCCGATTTGCAATCCCCCGGGATAGGCCGCCAGCGCGGCCCGCGCGGCGGGCTCGTTGCCCGGTCCCAGCAGGATCACGTGGCCGCCCGTCAGGCCGTCCCGCCGGTACAACTGCGCATACCACGCGGCCGGCCGCTCGGAGACAAAATTCGTGCGCAAGCCCGCGTCGCCCAGCGTGCCGCCGACGATTTGCTTCACTTTACCCTCATGCAGGTCAATGCAGGGACGGAACATGCCAGCAGCTTAACGCCGCGCGGGCAAAAAATCCATCCCGGGACGGATATAAATCCAGCATTCAACCCGAACTCCGAAGTCGGGGAGCACGCCCGCCCTCGCGGCCAGCAGTCTGGACGTATGGAGCCACGCACAGTGGCGGATTGTTCAGTTCGGACGGGGTTTTCCGCGAGGGCGCGGAAAACTGCGCCCGGGGCGGGCGCGCTCCCCACTCTGGTTGCGGAGTTCGGCATTCAAATGAGGTTGCATATAGCGTGGGGCTGAACCAGAGTGTCCCATGGATCCATTTCAACCGCAGAGCGGGAACGCCCACTGGGTGCTGATGGAGGAAGAAACACGGGTGCCTGCTCGCGCTGGCGCGCTCGCGGCGGCGGACGAGGGCGTCCGCCGCTGCGCCCGGGGCGGGCGCGCTCCCCAGTTTCTTAAAAGGAACGCAGATGAATGCAGATAAAAACCGAAACGAGCCGTTGATCCGGTCCAGACCTGACCGGGAACCTGCTGGCGCCCCGGTTTTCGGCCTTGGCCAGCCCTCCTCATCCGCGTCTCCCACTTTGCGGGACGTCTCCCCCATTACGGGACGGTTCAGCGCTTTTTCAACTGCATGGTTCCGGCGTGGATCCATCGCCAAAATCCTCGGGGCGGGCTGCGTGGTCGGCGGGCTCATGGGAACCGCCGTGCAGGCGCAGCCGACCGACGCGGTGGTGACCCTGCCCGACCTGATGCAGGGCGCGCAACAATGGGCACAGGAGAACTTGGATACGAACGTGCTGGCGGCCCTGTCGCAAATTGACCCGGCGGCGGTGCAGCGTTTTTACCAGGATTTGCAGGCGCGCTTGCAAGGGGATTATGTGGTGGATTTGGCCGCGCTGCGGCAAACCGCCCGGACCCTGCTGCCTCTGCTGCAAAGCCGCGAGGAAACCCGCCCCTATGCCGCCTGGTTGCAGTCGGAGATGGACTATCTGGATGTGGCGGAGGAAATCCGCCAGGCCGCGCCGCCGCCGCCGCCGGCGGCCCTCACCAATCAGCCGCCGCCCATGATCAACAACCCCTCGCCGCAAAAGGAACGCGCGTTGTGGGTGGCCCACGACACCGGTCGTCCCTGGCCGGCGGGGGCCAAAGCGTATGTGACGGAACTGAAGCCGGTCTTCGCGGCCCAAAAGGTGCCGCCGGAACTGGTGTGGGTGGCGGAGGTGGAATCGGGTTTTGACGCCCGGGCCGAGAGCCCGGCGGGGGCCGCCGGCTTGTTTCAGTTGATGCCGGACACGGCCCGGCGGTTCGGGCTGTCGTTATGGCCGCGCGACCAGCGCTACCAGGCGGAGCCCAGCGCCAAGGCCTCGGCGGACTATCTCAAATACCTTTACACCCGGTTCCAAGACTGGCGTCTGGCCGTGGCCGCCTACAATGCCGGGGAAGGCACGGTCCAGAAGCAGTTGACCCGGCACGCGGCCGCGCGTTACGACGAGATAGCCGGCCATCTACCGGCCGAGACGCAGATGTATGTGCCCCGGGTGGAGGCGGTGCTGCTGGAGCGGGAAGGCGCCACCTTGGAGCAACTGCCCCCGCCGCAAAACTGAGCGGCCCCGGACGACCATGATTTTCGAAAAAATGCGAACTGACCCAGGCGGCGCGGCGGCGCAGGAAAGGACCCCTTAAAGGCGCACCCATTCTGAAATATGCCGATACCATTGACCCCTTTCCCGCAGAGCGAAGAAGCCGAGACCCTTGCAGACGTCTTGACAGTCAATGGGCTGTCACGGTCGGCTTTGCCGCAGTGTCGGGGGTCAGGTAAATGGTCCGGTTCGGCCAATCCGTCTCGATGGGCATGTATTCCGCGGCGGCGTGGTAACCGGGCGCCTCAATGATTAAAAAGTGATTATGCGTCAGATCCGGTCCGCGAACGACCATGGGCACATGATGCCAGGCCATGACGTTGGGCAAATCAAAGCTTCCATCGGCTGCGGAGACAATCACATTTGAGGGATCCCGCTGGTCATAAAGCCTGGCTCTGGCCACGGGTTGGTGCGTATTTTGGTCCAAGACCCTGCCCCAAACGTGCCCCGCCACATCGCTGCGCCACGCGACACAGCCGCCACAAACGAGCGTCAGGACCAACAGGGACAGACGGATGGCGTTCATGATGTCCAAAACTCGAAAGCTGTGACGCGGTCAAGAGATCGGAGGCTTTTTGTGATCATGCCGGCTGCCATGAATTCATCAAAACAGACCGGCAGATTTCCGTCAAGGAGTATCAACGTATGAGTATCAACGTATGCGGCCGGGGGCCGGGAAAAGGGAAAAGAAAAAGGGGTCACCCATAGGATGGTTCGTTTTTTATTGGGGTTTGCGGGGTGCGTTAGACCCGCGCCCTGGGGGCATGGGGGTGAATGTGGCG
>Ga0182012_10001917_pt1 | contig 22694 bp, 19 predicted proteins | sample 612S2SmetaG_FD_120486 | JGI IMG/M metagenome (GOLD analysis project Ga0182012, IMG submission 120486) | Permafrost microbial communities from Stordalen Mire, Sweden - 612S2S metaG | ecosystem: Environmental > Terrestrial > Soil > Wetlands > Permafrost | place: Sweden: Stordalen | collected... | reverse complement strand
GGCGAGGCGCACTAATTTCATATGGATTTACTCCTCAATAAGAGGGGACGGTTTTGAGCCGCCCCCGTTACGCACTTGTCTCCAGTGTAAGTGAAGTTTAATTTCCCGGCGCAGCGGCCTTTATTGGGCGGCCGAGAAATGGGCCCGGCGGTTGCGCTGGTAACAATCCTCCGTCGGCTCTGTGCAGATGGGCCGCTCTTTGCCGAAGCTTACGGTTTTCAGTTTGTCGCCGGGAACGCCCAGGGCGATCAGCGCATCTTTGGTAGCTGCCGCGCGCCGGTCACCCAGCGCCAGGTTGTATTCAGCGGAGCCGCGCTCGTCGCAGTGGCCTTCAATGGTCACCACGAAATTGGAATCCATCTGGAAGACCGTTTTCAACGCGCTGGCGTCACCTTGCAAGATGGCCTGGTCTTCGCCGCGAATTTCGCTTTTGTCGTAATCGAAGTGGATATCCTGCACCTGCTTGGCGAGAATTTCTTGGATGGTCGGCTGGGACGCGGTCGGAATCGGCGCAGGGGCTGGCGGCGAGCTCACGGTTACCGTGGCGTCGGCCTCAGACGTGCCGCCCGGTCCAGTGGCTGTTAAATGGTAAGTGGTGGTGGCCGTTGGATAAACGCCGCGCCGTCCGTTCGGGCTCACATCCCCGATGTTGTTGTCAATCTTAACGCTCGTCGCATCGGTCACAGACCAGCGGAGGGACGAAGGCTGGCCTACCGTCACGGTGGTCGGTTCGGCGCTAAAATAGCCAATGGCTGGCTTTGGCCCTGGCGCGGTATTGTCCGGCAATGGTGCAGGCGCAGCCGGGGGCGGCGGCGGAATCTTTTTCTTACACCCTGCCGACATGCCTAGAACCAGCACGGCCATAAGCGCGAGCGTTACTTTTTGTTTTGTCATCATTTCAATTCAATCCCTCCTGAATCCTTAATTTCAGTATCGTAAATCACTTCTCCGCATTGACCCAAACCGGCTTTTCATTGCTACCGGTTTGCGTCAGCGGGTGTTTTCCTGTTCCGTCGGCGTTCATCACCCAGATCTGCGATTGTGCGCCGCGTTTGGAGGCGTACACGATGTGCGCACCATCCGGAGCCCAGCATGGGTTTTCGTTGCGGCCTTCGTTGGCCGTGAGTTGTAAGGTGTCTCTGGTGATCACGTCCATCACGAAAATGTTGTAATTGCCCGGTTCAAACCCTTTGGTCCAGGCGAACGCGATGTGGGTACCATCTGGGCTCCACGAGGGGTTCGTGGCTTCGCCGGTGCCCGCCGAAAGCCGCTGCACATCGGTGCCTTCCATATTCATTTTGTAAACCTGGGGCAAGCCAGAACGGCCCGATACGTCCACTAAATCGAGGCCGGTCTTCGGATTGATCTTCGCTTCTACTTCAATCACGCCCGAATTGGTCAAGCGGCGGAAGCCGGTGCCGTCGGCATTGGCAATGTAGAGCTGCGCTGCGCCGCCCGCGGCGGTCGATGAAAACACGACCTGTTTCGAATCCGGCGTAAAGGAAACGAACGCATTCATGGACGCGCGCTGATTATAGAAAGGCAGTTTGCGATTCGTGTCGAGCGAGAAAAGTTGAATGGCGGGATAGCCCGAAGCGTATGTGGTGAAGGCGACAATGTGGCCATCCGGCGAAACCGAGGGGAACGTCGAGATCGAATTATATTTGGTGATCTGGTGTTGATCGCTTCCATCCCAATTCATCACCCAGATTTCTTTGGAACCCGTCCGGTTTGACACGAACACAATGCGCGAACCGATCAAGCTTTGGCCGCCGAACTGGGCCAGAATATCGGCCGCGTAATGATGAGCGGCATCAACAGCGCCAGCTTGATCCAGCGATCCCGTGTAGACTTTGCCAAATGCCTGCGCTTGTTGCAGATCAGTAATGGTGGCCGACGTGGTGTAGAAGTAGCCAAACACCACGAACAATCCGCGATCTTCCGCGCCGTAGCCGATACCCAGATAATTCGCGTTAGCGGGCGCCGCAGCCCAATCGGCTAAACGGTAGCCGGGTGTGGGCGCGGGCCTTGCATTGGCTGCCGCTTCGCCAGCCGCCAAGTCGGCCGGCACTTGTGGGATGCGCAGCGGATAAAGCGTCTTCGGCAAGAATTTGATCTGCGGCGAACTTTGCAAATCGCTCTGCACAGTGCTGTTAAAAACGGCCATGAGCGAGGGAGCAGTGGTTCCGGTGGCTCGAAAATCAGGGACAGCGACGATTGGTTTTTCGCCGCCCTTTATGACTACACCGTTCAATTGCTGCGTCTGTGCGGAGGCAACTCCAACTGCTAATAAGAATGAGAGAGAAAGGGTAAATGTGCGCATCAGCGTATATCGCGTATATCGAAAAGAAATTCAGCCAGGATATTGTTCCCCGCCAGTTGCGGAGGGTAAGGGGTTAGAGGATCGGATGCATAGACGGCGCGCAACGCGGTGTTGTCAATCTCCGGGTTGCCGCTGGATTGGACGATTTTCGCATCCTGGATCTTACCATTCAAGATGTGGAAGTCGACGATGGCGGGCTGTGTTTGCATGCGCGCGCTCAAGCCGTTGGTTTGCCAGTTGTCGGAAAGGCGCTGGCTAATGAGGTTCGCATAATAGCCATAGTGGCTGCCTAGGGGCGAGTTGGGGTTAACGCCGACTCGCGCGCCGCCCGATTGCGCGCCGTACATGGGATTGGACATGGCCTGCTTCGACTGGCTGTACACCTGATTCGGCGGCGCAGGCACGGTGTAATTTTGTTTGGGCTTCGGCTGCTCTTTTTGCGGCTTCAGTTTATCGGGAATTTGGAAAGCATCTTTCGGTGGTTCCGGCAGCTTTTTTTCTACTTCTTTTTCTTTTTCGGGTGGCGCAGTGGGCACTAGCGAATCGGTGTCATGCGCCACAGGATTCGGCGGGGCTTGCCTCTGCGGAATGGGGATGGTCTTGGCTACCGATACCGCGTAAGCGGGTCCACCTGCTGGATTCGGATCGCCCAGCGCCTCGCCCTTTTGGTTCATCCAGAACCAGCCTAGAAACATCACGGCGACGACGCAGCCATGTACCAACAGCGAGCCGATGAACGGCAGCGCCATTGGGTCGCGCTCGTCGAGGATGTCACTATGCTGCTGCATACGATGTTAAGGCGCTTGGCGCGCAGAATCGGTGGGCGCCGTCACCATTTTCACCTCGTACTTGGCTTCGCCTAATTCAGCCACCACTTGCGCAATCGGGTCCCACGGCGTTTGTTTATCGGCACGCACATAAACCGCGGTAGCATTGCGGAAGCGGGCGCGAATGCCCTGCGGCAACTGGTGAATGTTGATGGGCTTTTCGTTCAGAAACGATTCGCCGTCTTTGGTCAGGCTCACCACCGGCAAATCTTGCGCGGTATTCTGCACACGCTTGACGGCCGGCACTTTGATATCGAGGCCGAACTCCATCACGTTGGCCGTGATCATGAAAATAATGAGCAGGACCAGGACGACGTCCACCAGCGGAACGATGTTGATTTCGGACATGGCGGCGGGTCCGCCAAAGCGCCGGCCGCGATGCCCCCCGCCACTACTGTTAAAGGAGAAGGCCATTGTCCGTTAGCCTCCGAAATCGCGTTCCGCGAAGTTTTGGAATTCAATCGCAAAATCTTCCATCCGGGTACCCAGTTCACGAATACGGCTGCCGAAGATGTTGTAGAAGATGGCCGCCGGAATGGCGGCGGCCAAGCCAACCGCCGTGGTAACCAGCGCTTCCGAAATGCCGGGCGCCACCGCGCGCAGACTCGCGCTACCCGCTGTACCCAGACCTTCGAACGCATCAATGATGCCCCACACCGTGCCGAACAAGCCGATGAAGGGGGAGACCGAAGCCACCGTAGCCAACCAGGGCATGTTCTGTTCCAGCTTCGTTACTTCTTCGCTGATGCCGAGTTGCAGGCTTCGTTCCACCGATGCTTTGTTCACCAAAGCACCGCGCTGCGAAATCTGCCGCTCAATTTCGCGATAGCCGAATTCAAACACGGCCACCAATGGCGCAGCGTTGAACTGCTCTGTGACGGCCGCAATGGTTTGCAGGTTTTTTGCTTTGCGGAACGCTCCCAAAAACTTCCGGTTGCGGCTGCGCGCGCGGCTGAACACACCACTCTTGGACAAAACAATCGTCCAGGAAAATAGTGAAAAGAAAATCAAGATCCCAATAATGGCAAGCGGCACTGGCCGCAGATTTTTAGTGATGTCCCACAGAGATAAGTCTGCGAGAAACAAAGAAAAGGGCAATATCCGTGTCCTTTCGTTTCCTCGCTTTTATTATAGGGATCGGGGAAACGTATTTTACCTGCTCTACAGTTGGATGTACGTAGCGACGAGGCGTTACATCTGGCATAATTCGGTCAAACATGCTGCTGGAACTAATAGTTGAGAACTATGCGGTGGTGGAACAGGCGCGCATGCGTTTCCACGAAGGCTTGAACATTCTCACCGGCGAAACGGGCAGCGGCAAGTCCATTGTGGTGGATTCATTGGGTTTGCTGCTGGGTGCCCGCGCGTCTGCCGAGATGGTGCGCAGCGGTCAACCCCGTGCGCGCGTTTCCGGCATCTTTTCGATGAACGGAAAAACCGACGTGGCGGGCGTGCTGAGCGAGTGCGGCATTGAGTTGGATAGTGAAGAAGATTTAATTGTGGAACGCGAGATTGCGGCCAATGGAAAGTCGCGCGCCTTCGTTGCGAACAAGCCGGTGACGACCGCTTTCTTGAAACAGCTGGCTCCCGTTTTGGGCGATATTCACGGGCAGAATGAGCAGCAGCTTTTGTTCACACCGGTGGCGCAGCGCCAGCTTTTGGATGAGTACGCCAAGGCTGAACCGTTGCGGGCGAAGGTGGCTGAAGCGTTTACGCTTTGGCGTGACTTAGGGACGAAGCTTGAAGAACTCAACAAGAATGAGCAGGAAAAATTGCGCTTGTTGGATCTGTGGAGTTTTCAGCGCAAAGAGATTGATACGGTGCAGCCGCGGTTAGGCGAGGATGGGGAGCTGGAAGGCGAACGCAAGATTTTGCAAAACGTGACGAAGCTGCAGGAGAGTGCTGCTGGAGCGTTCGCGGCTTTGTATGACGCGCCCGATAGCGCCACCACACAGCTCAAGACGGCGCTGAAGCGTTTGGATGAACTGGTGCGGATTGACGAAAGCCTGGGCGAAACGGCCGCCGCGTTAAAGCAGGCGTCGGTGCAAGTAGACGAAGCGGCGTACAGCTTACGCGACTATTTGGGAAAGCTCGAAGGCGACCCCGCGCGTTTGGATGTGGTGGAAAGCCGGCTGGAAGCGTTGGACAAATTGAAGCGCAAATACGGCAAGACTTTGGAGGAGGTGTTGGCGTTTCATGCCGATGTGGCGAAGCGGGTGGATGAAGTGGAGAATGCCAGTGCGCATCGCGCGGAGTTGGAGAAACAGCGCACCGAGGCGGCGTCCCGTTATGAGAAGGTGGCGAACGAATTGAGCGCCAAGCGCAGCAATGCGGCCGCGACTCTTAGCAAGCAGGTAGAAAGTGAACTGAAGAGCCTGATGATGAGCGGCACACAATTCCAAATCACCGTCACCAAAGGATCGTGGGCGGCGAGTGGCATGGATGAAGTGGCGTTTCTTGTTTCGCCGAATAAAGGCGAAGAGTTGAAGCCGCTGGAAAAAATTGCGTCGGGCGGTGAGCTGTCGCGCATTGCTTTGGCTTTGAAAACGGCCGCTGGCGATTCCGGCAAACGGCGCGGTATTTCTATGCTGGTGTTTGATGAAGTGGATGCCGGTGTGGGTGGCGCGGCGGCGGCGGCGGTGGGGAAACGGTTGAAGCTTCTGTCGAAGGCGAATCAAGTGATCTGCGTGACGCACCTTGCACAAATTGCCGGTTTCGCCGATCATCATTACTCGGTTGCCAAGCATGAAAAGAAGGGCCGTGTTTCGACAGAGATTGAGGAATTGAGCCAGCCGGATCGCGCCAAAGAAATCGGGCGTATGTTGTCTGGTGAGAACATTACGCCGGAGGCGCTGAAACAGGCGGAGCAGTTGATGCGGGCGGGGGCGAACGGTTGAGGGAAGACTTGGAGAATACCGAGACCAGCTAACCGTTCACCGATCCCGAAATAGTTGTAACGGGTCGGACGTCCCCACATTGGCTCAACGCGAATTCAAATTAAAACCTCAGAGATTTGTAGCCCTCAAACTGCACTTCATTCTCGTGCTCATATTCGTTTGGTCGCGAAACTCATAGCAACGATGTCGAACCTAAGGCAGATCGCAAAGCAACTCCCGGGCGCGCAATCTTTGTTCCAGTATGCGCGTCACAAATACCAATGGCTCACCCTCGTCGGAAAACCGACAGAGGACGTCTTCACCAACATTTTCCAAGGGAATAAGTGGGGCGGCCAAGCCTCGGTCTCCGGTCGCGGATCGGATTTGGATCAAACCGGCATTATCCGCAAACAACTTCCAGCGCTGCTTCGCGAGTTCGAGGTACAAACGATGTTAGATATCCCTTGCGGCGATTTTAACTGGATGAGACATGTGGATTTGGAAAACGTCGACTACACAGGCGCAGACATCGTCCCCGCCCTGGTAGAGCAAAATCGTCAATACGAAAAGCCCAAGATCCACTTCGTGCCACTCAACTTAATTTCCGATGAGTTGCCGGAAGTGGATCTCTTGTTCTGTCGCGATTGTCTCGTGCATCTCTGCTACAAGCAGATATTCGAGGCATTGAGCAATGTAGTCGACAGCGGCTCAACGTACCTGCTGACAACGACCTTTCCAGATCGCCCGCAAAATCAAGACATTGCCACCGGGCAATGGCGGCCGCTAAATCTGGAAGTCGCGCCATTCTCCTTTCCGCCTCCAGTCAAAATGATTGGCGAGCGTTCGGAGCCCAATGATCCGTTTAAGGACAAGTCTTTAGGTCTTTGGCGAATCGCGGATCTCGCGGGGTTTGCTAAAGCGAACTTAGGCAAACGCTGAATTATCGATTTGATCAGCACGATTGGCTGACAGCCCGTGCGTATCAGCGTGCACCGTCACTCTCGACGGATGACCCGCTCGGAGCTTTGCTCGAAATCATCGAAAAGTCTTACCTAACCCGAGAAAACACTCGGGCTATAGTAACGTACCAACGTTTGGTTTATTCTGAAGGAGAAAGGAACGGCAATTCGTACGTTGCCGCCCTTTCTCGTTTTAGAGTCTACCGCTGGCTATTTCGGCCAACGGAACTCCCAAACGATAGTCCACAATTTCTTGTAGACTACCTTCAGAGTTAGGTGAAACAAAAGCATCACCCCCTGCGTGAAGTAGGGATTGAAAGGCCGGAGTCTTGAGCTCCGGCCGATCACTTCGCCGCTCAAACGCTGCGCAGCTATCGCTTACGATTCCGTTCAATCCATTCCGCATTACTTCTTTAGTGCCGCGGAATGGTCTGTCTATCTCTTGCCAATGAGAGGCATTCTTCGCCTCTGCCACACCTTTACTTCCAACCGGGCCGCCAAAGATCCGACTTTTCCTGTCCCTGCGTACTATTCCTAATAGGAGGGAAAAAGTACCTCGAAAACGCCCTTTCGGCAACCGGCAAAACTCGCGGCCATCGCAGCTTCCCTTCCTGCTTCGTGAGCCGCGTCACACATGCGAAACAAATTCACTCCGCGTTGACACTTTCTCCGCATAATGGTCTATGGAGTGGAGTGCGAATGCCTGTAACTCTCAGCACAGAAGAAACAAAAAAACTCACCGAATATTGGTTCGCCGCCAATTACTTAACCGTCGGCCAGATTTACCTGCTCGATAATCCGCTGCTCGATCGCCCGCTCACCGGCGACGACATCAAGCCGCGCCTGTTGGGCCACTGGGGCACCACGGCCGGCTTGAATTTCATTTATACGCACCTGAACCGCATGATCAAGCTGCATGACTTGAACATGATCTACATTATCGGTCCCGGTCACGGCGGCCCCGGCATCGTCGCGCACACGTATCTTGAAGGCTCCTACACGGAAATCTATCCCAATATTGAATGCAATCGCGACGGCATCAAGCGCCTCTTCCGTCAGTTCTCGTGGCCCTATGGCATCCCCAGTCACGTTGCGCCGGAAACACCCGGCTCCATTCACGAAGGCGGCGAGTTGGGTTACTCACTGTTACACGCCTATGGCGCGGCGTTCGATAACCCCGACCTTCTTGTCACGTGCATCGTTGGCGATGGCGAAGCAGAAACCGGTGCGTGCGCGACAAGCTGGCACTCGAATAAATTCTTGAATCCCGCAAAAGATGGCGCAGTGTTACCGATTCTGCATTTGAATGGCTATAAGATTGCGAACCCCACCGTCTTAGCGCGCATTCCCGACGAAGAGTTACTGGAACTCTTCAAAGGCTATGGCTACGCGCCCCGCATTTTAGAAGGCGACGATCCTGCCAAAATGCACCAGGGCATGGCCGACGCGTTGGAAGAAATGATTGGCGATATCAAAGCCATCCAAGCCAAAGCGCGCAAAGAACAAAGCGTCACGCGTCCGCATTGGCCCTTGCTCATTCTCAAAACGCCGAAGGGTTGGACGGGGCCCAAAATTGTCGATGGCAAACCGGTGGAAGGCACATGGCGTTCCCACCAAGTACCCGTTGCCGACGTGCAACAAAATCCGGAGCATTTGAAGATTCTCGAAGACTGGCTCAAGAGCTACCGGCCTCACGAGTTGTTCGACAAGCAAGGACACTTTCGCGCCGACCTTGCGGCCATGGCGCCCACCGGCCAAAAACGCATGGGCATGAATCCGCATGCCAATGGCGGCAAGCTTCTCAATCCGCTGGTGATGCCGGATTTCCGCAATCACGCCGTGACGTTCGCGAAGCCCGGCGAGAAAGATGCCGAAGCCACGCGAGTGCTTGGAACTTTTCTGCGCGACGTGATGAAATCGAACGTGCGCTCGAAAAATTTCCGCGTGTTTGGACCCGATGAAACCGCTTCGAATCGCCTGGAAGCCATCTACGAAGTGACGGGCAAAGAATGGATGGCCGAGGTCAAAGCCGTTGATGAGAATTTAAGTACCGATGGCCGCGTGCTGGAAGTGTTGAGCGAACACATGTGCCAAGGCTGGCTGGAAGGCTATCTGCTCACCGGCCGCCACGGCTTTTTCTCCTGCTACGAAGCCTTCATTCACATCATAGATTCCATGTTCAACCAGCATGCAAAATGGTTGAAGGTGACACGGCATCTGCCATGGCGTGCGCCCATCGCGTCGTTGAACTATTTGCTCTCGTCGCACGTTTGGCGGCAGGATCACAACGGCTTCTCGCACCAAGACCCCGGCTTCATTGATCACGTTGCGAACAAAAAGTCCGATGTGGTTCGCATCTATCTCCCGCCCGATGCGAACACGCTTCTCTCTGTTGCCGATCATTGCTTGCGCAGCAAGAACTACGTCAACTTGATCATCGCCGGCAAGCAGCCCGCACCCGTGTGGCTCGACATGGATTCAGCCGTGCGCCATTGCACGCGCGGTCTCGGCATCTGGGAGTGGGCCAGCGACGCGGGGGAACCCGATGTGGTTATGGCCTGCGCCGGAGACGTGCCTACTTTGGAGACATTGGCAGCCGTCACGCTCTTGCACAAGTACGTTCCCGACATCAAGATTCGCGTAGTAAACGTGGTTGACCTACTGGCGCTCCAACCGCCCACCGAACATCCGCACGGTCTGTCGGACGAAGAGTTCGATGCCATCTTCACCACGAACAAACCAATCATCTTCGCCTTTCATGGTTACCCTTGGTTGATTCACCGGCTCACTTACCGGCGCAATGGACATGACTTCATTCACGTCCGCGGGTACAAAGAAGAAGGCACTACAACCACTCCGTTCGACATGACTGTGCTCAACAACATGGATCGCTTCCAACTCGCGTATGATGCCATCCGCCGGGTCGAACGATTTCAACCCATCGTCGGCCGCGAACTCGATCGCTTGCAAGACAGTCATCAGCGCCACAAAGCGTTCGTGATGCAGAACGGCGAAGACATGCCTGAAATCGCGCATTGGAAATGGCAGGCGCGTTAGCGGTGGCCGAGCAGGAGTGCTTGATCCTGGCGCTGAATTGCGGATCGTCGTCGTTGAAGTATGGCGTCTACCGGGCTGGCGACAAAGATCCCGAACTAGTCTGCGAAGGCGAAGCGGAAGAGATCAAAGATCACGGACTGGCGCTGCAGGAAGCCCTTGAGGGCTTGGCGCAGAAAGGCATGACCGAATTCTGGAAGGTCGGTCACCGCGTCGTACATGGCGGCCCTGGTGTTCGCGAGCATCAAACGCTCAGGCCAGAAGTGTTGCAGAAGTTGCAAGCCGCCGTGCCGTTTGCGCCGCTGCATTTGCCTGCTTCGCTCGCCGTGATCGAAGCGGTGAGTGAGAAGATGCCGGGTGTCCCGCAGGTGATCTGTCTTGATACAGCCTTTCATCGCACCATGCCCGATGTGGCGCGCACGTTTGCTTTGCCTGCCGCCGTTCGCAATCTGGGCGTTGAGCGGTATGGGTTCCACGGCCTTTCGGTGGAATCGATTCTGGCGCAGCTGAAGCCCCTTCCGGAAAAGATAGTGGTGGCTCACTTAGGCAACGGCGCAAGCCTTACTGCGATTGAGAAAGGCGAATCCAGAGACACGACTATGGGATTAACTCCCACCGGCGGCATCATGATGGGCACGCGCTGTGGAGATCTTGATCCCGGCGTGATGGTGTTTCTGGCTCGGCACGGCTTCACCAGCGCCGATGCCTTTGAAGAGTTGGTGAATAAGAAGTCAGGTTTGCTGGGCGTCTCCGGCCTTACGAACGATGTGCGGCAACTCATGAACGCGCGCGCGCAACCTTCCGCCGATCTCGCTTTGCGCATGTTTTGCTATGAGGTGCGCAAGGCCATCGCGGCCATGGCAGCAGCGCTCGGCGGCATCAACCTCTTGGTGTTCACCGGCGGCATTGGGGAACATGCGCACGCCTTGCGCGAACAGATTTGCGAAACGCTCAACTGGATCGATTCCTTCGAAATTCGCGTCTTGCCCGCCCAGGAAGACTTGCAGATTGCGCGCATTGCGCTATCCTGCTCAAAATGACATTTCGCGTTGCCGGCCTGTTGTTGTTCTGCGCGTCTGTTGCCTTTGAACAGACATCGCGGTTTGTAGTGGAAGAAGCAACCATCGCTGAAATTCATGCGGCGATGAAGGCAGGCACGCTGACGTGCCAGTCGCTGGTGGGCCAGTATTTACGGCGCATCGAAGCGTATGACAAGAACGGCCCGGGCATCAACTCGATCATCGTGCTCAATCCCAACGCGATGACAGACGCCGCGGAAATGGACCGCCGTTATGCTGGTTCTGGACTGACCGGTCCGCTGCATTGCATACCGATGGTTGTGAAAGACAACTTCGAAACCGTGGGCCTGCAAAGTGCCGATGGTGCGCTGGTGTTCGCTGGCTATACGGCCGCTCGGGACGCGTTCGAAGTGAAGAAGATTCGCGAAGCAGGGGCGATCATTCTGGCCAAGACGAATATGGCGGAGTGGGCGTTCACGCCTTACGAAACCGTAAGCTCTATTCTGCCCGGTTATACGCGCAACCCCTATGATACGGCGCGCGTAACGGCAGGTTCGAGCGGAGGCACCGCTGCCGCTGTGGCAGCCAGCTTTGCGACAGTTGGCTTGGGCACCGACACCGGCAACTCCATTCGCGGACCATCGTCACATCAGGCGCTGGTTGGCATTCGTTCCACCATGGGCTTGACGAGTCGTGCCGGTGTGTTTCCGCTTTCACTGCGCGCCGATATCGCGGGACCGATGGCGCGTTCGGTAGAAGATGCCGTCACGGTGTTTCAAGTAGTAGTTGGTGAAGACCCGAATGATCCGGCCACCGCCGCCAGTCATGGGCGAATCATTCCCACTTACAGCAACTCATTAAAACGCGATGGACTCAAGGGCGCAGTCATCGGCGTGCTGCACGAAGCATACGACCGCGACAGCGCCGACCCTGAAGTGATCAGCGTCTTTCAAAACGCACTCGAAGATCTGCGACGCGCGGGCGCAACGGTGATTGACCCTGCGAAAGTGGAAGGCTTCGACACGCTCAAACGCAGCCGCGACGCTGGCCCCTGCATGGGCTTCAAGTACGATCTCAATGCCTTTCTCGCAGCGCGCGGCGATCGCGTGCCGGCGCATACGCTGGCCGAGATCATCAAGTCGGGCAAGTTTCACCCCACCGTGCAGCGGCGCTTGGAGCAGGCTGAACAGGGGCCTTCCAATGGACCCGATTCCCCCGCCTGTGCCGCTGACGATGAATACCGGCAGAAGCTCCGCGATGTTGTGAACGCCAGCATGGACAAGCTGAAGCTCGATGCGTTTGTTTATCCAACCTGGAGCAATGCCCCGCGCCTGATAGGCGATCTGAACACACCTGCAGGCGACAACAGCCAAGTCTTTTCGCCTGGCACTGGCTTCCCGGCCATCACCGTGCCGATGGGTTACACGCACGGGCAATTGCCGGCCGGCATGACGATTTACGGCCGCGCCTGGTCGGAACCAACCTTGATTCGTTTGGCGTATGCGTATGAGCAAGCCACTCATCACCGCCATCCGCCTGCGTCCACTCCACCGCTACGATAAGCCAATGCGCCGGGTTACCGAGTTGATTGTGTTGCGCGATTCGGTAACGCCCAGCAGCGCCGTGCCAGCAAAGTAAAGCACGCCATAAACGGGCAGCGCGACGCAGGCCAGCAGCTTGGGGTAACCGGTTCCAATGCCGAGCTTGATGAAGTAACTCACGGCCGAGGCCGAGATGGCAACAGACCAAAGGCGCAGCGTAAAGCTGGCCGCGATCGCTGTCTTACCAATGCGGTCACCCAAGGCATGACGAAGCAGCACAAACTCAACCCAACCCGCCACACCGGCAGAAGCCGTTAATCCTGCCACACCCCACTCCTGTCCGATACCAAGCCAGCGCGGCAAGAACAGCGCACAAACCCATCCCAAGATGGCGGTCAGCGTCACGCGAATCATGGCAAAGCGCAGCGGCGTTTTGGTATCCAGCAGCGCGTAAAAGGCCGACGAATATAAACGGCCCAGTGAAGTAGCTAGCAACCCAACCGAAGAACCCGCGAGCACTGCCCACACCAATACGACATCGGAACGATGAAACTTGCCCGATTGGTAGATGGCCGCCGTGATGATATCGCCCACTACCAAAAACGCGACAGCCGAAGGAATGATGAAGAAGGCGATTCGACGCAGGCCTGCCGAAAGCCTTTTCCGTAAGTATTCAGCGATCTCTTCTGGCGTGCCTGTGGCTCGTGAAAGAGCCGGCAACTCGGCGGCGGAAACCGACATACTAAACAAGCTCACCGGCAGAATAGAAATGAATTGGCCGAACCCTAGAATGCTTACGGAACCCAGGGGTAAAAAGCTGGCGATAAACTGATCGATATAAGCGCTGACTTGCACCACGCCACGGCTCACGAAAACCGGACCGAAATTGCGCAGGACCGTTCGAACATGCTGCGACTTGACATCCAGCACCGGACGAAAGCCCGGCAGCAACTGGAGCACTTTCGGCAATTGCACCAGGAACTGCATGAGACTGCCTAAAAGCCAGCCCCAAGCAACATCAATGACAAGCCGGCTTTCCGGCGTGCCACCCGCCGCAATTGTCACCACAATCACCGCGAGACTCAGCGCCACCGGCGCCAGATACGAGAGCAGAAACATGCGGTGACTATTGAGCACTCCCAAACACCACGCGCTCATCACCAGCAAGCCGGTAGCGGGAAACAAAATACGAACCATTTGGGTTACCAGCGGGCGGCGCTCATCGTGAAAACCCGGCACAATCAAGTCAATGAACAGCGGCGTGGCACTAATGCCAATCAGAACCATCACTGCGCAGACAAGACTGAGAATGCCGAACACCGCTGCTGCCAAGTGATCCGCCTCTTTGTCTTCGCCCTGTGCTCGTAACTTCGCATACACCGTAACAAACGCCGCCGAGAGCACGCCTTCCCCAAATAGTGTGCTGAGTAGGTTAGGAATTCGAATCGCAGAGCGTAGCGCATCGGCATAAATCGAGCGACCGCCAAAGTAATGCGCAAACACGCGCTCGCGGACAAAGCCAATAATGCGGCTGAAAAGGATTCCGACTGCGACTGTAGAAGAATCGCCCAGAGCCGCTCGCTTACGAATCGGCGGGGCAGGCGTGGAAGTGGGCATGGCTTCGTAGGATGGCGGTTCGCTTTCGGCAAGCGTACCAGCGGTTGTGTTTCTGAACGGGATACGAATGCGAACTTGCAAAGTGTGTACGGGCTACTTCCTTTGAGGTTAACAATTGTTATGAATTGTTTCGAGGCGGCAGGCGTCTAATCGGCAATAGGAGTCATTGTTGCAACGGAAACCAGCGATTTGGATGTGGATAGCCGCGTTTACGTTTGTGGGCGCCGCAAGCGGGAGGGCGCCTGGACAAGCAAGCGGGCTGAATCAGTTCAGCAAGGCGCTGGAAACCCTTTCAGCGCGAACGGGCCGTAGCGTGGTGCAGATCTTCGTACGCAGCTACGTAACTCCGGACGCTTCGGACCAATCGTCAGAACTACTCAGCAAAGAGAGCAGCAGCGGCTCGGGCATCTTACTCAGCGCGGATGGTTACATTTTGACGAACGCCCACGTGGTGCGTGCAGCGCATGATGTGAAGGTGCAACTCAACATACGCATGGAGAGAGAAGCGCGGCAACAAGGTGACCGGTCGTTGAACCGCCCGATCAACGGCAGGGTGATCGGCATTGATCGCGATAGTGATTTGGCGGTGGTAAAGATCGAAAGAACGAATCTGCCGTTTCTGACGTTCGGCGACTCGGACGAGCTCAAGCAAGGGCAGATTGTGGTGGCTCTGGGCAATCCGTTTGGATTGGACGATTCCGTGAGCATGGGCGTTGTGAGCGCCGTGTCCCGGCAGATCAAAGGCGACGATCCCATGGTATACATCCAGACCGACGCTCCCATCAATCCAGGCAACAGCGGCGGTCCATTGCTGGATGCTGACGGGCAGGTGGTGGGTATAAACACGTTGATCTTCACGCAATCGGGCGGCAGCGAAGGTATTGGCTTTGCCATTCCCAGCAACATTGCTCGCGAAGTTTACACGCAATTGAAAGCGAAAGGACATGTGCATCGCGCGCAATTGGGCATAGTGGGGCAAAGCATCACGCCTGATATGGCCGACGGACTTTCTTTAGAAACGGATCACGGCATCGTCATTTCTGACTTAGAACCGAACGGGCCGGCTGTGAAGGCAGGTCTACAAACAGACGACATCATAACGGCGCTGAACGGCCGCCCCGTCACCACCTTGCACCAGATGGAGGCTTATGTGTTTCGACTGGCACCCGGCACGACGGTGACTCTTCGCGTACAGCGCGGCACCGGCGAACTAGATTTGCCTGTGGTGACCGAGGAACAATCGGGCGGTCAGTTGGATTCTCTGGCTGACATGGTGGACCCGGCCAAGAACGTAGTTTCGCAGTTAGGCATTGTTGGATTGGACATCACCAAAGAAGTGTTGAAGCTGATACCAGAGTTGCGGCGTCCAGCGGGCGTGGTGGTCGCGGCACGCAAAGCAAACGCGCCTTATTCTGGACCGTTGCTGCAAGCGGGCGACGTGATTTATGAAGTCAACCGTCACGTAGTAAACGGTGTAGATTCTTTGCGGGGCGTCTTGAGTCGCATGAAAAGCAGCGAATCTGTGGTGCTGTTGATTGAGCGGAGCGGCGTCTTGATGTACGTTGCGTTACAGCTCGATTGAACAAATCGAGCGCGCAAGGTAATGTATGGAGAGATGAGTCAAGGTCCCATATCTAGTTTTATCCGGCATCATTACCGTCACTTTAATGCGGCCACGCTGGTTGATGCCGCCGATGGATACATCGCGCATTTGAACAAAGGCGGACAGATGTTCCTCACGATGGCTGGTGCCATGAGCACGGCAGAGCTCGGCGTTTCGCTGGCTGAGATGATTCGGGCCGGCAAAGTCCACAGCATTTGCTGCACGGGCGCGAATCTGGAAGAAGATGTTTTCAACTTAGTGGCGCACGACTTTTACGAGCGCGTACCGCACTGGCGCGATCTGCGTCCGGAAGATGAACAAGCATTGCTCGAACGGCACATGAACCGCGTGACTGACACGTGCATTCCCGAAGAGGAAGCCATGCGGCGGATTGAAGGCGTGATCTTGAAGGAGTGGATGGCGGCCGATGCCAAAGGGGAACGCTTGTTCCCGCACGAATTCTTCTATCGGATTCTGCAGTCGCCGGATCTGGTGAAAAGTTTCCAGATCGATAAAAAAGACAGTTGGCTCTACGCCGCCATGGAAAAGAAGCTGCCCATGTTTGTACCGGGCTGGGAAGATTCAACGCTGGGCAACATGTACGCCGGCCACTGCATTTCTGGTGATGTAAAGAACGTGCATACGGTTCGCACTGGCATCGAATACATGATGTCGCTGGCCGAATGGTACACGAATCTTTCGAAGAGCGCGTCCATTGGATTTTTCCAAATCGGCGGTGGCATAGCCGGTGATTTCCCGATTTGCGTGGTGCCCATGCTGCGTCAGGATCTGGAACGCGAAGATACACCGCTGTGGGGTTACTTCTGCCAGATCAGCGATTCGACCACCAGCTACGGATCTTATTCGGGTGCGATCCCCAACGAGAAAATCACCTGGGAAAAATTGAGCATCGATACACCGAAGTTTGTCATTGAGTCTGACGCGTCCATCGTGGCTCCGCTAGTTTTCGCGGCAGTTTTGGGTTGGTGAGCCTGCTATTTTAGTAGTGACCGAGTGCGCGGTGAGGTGGCAGAGTGGTCGAATGCGGCGGTCTCGAAAACCGTTGATGCTGCAAGGTATCCGTGAGTTCGAATCTCACCCTCACCGCCAGATAACAAAGGACTTAGCTCAGTTGAGCTTGAGCCGCCAAAACAGCAGATTTTGGCCCCGTGCAAATGTGGTGCAAATGCCAGATTCATTTCGCCCCCTTTGTCGCTTTCTTCTTTGACTTCTTCTTATAGATGTCTTCCGTGGTTTTGGCGGCTTTTTCATCATCACCGCTCATGACGTGCGCGTAAATATCTAACGTCACCGTAGGGTTCGCGTGCCCTAGACGTTGAGAAACGGTCTTCAGCGGAATGCCGCGGCGGAGGAGCTCTGACGCGTGCGTGTGCCGCAAATCATGGAAGCGTATTTCGCGCGCGGTCACACTGCGCGTAAACGCTATGTAGTCGTCAGTGAAGCGATCTGGCGGCCAGGGAGTTCCGTCCGCGAGCGGGATCACAAGATCATGCTTCGGGTAGTCAGGGCCGAACAGCGCCTTCGTTTTATCCTGGCGCTCGCGATGTTCTTTGAACGCGTCGATGAGGGTCTCTGAAAGCGCAATGGTGCGATTCGACTTCTTGTTCTTCGGCTTCTTAACTTCGGCACTTGCGAGAAATGACCATACTTTGCTCGGCAAAAGTGACCCAGCACCACCCCTGGTTGGGTAGCGCCTTGGTGCCGTGCAAGCCCGATTCTTGCCCGCGGGCAATGTTTCGCGACTGGTCCCGACCGCCGTTCGGCGTTGGTTCGTTTTTCGCCACGACTGGCAGTTTCCTGCTGCGACACGAGGGCCTTACGCGCCTTAGGCGCGGATGATGCAAGAACAACCCGCCCGCCTTCGGCGCGGATGATATGGCTGGCCTAATTTCTTGCCCTTCGGCAAATCGTGTTCTTAGTGAGGGTCAGTCTAAGTGAGCACAAATGGATCATTCTTGCCGAGCGCCGAGGCTTCTTAAAATGAATGCCGGCGCGAGTTTGACCAAGCGACTGCTTTACCGTTAGCCGGGCGTTGTCCAAGTCGAGATCTGTCCAGCGGAGGCCCAGAATCTCACCTCGCCGCATTCCGGTGTACAGGGCAGTCAGGATTGGTAGATAGAGATCAGTATTTTCGGCCGCTTCAATCAACCAGCCTGCCCGATCTTCTTCCACCGGCTTCATCTCTTTATCTTTCGCGCGAGGAGCCTGAATCATGGCTGCGGGATTTGTGGGCCGGACTTGCCAGATGACCGCCTGCTGAAGCGCTTTACGAAGGAGGCGATGAATATGTAGAACGGTGCGCGGGCTGAGGCCGGTCTTAGTGCGTCTATTCCCAGAACTAGCGGACCAGGCATAGAACTCTGAGAGCTGCTGGGGTTGGAGCTTCGTCAACTGGATGGCCCCGAGCCTAGGATTGATGTTTAGATCAACTATTTCTTTGTAACGCTCGAATGTCTTTGCCTCCAAGTTCGGTTTGACCGTAGCCAACCAACGCTCAAGAAATTCAGCTAGCGTTTGTTTCGACGCCTCGGCGTAAGTTCCGTCGTCGAGTGAACGGAGGAGCTTGTTCAGTTCGTTCTGTGCGGCCCTTTGTGTATGGAACCCGCGAATCCACCGATAGGCGTCCTGAAGCCCGCCGTTCTTCGCGACGCGCTTGCCGCGGTAGACTATGGCTGCCCACCTTTTCTCGCCGGTTTTGAGTTGATAATTCCGCACGTGCCCTCGCATGTTGCCTCAACTTAACGCAAAACGTCAGCCTTCTGCTTGGGCGCTGAAGGACGAGTCAGCAACTGTTCGAGCGCAAATCTGGGAATCAAAATTCGCCGACCGATACGAATCGACGGGACCTCGCCACGTTCGATCGCCTGATAGGCGGAAATCTTTCCGATCCTAAGAATCTTGGCGACTTCAACAACTGTGAGAACGGTCGGATTAGGTTTTTTGTTAATTGCCATTGGACGGTTTTTGTCTCCCACTATGCGGCGCTTGGTTGGCGCCGCTGTTTTTCCCACCATTCCTTCAGTTCCTTCGCAGAATACTGAATTTGTCTCCCAAGCGCGTAGTAGGGAGGGCCGTAACCAATCCGCCGCCAGCGATGAAGCGTACCGGGGCTACGTTTTAATACGGATGCTGCCTGGACAGTTGTCAGACGATCGGCCCCGATCACGCGGATGATGCGCTGCGCGTCCGCCGAGATTTGTTCATTCGTTGTCATTGCTCGTCATTCACTGCCTCTAATTACTAAGAGGCATTTTTCAAAGCAAAAACCGAAAACAAAATGCGATTTCAGCACATTTTTTTCGAAAATGAACTTTCCGGTTTGCTCGAAATAGCTTTGGGTATGTGTTGCGGCGGTTGTTTGGCAAAGGAGATGTAAAACTTGCGAGCGCTCGGAGTGATCGGACTGATGTCTGAATTAGGATTACGCCGTCGGCAGCCCGAAAGGCCCTTGTCTAATCTTTTTACGAATCGCTGCGCCAACAAGCCAATCAAAATGGGCTCTTCCAGCGGCGCTTAAGCCGTCAAACCGTTTGCGGTTGTAAGCAGCTAGCACAATGCACGAATTCAAGAACACTTTACGCGCTATCGCGGCGAACTTTCGCAATTCGGGTTCGGAGATGTTGTCATGTGGAAGTTTCAGCGATGCAGATCTTGCGATCTGTCCAGCATGAACCGCCGCATTCAGGTCATGGGATACCTGCTTCAGTCCACCTACTGCAGCAACGGCGAGACCAGATTCTTCGGTATCCATCAACTCCCTCGCGTACTCCACGTAGTGTCCAAGTTCTCTATGCGCCGCATATGAGATAGGCTTGCGGGTGTCTCGGGCAAACCCAATGCCAGATGGTGCATTAAAGCTCTGCCACTCCACTGGATGGTCGCTGAAATAAATAGTCCAGCAGGTTAGCTCAAGAAATCTCCGTAGTTCGACCATCGCAATGGACTGCTGTCCGACGCCAACAAGTAACGGCAACCGCAGGACAATGGATCTTGCGGCGTTTAGCTTGGGTTGTAGTTTAGGTCTCGCCAGACCGTGCAAAACTGTATCGGCAGAGAGTGCTATGTGATAAATTTCTGCAAAAGCGGAGCTACTGAGGGCTTTTCCAGAAGACTCAGCAAAAATTGAAGTAACGTCATTTAAATAGACCGCGATTTGCCGTTTGAGTTCCGCGGCTCTGGGAGTAATGCTCATGAACGACGACTTTTTATAACATCAATCCAGCCTTGCGTCTGGTTATCCACTTCGATGCCAAAGTCAGAGAGAATCTGTGAGCGTTTTGGTTCTTTCGCGAGTGATATAGCTTCTGCAAGTCGTCTGGAAAGCCTTTCGCGACTTTCCTTCGGACGCGCTTGAACGTTTAGACCTACGGACCTTGCATATTCCAACATTGAAGAAGTGGTGGTAAATTGATCGCTATTCCTTAGCGCGTTTGCAATCTCCGAAATGACGGTCAGCCCCGGTGTGGGGGCCTTTGGTGATTTTTGGGCAGATTGTGGCGACTGTGCGATCGGTGTTGGTCTAGCAGCAGCTTTTCCGAAATCGTGCCGAGCCTCGCCGGCGAGTGCCGTCAAAGCATCCCTCAAGTTGACAGAAGTACCTCTGTAATCGCGCGCCTGCATAAAGTCTTCCGCGCTATAGTTGCTGAGCAATTTGTGTAATTCGCTGAGAATGGCATGTACATTTGAACTTTTCATTATTTCTTCTTTGCTCCCTTACCGGCCGCCGTCAGCGCTGTGATTCTGGACTCAATCTCGGCAGCGATTTTAGCGGGTGCGCGTCTCGTTGGGTATTGCGCGTAGTCAGTTCCGAAGATTGGAGTTTGATCCTTGATGGAGCGATTAAAAGACCGCGAATATTGAAGTTGTGAAGAAAAGAGGTAAGTTCCTTCTTTCTGCGCAGCCGCCTTTATGACGTTCATGGCCTCTTGTTCGGTTGTTGAGCCAACCGAGACTTGAGTGAAAACAATTCCCAGAACCTTTACATTGTGAGGATTTGGACAATTTTCTTTAAAAATTTCGATTGTTTCATTCAGATTAGTGAATCCAAGTATTGAGAAGCGGTCAGGTCGCATCGGAATTAGCAAATAGTCTGATGCCGTCAGCGCCATCGTCGTAAGGACTGAGTCTGTCGGTGCGCAATCGATGAAAATGTAGTCGTAGTCGTCTCGGATTTTCTTTAGCAATTTTTCCAAACGAAAATCACTCTGGGCTGGATTTTTGACCAACCACGCCAGATTCAATTCCGCCGGCAGTAAATCAAATTTGGCGTTACCGTTGTGGCCTATCGTATGAAGGGCGAGTCTTGGGTTAAGACGTATTTTTTTCAGGCGCGCATTTAGTTGGGGCGGGTCGATTAGAAGATCGGCAATCGTGCCAGCATTCTTTCGCTGGGTTTGGAATGCTTGGAAGTCCATTACATATTGCGTCGCATTAAACTGCGGATCAAGATCAACGAGCAGAACATTCTTCTCCTCATTCTGATGAAAGTGCCACGCTAGATTGACAGCGAGCGTCGTCTTTCCAACGCCGCCTTTCATATTTAATAAAGCAATTGTAATGGCCACCCAGAATTGTCCTCGTCCTCCGCAAGGAGGCAAATGTCATTGCTTCCGCTCGGGCAATTAACATCTCAGTATACTGAAGGACTCAGCTCGTGAGAGGGCTTAGCCTTGATGAGCCGCGGCGAAAATTAACGCTTTCGCTTGGTCGAGTTGTGCGTCAATTCCATTGCGCGCATCGCCGTATGACCAATCGGCAATCAGATCTGGTTTCAGACCGACGCCGTCGAGGCTTGTGCCAGCCCAGCTGACGTAGGCAGCAACGGGCAACGCGAGGGTGAATCCTTGGCTCAGCTTAAAACCAGAATGGCTTACCAACCTGCCTGGTGTCTCGACGCCGACGGTTGTTGCACCAAGCTCCTCGCGCGCAAAAAGAGCCACCATCTCCGAGGCGCACGTTGTGTGCTCATTCACCAGCACGACGACCCGATTGTGGAATGGTCTAGCACCGAGGCCTTCGGTCTCAAGAACCACGGATTTCTTGCCGAGGAAACGAAGAGCAAGCCACGGGACTGCGAGTTTGGACTTGGGTATTTCGCCGAAGCGCGCGAACTGGCTTTGATCGTACCCCCGCAACCTAGTGACACGATCAACGCTAAATCCAACCGGCTTTCTGTCCGGTGTCAGAATGCTCATGAGCCTGAGGCAACCAACACCGCCGCCGGGATTCCCCCGCAAATCGAGAACGAGCCGTTCTGCCTTCGCCAACGTTGTGCCAAATACTTCGGTGATCTTGGCGGCAAAATCGATGCCAAGTTTTCCGGGAAAGAGAGGGACTTTGGCAATGGCGACGCCATCCTGGAACTGAACAGTGATCATTTCTGGCTCGGCGCATGGATTGCCGCGATGTTTGGCCGCAGGTGCGATTAGCCGAACACTGGCCGTGCCGTCGACTCTCCCTACAACCAGATCGTGCGATTGGCCCATAGCGAACAGCGGCTTATCAGCAGGGGCGAATATCTCGGTGCCGCCGATTGAAATTAAGACGTCACCGGATTTGATGGACGCTTGGGCGGCGGGACCTCCAGCGTGAACATCCTGAAACACCCATCGCTGACCGTACTCTGTTTCCGCCTGGTGGAACGTCGCGCTAATCGAATTCTTGGAAGTAATCTTGCTTTGTTCGCTGATAAGGCCGAGGCCACTCGTCTTGAGGGTGCGAAGCATTTCGTTGACGGCTTCGGCAAACTGAAGGCGATCCGCTTGCCTCAAGATCTGCTCGCGGTGAGTTTCCACCAAAGCCGGCCAATCATGCCCTTTGAAGGTGGGGTCATAGAACTTGTCGCCGACCAAGCG
>Ga0182012_10001916_pt1 | contig 22697 bp, 18 predicted proteins | sample 612S2SmetaG_FD_120486 | JGI IMG/M metagenome (GOLD analysis project Ga0182012, IMG submission 120486) | Permafrost microbial communities from Stordalen Mire, Sweden - 612S2S metaG | ecosystem: Environmental > Terrestrial > Soil > Wetlands > Permafrost | place: Sweden: Stordalen | collected... | reverse complement strand
CATCATGGAATACCTGGAAAACCACAATGATGATCCCAAACCCTTCGTCTGGACCAAATCCGCCGGCCAAATCCTCGAAAAAGTGGCCAGAGCGAAACAAGCGTTAGAATCACAACACTAGCACCTACGTATGGGCAAAGCGAAACCTGGGTTGAATGGAGAGGCAAAGTTAGGCGCGTTATCCTTTGTTTTTCCGGTGCGCAACCAGTGGTGGTGCAATGGGACTGTCAACAATTGATCCTGGCTCGAATACGGAGACGATTGTGACGAAGCTAGCGTCCGAACCGGCCGGCGCGGTCGGGCCCTGGCGGTCATCATTCTCCGATTCCGGCGGAATGGCCTGGTACCGCGCGGCCCGTCGCTGGGGACACCAGAGTGGCATCCGCACCATCGCGGGCAATCCACGGTGCTGCGTCTTGCCGATGATGCCGTCTGATTTCTCACTTCCAACTCAACCGCGCGGGATCGCGTTCAGGAGCCTGCCATGAATGTGCACGCCGCTTTGGCCAAAGTGCATGATTTCCACAAGCAGACATCGGCATTTGCCCGCGACGTGATCGAGGATTTGTCGCAGTACCCGAAGCGGCTGTCGCCGAAATATTTTTATGACGCGAAGGGCTCCGAACTATTCGAAGCGATCACTCGGCTGCCGGAATATTACCCGACCCGGACCGAGCTTGCCATCCTGCAAGAGCGGGCCGGCGAGATCTCTGCCATCATGCCGGATGGCGCGGCATTGGTGGAATTCGGCGCCGGCGCGACCACCAAGGTGCGGTTGCTGCTGAATGAATGCGCGGTCGGCGCCTACGTTCCCGTGGATATTTCCGGGGACTTTTTGACGGCGCAGGCCGAGGCCCTGCGCCACGATTTCCCCGCGCTTGACGTCTACCCGGTGGCGGCGGATTTCACCGTGCCATTCGCCTTGCCGGCCGCCGTCGCCGCGATGCCAAAGGTCGGGTTTTTCCCGGGATCGACGCTTGGAAATTTCGAGCCGCATGAAGCCTGCGCCTTCCTGCGCAGCGTCCGCCGCATTCTGGGGCAAGATGCGCAACTGCTGATCGGCGTCGATCTCGAAAAAGACCAGCGCGTGCTTTATCAGGCCTACAACGATGCGTCCGGCGTCACCGCGCGCTTCAACCTCAACCTTCTCGATCGCATCAATCGTGAACTCGGCGGCAATTTCGACACTTCGGCGTTCAGGCATCGGGCGATTTACGATAGCGGCCGGCACCGGATCGAAATGCACCTGATCAGCACCAAGGCGCAGAGGGTTCGGGTGCTGGACCGAAGTTTCTCATTCCACCCCTTCGAAAGCATTCACACCGAGAACAGTTATAAATACAGCCTCGAGCGCTTCATCGCACTGGCGCACGGTTCGGGCTGGACCCGTCGCGAATCCTGGACAGATGCGGCGCGCATGTTTTCGGTTCATGCGATGGCGGCCGTTTAGACGAGTTCGGACGGCGCTTCTGGATGTCACCACGCTGTGGTCGAGGTGTTTGAGGTGGCCTAAATCTCTCTAACGAGAAACCAGACTTTTCACGTGGAAGTGTGAACCCACGTCGTGCCTTGGTTATTGCCGGCACGGCAATTATCGCGGTATCGTCGGTATCTATAAAATATTGGGATTGAGGGCCGAGTTTCGCGCGTAGCAGCTAGCGAATTTCAACGGGTGGTGGCCTTGATGAAGGGATGTCTGGAAACGGCGATCGGGCGGCGCGATTTGCTTCGGCTTTCGGTTGCGGCTGCATTGACCGTGAGCACGGCGCAGCCAGTAGCCGCTAAACCTGTCGACCTCGAAAACAAGCGCAAGGCGCGTTATCAGCGCAATTCTGCCGAGGTCCGCAACTTCTACCGTGTCAATTCTTATCCGACCCGCTAGGGGAGATGTCTTTGCTGATCAAGAAGCCGGGGTTAAGTCCAAATCGCAAGAAAATCGCCGGTTCAGAAACGGGAAAGCCGAGCGGCAGCTGGGATCGTCGCGTATTCCTGAAGCGATCCGGAGTCGCCGCCGGCGTGCTTGGGGCGCTGGGTAGTATCCCTCTTAGCGGTATCCGTAAAGCGGAGGCCGGCCCACCACCGCCGGCGGGCGCCACGGTCGAAATGCGCAAGAATATCTGCACCCATTGTTCGGTCGGTTGTTCCGTCATCGCCAAGGTCGCCAACGGCGTGTGGATCGGCCAGGAGCCGGACTACGACAGCCCGATCAATCGCGGATCGCATTGCTGCAAGGGCGCGGCGGTGCGCGACGACGTGTTGAGCCAGCGTCGGTTGCGCTATCCCGTGAAGCTTGTGAACGGACAGTGGGTCCGCATTTCCTGGGACACGGCGATCGACGAGATCGGCGACAAATTATTGGATATTCGCCAGAAATCCGGACCTGACTCGGTCTACTGGCTCGGTTCGGCCAAGTTCACCAACGAAGCCGCCTATCTCAACCGCAAGCTCGCGGCCTTCTGGGGAACCAACAATTCCGATCACCAGGCGCGCATCTGCCACTCCACCACGGTCACCGGCGTCGCCAACACCTGGGGCTACGGCGCGATGACCAATAGCTACAACGATATCCGCAACTCCAAGACGATTCTTGTCATGGGTGGCAACCCGGCGGAAGCACACCCGGTCTCGCTTCAGCACATCCTCGAGGGCAAGGAACTCAACCGCGCCAACATGATCGTCGTCGATCCGCGGATGACGCGGACCGCGGCGCACGCGACCGAATACGTTCGCGTGCGCCCCGGCACGCATATCGCCACGATCTACGGGATGCTTTGGCATATTTTTGAAAATGGCTGGGAAGACAAGGAGTTCCTGAGCCAGCGCGTCTATGGCGTCGAGGAAGTCCGTAAACAGGTGGCGAGGTGGACGCCCCACGAAGTCGAACGTGTCACGGGCCTGCCCGAAGCTCAGGTCAAGCACGTCGCCGAGATCTTCGCCAAGGACAAGCCGGCGACGCTGATCTGGGCGATGGGGCAGACCCAGTTTACGACTGGCACGGCGAACGTCCGTGCGAGCTGCATTCTGCTGCTTGCCACCGGCAATGTCGGACACGCCGGAGACGGCGCCAACATTTTTCGGGGCCACACCAATGTGCAGGGTGCGACCGATCTCGGCCTCGATGTGACGTCGCTGCCGCTCTATTACGGTCTCGCCGAAGATGCCTGGCGGCATTGGTGTCGGGTGTGGGAAGTGGATTACGACTGGATGAGCTCCCGCTTTCCCAACAAGAAGCTGATGGAAACGCCGGGGATCCCGAGCACGCGCTGGTTCGACGCGACGCTGCTGCCGAAAGACGAGATCAGCCAGCCCGAGCCGGTGCAGGCGATGTTCATCATGGGACATGGCGTCAACACCATCACGCGAATGCCGGAAGCGGTGCGCGGTATCGAGAAACTCGAGCTGTTGGTGGTCTGCGATCCTTATCCGACAGCCTGGTCGGTGCTCTCGGAGCGCAAGGATGGCATCTATCTGTTGCCGGCCTGCACGAGCTTCGAAATGGACGGTTCGCGTACCGCCTCGAACCGCTCTCTGCAGTGGGGTGAGAAGATCGTCGAGCCGGTGTTTGAATCGAAAAACGACTACGACACCATGTATCTGTTAGCCCGGAAACTCGGCTTCGCCGAGCAGATGTTCAAGAATATCAAGGTCGAAAATAACGCGGTGCTGGCGGAAGACATCCTGCGCGAGATTAACCGTGGCGGCTGGTCGACAGGTTATTGCGGGCAGTCTCCGGAACGGCTCAAGGCTCACATGAAGAACCAGGCCAAATTCGATCTGGTGACCATGCGGGCGCCCAAAGATGATCCGGAAGTCGGCGGTGACTATTACGGTCTGCCATGGCCGTGCTGGGGAACGCCGGAGTTCAGGCACCCCGGCTCGCCAATTCTCTACAATACCAATCTTCCGGTGAAGGAAGGCGGCGGCACGTTCCGAGCCCGGTTTGGTGTTGAACGCATCGTCAAACGCAAGGTCATGGAGGACGGGCAGGAAATCGAAAGGGAAGATCACGACAATCTTCTCGCCGAGGGGGCCTATTCAGTCGGCTCGGAAATCAAGGACGGCTATCCCGAGTTCACGCTCGCGGTGCTCAAAAAGCTCGGCTGGGACAAGGACCTCACGGCACAGGAGATGGAAGTCATCCAGCGGGTGAACTCTGCCAACCCCGATGCGGTGTCCTGGTCGCTCGACCTTTCCGGCGGGATTCAGCGCGTGGCGATCGAGCATGGGTGTGCGCCCTATGGTAACGGCAAGGCGCGGATGATCGCCTGGAATCTGCCTGATCCGATCCCGGTGCACCGCGAGCCGATCTACACGCCGCGGCCTGATCTCGTCGCCGACTATCCGACCTTGCCTGACGCCAAACAATTCCGTGTGCCCAATATCGGATTCTCCGTGCAAAAGTCCGCTGTCGACAGGGGCATCTCCAAGCAATTCCCGCTGATCCTGAGTTCCGGCCGGCTCGTGGAATATGAAGGCGGCGGCGAGGAGACGCGCTCCAACAAGTGGCTTGCTGAACTGAAGCAGCATATGTTTGTTGAAATAAATCCGGTGGATGCAGGCGAGCGCGGCATCGGGGACGGCGGCTGGGTCTGGGTGACCGGAGCGGAAAACAATTCGCGAGCCCGGATGAAGGCGCTGGTGACCGAGAGGGTCGGAAGAGGCGTCGCCTGGATGCCATATCATTTCGCCGGCTGGTTCGAGGGCGCCGATCTGCGCGCCAAGTACCCCAAAGGCGCCGATCCATTCGTACTGGGCGAGAGCGTCAATACGCTCACGACGTATGGCTACGATCCCGCGACTGGCATGCAGGAGCCCAAGGCTACCCTTTGTCAGATCAGTGCAGCGTGAAAGGCGGAATGAATAATGGCGCGCATGAAATTCCTTTGCGATGCGGACCGGTGTATCGACTGCAACGCCTGCGTCACCGCGTGCAAGAATGAGAATGAGGTGCCGTGGGGCATCAACCGGCGCCGCGTTGTCACCATCAATGACGGCAAACCCGGCGAGCGTTCGGTGTCGATGGCCTGCATGCATTGCACCGATGCGCCGTGCGCGGCCGTTTGCCCGGTTTCCTGCATCTATCCGACCGAAGACGGCATCGTGCTGCACTCGAAGGATCTGTGCATCGGCTGCGGCTATTGCTTTTATGCCTGTCCGTTCGGCGCACCGCAGTATCCGAAGGTTGGCAATTTCGGTTCGCGGGGGAAGATGGACAAGTGCACCTATTGCGCCGGCGGTGGCGGCGCGGAGGCCCCAGGCAGCGCTGAGGAACTTGAAAAATACGGTTCGAACCGGTTTGGCGAAGGCAAACTACCGCTTTGCGCCGAGATGTGCTCCACCAAGTCCCTGCTCGCGGGTGACGGCGATATCATCGCCCAGATTTACAAGGAACGGGTTTTGAAACGCGGCTACGGCTCCGGCGCGTGGGGCTGGATGACGGCTTATCACGAGGGCGTCGAGATTTGAGCGGGCGACCTTTGGTGGATGCCCCCCGGCATGCGAGGAGGATGATCGTTATGCGGTGTGTTCGACGCATTGGTCTCGCGTCATTTGCCATGATCCTTGTGCTCGCGGTGTGTGCCCCGGCGATTGCGCAGAAACTCGGCCCCGACGGCGCCCCGAATCCAACCGCCAGCGTCACCAGCGAGCAAGAGCTGTTAAAGCAAGTCCCGCGTGCCGAGGGGCGCATCGATATTCCCGATATCAAGGCGAGCGTGCTGATTCAGCCGGCCGGGCGAACCTGGGATTATTTCCACGAAGTTCTCTTGCATCGGGGTGGCGCGATCGTGATCCTTGGCATGATCGTGGTTTTGGGCGTCGCCTATCTGATCCTGGGGCGACTGCGCATCACGGCCGGACGGTCCGGCCAGAAGATTGTCCGCTTCAAGGCCTTCGAGCGATTCTCGCACTGGCTGACCGCGGTGTCCTTTGTCATTCTTGGCCTGACGGGTCTTAACGTCACATTCGGGAAGATATTGCTATTGCCCGTCATGGGCCCGGACGCCTTCTCAAGTCTATCAGAGTCGGCAAAATACGCGCACAACTTCACCAGTTTCGCCTTTGTGGCCGGTCTTGTCCTCATCACCGCGACCTTTTTCAAGGACAATATTCCGGAGCAGGTCGACCTTGATTGGCTTAAGCAGGGTGGAGGATTCATAAAAAACAAGCATGCCCCCGCCGGACGGTTTAATCTCGGCGAGAAGGTGGTCTACTGGCTATCGCTTGCCGCCGGCTTGGTTGTTTCGGTCTCGGGCTTTGTTTTGCTATTCCCCTTCTTCGGGACGAATATTGCGGACATGCAAATCGCACAGGCAGTGCATGCCATTGTCGCTGTTCTGTTCATCGCCCTGATCCTTGGCCATATTTATATCGGCACGCTCGGCATGGAGGGCGCGTTCGAGGCCATGGGCACCGGCGAGGTCGATCTGAATTGGGCAAAGGAACATCACGACGTCTGGTTGGCCCGAATGCTGGCAAGCGAAGACCGGCGAGGACAGGCTTCGGCAACGCCTGCCGAATAAGTACTGTCGATGTCTACTGCATCGCCACGCCTCTCACCTCGCTGATTGGGGGCATCCACGAGGAGCAAAATATAAGGGAGTGAAAATCATGGCTGATGTGACGCGACGTTCATTGTTGGCGGCGACGGCTGCCGGCGGACTGGCGACGGCGGTAACCGCAGCGGGCGCGCAAACCGGCGAAGCCGTGCCGCAGCCAGAACGCCCCGGACATGGCGGCACCGACCCCGGTCCGCGCAATCTCGTCCGCGACCGGCAGAATCCGGATCTGTTGGTGCCGCCTTCGACCGATCACGGCACGCTTCCTAACCTGAGCTTCTCTTTCGCCGATGCCCACGTGCGGCAAGAATCCGGTGGCTGGACCCGGCAGATCACGCAGCGCGAACTCGGCATTTCCAAGGACATCGCCGGGGTGGACATGCGCCTGAACGCGGGCGGCATTCGCGAGCTGCATTGGCACAAGGCAGCCGAGTGGGCCTACATGCTCTACGGCAGCGCCCGCATCACCGCGGTCGATCCACAGGGACACCAGTTCGTCGATGACGTCGGCGTCGGCGATCTCTGGTATTTTGCAGGCGGCACTCCGCATTCGATCCAGGGGCTCAATCCGGACGGCTGCGAATTCCTGCTGGTTTTCGATGACGGCGATTTCGACGAAGACAACACCTTCCTGCTCAGCGACTGGTTCAAGCACGTCCCGCCGGAGGTGCTGTCGAAGAATTTCGGTGTCCCCGGCGAGGCATTCGCCAAAGTGCCTGATCCGAGCCAGCTTTATATTTTCGGAGCGCCGGTGCCGGGGGCACTCAGCTCCGACAAGATCGCCGGCGCCGTTCCGGTGTCGCCCACCCTCAGCCACAGAATGATGGCGCAGCAGCCGGTCAAGACCAAAAGCGGCACGGTGCGGATCACCGACACCAGCGTGTTCCCGGCCTCGAAGACGATCTCAGCCGCGCTGGTGGAAGTCGAGCCGGGTGGTATGCGCGAGCTGCACTGGCATCCCAACACCAACGAGTGGCAGTATTATATTGAAGGTCAGGCGCGGATGGGCGTATTCGCGGCGTCGGGCCAGGCGCGCACTTTCGACTTTCTAGCCGGCGATGTCGGCTACGTGCCATTCGCGATGGGACATTACGTCGAAAACACCGGCACCACGATGCTGCGCTTCCTCGAAGTCTTCAAAAGCGACTACTATGCCGATGTCTCGCTCAACCAGTGGCTGGCGTTGACACCTCCCGAGCTCGTGCAGGCGCATCTGAAGCTGGATCCGTCGACTTTGGCAGCCTTCCACAAGGAGAAATTCCCCGTCGTGCCGGCATGATCGGCTGTCACCGACGACGGATGCGCGGGCATCAGCCTCGGTCGGGATCGGCGCGCTTCTGGGCGTTGCGCTCGCGCAGATAGTCGTCTGTAGTGCGAACTTGCCGGCTCTGCGCGCCGTAGGGATCAAATCCTTGGTCCGCGACGAAGGCGACGCGGCAATCATCGCACATTCGGATGACGTCAAGCCGGCCGGACCCGTCGCTGTACATCCAGTGCTTGCCTTCGAGCTTCGCCACCACGCGCTCGATCGTGCTCTTGACGCCGAACGGTTTGCTGCATCGGATGCAGCAGAACGGCTCTTCCTGCTTGAGGATACGGGCTGGCGCCCGGGCGGCGTTGAAATCGATTCGAGGTTTTAGCGTGATGACATGCTCGGGGCAGGTCGCCTGGCACAATCCGCATTGCACGCAGGCGTCTTCCACAAAGCGCAGCGTGGGTCGGTCCGGGTCATCGCGCAGCGCGCCGGTTGGACAGACCGACACACAGGAAAGGCACAGCGTGCAGCCGTCAACGTCGATTTCTATATTGCCGAACGGCGCTCCCTTGGGAAGCGCGATGATGCCGACCGGATTCGGCGCCGCGCGATGAAGTTCGCCCAACGCAAAACGCAGCACGCCTCTTTTGGCACCCAGCGGGCGAAACGTTGCCGGACGCGGTGCCGCGGGCATCGCCGGAATGGCACTGAGCGCCTCCGACAGAAGATCGGGATCGTCGGTCTCGATGGCCGCGATCCGGCCCCGGCCGAAGCCGAGCCCCGCGAGGATAGGCTCAACCAGCGCCATCGTCTGCAGCAATCCGGAAATGTCGTGGCGCGGCCGTGCCCGAAGCAGTACACGCATCGCCGACGCGCCATAGGCGAATGCAGCCGCGATGCTCTCAAGGCCGATCTGCGTAATCTCGTTGACCGGAAGCGGCAGCACATGCGCCGGCAATCCGTCGCCGAACCGGGCCAGCGCGTCGATCAGCGGTGCGCCATGGGGATCGTCATGCACCAGCACGACCGGCCGTTCGCCACCGGCTTCGCGGTAGGCGATCAACAACGCACGCAGTTTGCGCATCAGCGCATCTTCCGAAGGCAAGGCGTAGGACGCCGCACCGGTCGGACAGGCGGCGGCGCATTGCCCGCACCCGGCGCATATGTAGGCATCGATGGCGACGCGGTCGCCAGCAGGTGTAATGGCCGATGCCGGGCAGAGGTCCAGGCAACGGGTGCAGCCGACGATCCCGGAGCGCGAATGGGCACACAGGGTGCCGTCATACGCGACGTATCGTGGCTTTTCAAAGCTGCCGGTGAGGTTGCGCGCCTTCAAAACCGCCCGCAGCATCGCCGCAGGACTGCCCGGATCGGCCCGCAGATAACCGTCGCGCAAATCGCCAGCCGGGAAAAAGGCGCTCCCGCCGGTCAGGTCAAGGATGATATCGCAGCTCGATCGTGCATCGTCGTGCGATGGAGAGAACGTCAACGGTCCGAGCAAGGACGGTGTCGCCTCTGCGAAATCGTCAACCGTGACCTTGAAGGCGCCAAGATGGCCGCTGGCGTTTCTGACCTTTCCCTTTGCAACCGGAAAATCAGCCACTCGCGGTAGCATGATGGCCGCCGGGGGTTCGATCAGCACGGTAACGTCAAGATGGTCCTTGAGAAGGTTGCCGGCTTCGACGGCAACCTCGTCGCGGCCGCAGATCAGAACGACGCCGGCACTCTCCAGCGTCACGAATGGCACGGGCGGCACAGGTTCAGCCGCCAACGCAAGCAGTGCGGCTTCTTTGGGCCCCGATCGGACCGCTTCGCCGGACCATCCGGTTTCGCTTGAATCAGCCATGCTCTCACAGTTACTTGTAGCTGAAGTATGCCTTCCAGAGCCGCCGCCAAGCTGGCCGATCCGGCCGGAAAAGTATATATTTATTCCGCTGAAAAGTACGATGTTGGCGCAGCCGACAGGAGGTCAAACCGGTGAAGCTGCTGCGGACCATCCAGCTCGATGCATCGGATTCGTTCGTGTTTGAAAAGCCGGCAGAATCCGGTGAATGGGCAGTCTCCGGCGCCTTCGCATTTGGCCGGTCCGATCCGGCCAATCTGCAGGGCAAAGCGCGTACCGCATTTCGCGCCGGCTTTTTAGGTCTGAGATCGCTTGGCCGTTCGACGCTGGCGCAGATCGTTGAGGCCAACGAAGCCGATCGCCGTTCGGTTGTCGAAATGCTTGCCGCGCAACTGGTTAGATGGTTCGGCGCCCCCGATCTGCCAGCGGCTCGCCGGGCGTCTGAAGAGGAAATGGATTTTGTCGCGTCGCTCTGCGATCATCCGCCGGGTGTGCTGGTCGCGGTGACCCGGCGCCTCGAAAACGGGGCCATTCGCGAGATATTCAGGACGTTGCGCCCGCGCCAGGGAGCCGGGCACACGCGCGCCTTCGAGTTTCTGGAGATGGTCGGCGAAGCCGCGCAGGCGGATGAACACCTCGACCCCGCCGGGCCGGCAAGGGGGGCGCAGCGTTGAGAGAACAGCGTGATTTCTGGCTCTCCTGCGGCCATCATTTGCTCGATCGCGACGCTAAGGGCAAGTTGCTTATCACCAACGAATTCTTGAAAGTCTATCTGGCGCGCCCGGAGCTTGTGCCGCCGCCTGAGGCTTGCGTCGCCGAACACAGGTTGCATGACTCCTTGTTGAAGGATCCGCAGGTCCCGGTTGCACCTTGGCAGATTGCCGCGATTTCTGACGCGGACGCCCGCGAAAACTGGGAAGTGATGATCGGATGGCGCGATCATCTTGTGAAATACCGCACCCTTGAAACCGCCTATCTCGACATCGTGCGGCGGCGCATCAGGTTTCCTCACATCCTTGTGCGCCAGTTGATCCAGGTGATTTTGCGAAGCGCGCTGAATGACTGCGTGGACGCTTTCATCCTGCGCGCCGGCGAATTATTCTTCCGACCGCAGAAACTGCTGATGCGGGACGGCGCGGTGACCGCGATCGACCAAGAGACGGAGGCGCTGCTCGGTCGCCAACGCAGCTCGCCACTGGCGGCGCTGCTGGGCTTGCCAGGGGCCACTGAAGTCGACATGCTCAATGATATCACCGCAAACAGTTATTGGGCGCGCAGCGACCGCTTCGATATGGCGCTCGACCTGACCCCTGGCCCGCGCGGGCTAGCTGCGCTCGGGGAGGTCGTCAAGCGATGGCTTTCGCATTTGCTTGAAATCGATGTTGCGATCGAACCTGTTCCCGAGCTCCGTAACGCTCCGATATCCTGGTATGTGGGGCTCGACGCGGAGGCCACGCGCATTGGGGACGCGCTCTGGAACGGTACCGATCTCGATGAGGAAACCCGAAGCCGGCTGATAGGACTTTTTCGGCTGACGTTCCGCAATCCGAAAGATATGATCGAGAGGATACGAGGCGAGCCGATATACCTGCTGGCGGCGATGACGCCTGATGACGTTCTGCACCTGAAGCCGCAAAATCTTGTAACGGGCTTGCCAATTCGGCACGGGGAGACGGTCAATTGAGATCGACAGCGCTTGCGCATATTCCTGTTGGGGTCGTGGTCGAGCGGCGCAGGACCAGAAGCATGTGGGCCGATTTTCTGTGGCGACCGGTTTCGATATTGGTCGGAAAGACGTCAGCCGCGCCTTGGACACCGCTCGCCAACCAGGCTGAAACGATATTGTTCTTCGCGGGTGAGGCAACGATCGAGCTGCACCGGACCGAGACTGTAAATTATCGCGACAATCTTGCGTCGGGCGCACCGGCGCTGTGGGTAGCGTTGCGTCCGGTCGCGTCGGAATGGCCGTTTGAGATACTTGCCGTCACCGCCGATCCGAGCGAAGGGGAGGCGTTCACCGATGCTGGCAGCAACATCGTCGAAGCCGTCGCGATGCCGGCCGACATCGCAGAGACCATCGGTCGGTTCCTCGCCGAGCACCATGTCGAACGTCCCTTCGTCAAGCGCCGTCGTCAGCCCGCAGAGCCGGCGCCTGCCTGGAACGAAGGCCGAAAGGGAAGCGCGAAATGACCTCGCCAGAGAGCTTTGTTTCGCGTTGGGCGCGATTGAAGCGCGGCTCCGATATGCGGCGCAAAAGGCACGTGACGGACGATCTGGCTCCGGCCTCGGCGGCAGAAGCGACCGCAATCGCGGGCAAGGCCGCCATTGTAAAGCCTGAACTCGCAGCGGTAGCCGATGCGCCGTTTGATCCGGCAAACCTGCCGTCGATTGACACTATCGATGTCGACAGCGATATCCGCGGGTTCTTGCAAAGCCGAGTACCTGTCGAGTTGACCCGGGCTGCGTTGCGCCGCGCCTGGGCCAGCGATCCGGCCATCCGCGATTTCATCGGGATCGCTGAGAACCAATGGGATTTCAATGACCCCGATGCGATACCTGGGTTCGGTCCGCTGCCGGAAGGATACGGCGTGTCCGGCCTTATGCCGCAAGCACTCGGCAGCTGCGACCAATTCGCCGGAAAGGCTCCGGAAATATCGGTATCCGCTCAAATGTCGTCACCTGCCATAACCGATCGCGAACCCGACAACACCGGCCTCGACGCGCCGCGATCCGCCGTTGACGAATTGCGCAGTGTATCCGACGATCGACGTCAAGAAAGTGCGGCGCTTGAAAATGCAGGTGATGCCGAAGCGGATGATCGCCGACGAAATCCAGGTCGCCACGGCAGTGCGTTGCCGCGGCTGGCCGGATAGCCGAGGCCGAAAATGGAGCATGCGCAGGAGCCCGAATCTTACATTTCTTCGGCGTGTGACATCGATGAGATCGATTGCGCCCGCGCCCAGGAATATGCGCTGCTCGCTGTCTTGCTCTCTCGAAGCCCGGACGGCGAAATGATTGGACGGCTGACACAGTTGACCGGGGACGCTACCCCGCTCGGAACAGCCCATGCAGCGCTCGGGCAAGCCGCGGCTCGAACGGACGAAGCCAGGGCAGGGCGAGAATTTTTTGATCTGTTCGCCGGACTGAGACAGGGTCAGCTTCTGCCCTATGCATCCCATTACATCTCGGGCTCGCTCTATGGACGCCCGCTGGCGCGGTTGCGCGAAGCCTTTCAACGTCTCGGTATCGAAAGAGCGGTGGGTCATTCGGAACCCGAGGATCATGTCGCCATTCTCTGCGAGATTATGGCAAGTCTTATCAATGGCGAGATCGTAGGCCCGGTCGGCTCTGATCGAGCGTTCTTTGAAGAACATCTCGCTCCGTGGATCGGACGCTTTTTTGCCGATCTGGAGCGAGCGCAATCGGCGGATTTCTATGCCTGCGTCGGTTCGCTCGGACGGGTTTTCGTGGCCATTGAAACCGAGGCGTTTGCCCTCTCAGCTTGAATATCCGGTCTGCAACGGCGTTTGTCGCCCGGACGAAACGAGGTTACGAGATAAGGGAGGACTCCGATGCGATCTTTTGCCATCGCCTGTGCGGTTGCTGTTGTTATCGCTCTCGGCGCGGCGGCCATTCTTGATAATGTCGTTCAGGAGACCGCCTCGGCCGCCTTTGCCGAGCCAAGTGCCAGAATCTAGCGTTCCGCCTCAAGCGATTTGTTCCCGAGCGGCAGCATGATGCAAAAGACGGCGCCGTGAGGTTCGTTCGGCGTTGCCCAGAGCCGGCCGCCATGCGCTTCGACAATCGAGCGGCAGATCGATAACCCCATCCCCAAACCGCTGGACTTGGTCGTATAGAAAGCCTCGAAGATGCGTTCGATGCTGCCTGGAGGCAGCCCCTGACCTGAATCGCTTACCGCGACAAGCACGCTGACCGGCTCGATCCCGCGTGTGCTGATCATCAACTCGCGCGATCTCTCCTTGACCTCGCTCATGGCTTCAATGGCATTCATGATCAAGTTCAGAATCACCTGTTGCAACTGGACTCTGTCCCCCAAAACGGGCGGCAGCCCCTCTGACAGTTGCATCTTTACCAAAACGCGATGTTCCGACATGACGGCACTGGTCAGTCTCATAATCTCCAAAATTGCTTCGTTAATTGCCAAATCGCCCTTCCGCGCTGGCGCCTTCTTGGAGAAGTCACGAATCCGGCTCACAATATTAGCGGTCCGCTTGCCGTCGCTGATGATACGGTCGATCAACTGTCCTGCCTTTTCCAGATTTGGCGGCTGACGGGCGAGCCAGCGCTTGGCAGTTTCGGCATTCGTAAGCAGAGCAGCAAGAGGTTGATTTACTTCGTGGGCAATGGAGGCCGTCAGTTGACCCATTGTCGCTACGCGGTTGGCGTGCGCCAGCTCTGCTTCGGCGCGCTTTCGCTCGGTCAAATCAAGGACAAAGGCGACGCCCTGGTGCCGTAGTGCGCCGAAGGTCGCCCTAACCACGAGCACGGGCACACGGCTGCCATCTTTCCGAAAATACTCTTTCTCGAAAGGTTTGCAGGTTCCCGTGGAAGCCAACTCTTCCAAGGCCCGTTCGTCGGCGGCGCTCCATTCGGGGGGTGTCAAGGCGGTCCAGCACAGTCGGCCCGACATCAGGTCTCCGTGGCCATATCCAACGATGCGGAGAAAGGCGTCGTTGGCCTCGATGACACGACCGTCGACGTCCCAAATGAAAATCCCGATGATGTTCGTTTCGACCAGGCGACGGACCCGAGCCTCTCGTTCACGTAGATCGGTGTACAGGCGGGTGTTCTCAAGCGAGACCGCTGCCGCAGAGGCTAGCAGCTTCAGAACCGTCATCCGGGCGGGAGTGAAGACATCCCTGGCCAGATTGTTTTCAAGATAAATGACACCTATCAGATGCTTCTGCTTTAGGAGTGGGAGGCACAGCATGGATAGGGTGCCGCTTTGACGAATGTACTCATCGGTCGAGAAGGAACTGTCCGCCGCGGCGTCGTGCAGGAGCAAACTTTCCCTGGTCCGCAAAACGAACTGAAAAACCGATGTTGGCAGGTCCGCAGCGCTGATTTCTGCCTGCCGCAGCGCGACGGTCAGCCCCTCCACGCCCGTCGTCGCCTCCGCCTCGATCCGGTACTCGTTTGCGCACGGCAAAATCAACAGGCCCCGCTCGGCACCGGCATATTCGATCGCCGTGCGCATGAGTGTATCGACCAGTCCCTCCTGCTCGATCTCACTCGATACCGCCTCCGACACGCGGATGACTGTCGCCAGGTCGAGTTGCTCGACAGAGGCGTGAATCGTGCCGGTATAGGGTGAAGTCTTCTTTGCCTTGATCTGTGGATACCATTCATCGAGCTTTCGAACTTTCGCGTCCGCGCCCCAACGCAAATAACAGTCCCGGGCATCTCTCAAATAGACGTGAGCGATTTTAGCAAGATCTCGTGCCGAATAGAATCGTGCTGCGCATTCGTTGGCGACCGCCTCACAATGCACGAAACCACTGTCGTTCGCCGAACGGATCGCCGCTTCGTAGAAATGTTCAGCGTCGATCATCCGGCCCTCGATGCGCGCGATTTCCGCGCTGACGAGCGCAGTCTTATTTTGGAAATTTGCAGGGCAATGCAGTGCCCATATCTCGAGCTGTCGGTGATGGCCGTCAAGGGCGGCAAAATGCTCTTGTCTCTCTTCGGAAGAAGCGGAGTGCCAGGCGGCAGCATGGGCCAGGGCTGCATAGAAGCGAAAATCGCCCGTTTCCACCTGCGATGCCGCCGGCCAAAGCAACAGATGGGCTTTCTGCGACGCCTCGACAGCCGAGGCATAATCGCCAGCGATGAATCTGGCCTGCAGCTTTCTAGTCCAATAGAAAAATTCGGCCAGAGCCAGCACCGGATTGCTTGCGAAACGAAGTTCGGTGTCCGATTCGCTATAGTCGTGGGCGTCGAAGCATCCAAAGGTCGGAGTCAGGCCGCGAAGCGTACGAATGAGGCCCAAATTCACCCTACAATTCTCGATCACCAGCCCAAAGCCGGCCTTCTCGACGAAATTGAGGCCCTTCTCAACTTCCGATTGGACCTCGGAAAGAGGGTCGCCTACGGCCAAATAATTGGCGATCAGCGAATGCCAGCTATAGGCAGAGAATGTGAGGTCCCCTGTTCGATATGCTACATCGAAAGCACGCCGGAGCAGTTCACGTCCCTTCGCGGCATGTTTCGCCCACGGCGTTAGCGTGCCAAACGATGTGTAGGTTCTCGCTTGGTAGCGAGTGAGGTTACGCTTTTCGACGAGATCGTAGCCCAGCTGTCCGAATCGGAATCCATCCGCATAATTGTTGAAGCGCGGCCCAGCGAACATTCCAAACCAGATGTAGCCGAAACACGACGCATCGCAGTTACCGTGCTCCAGGCAAAGACTCACCATGCGGAATACCACTAGCGTGGATAGATTCTCGTCGAAGAACATGGCCGGGTGGACGATTTCGGTGAAAACATCGAGCATGTCGAGGACGTCGGGATCATCGAGCCGCGGCAAATTGATGAGGTCCTCGATCTGACGGGTGCCAACCAACGACCAGATCCGGTCGTACTCCTGCATGACATCATTGCGCGCTGGATGCGCCGACCAATTCGTGCCGTTGCGGCGAAGGTAATCGAGAAACACGTCGATGGCGCGATCACTGCGGTCCAGGGTTGTATAAAGGGTTATCTGCAATCGAGTAACAACCGCAAAGTCGTGGCGGCTTCCGGCACGCCGCGCCAACATGCTCAGGCGGCCTTCGGCGGCGACCATATCTGCAGTGAGCAGTTCACACTCGGCAATCAGAGACTCAATCGCGAAGACAAGGCCATAGTCATGCTCCCAAGCAGCCTCACTCAATAGCGAGCGGCCGGCATGAAGGTATTTCAGGCCCGAGGCGTATGCCGTGGATGCCTTCGCCCGTTTGCCCGCGATAAGATTCAACTCGGCCGCTCGCTCACGCTCACCGACATCAGTGATGAGACTTGAGCCGCGGTTGAGTTGATTGACGATGTCGAAAATCGCTTCTTCCAGCCGCTCTTGCGGGGTGCTCTCCCTGAGAATTCTGCCGATGCGCAAATGGGTCTGAGCGCGCAGCTGCTCTGGAATCAGGAAGTAAGCTGCTTCCTGGACCCGGTCATGAAGGAAACGATAGGAGTTTTCCGAGCGAAAAACGAGGCCGGCGCGAACAGCTTCCCAGAGTTGATCATGCATTTCTTCTTTTGAATGTTGATACACTGTTCGCAGCAGTTCGAACTCAGCACTGTTCCCCAGGCAGGCGAGCTGTTTCAAGGATTCCTGTGTCGCATTCGGAAATCGGCTCAGCTTTCCGACCATCAGGTCTACCACGTTGGCCGTGTAGCCTTTGGCGTGAATGCGATCAACGTCCCACCGCCAGGCCGCAGCAGCCGGCTCGAACCTCAGAAGGCCTTCTTCCTCCAGTTCGGTGACAAACTGAATTGTGAAGAAAGGATTGCCTCCGGTTTTTTCAAAGATCAGCGCCGCCAACGAGCCGACACGTTCCTGCTCACACCGAAGTGAGTCGGAAACCAGGCACGCTACGTCAGTTTGTGTCAGGGGCTGTAGGGCGATGTGATGTATCCTGGCGCCATTGGCCTGCAAACGCTCAAGTGTCCTCAACAGCGGGTGAGTAGGGCCGACCTCGTTATCTCGATATGCGCCGATGAAGATGACATGGTGAACATCCGGCTCCGTAACGAGGTATTCCAGCAGCGTGAGGGTTGCGGCATCCAGCCACTGCAAATCGTCGAGAAAAAGCGCCAGAGGGTGCTCAGCGCGTGCGAAAACACCAAGAAAGCGTCGGAATAACGATTGGAAGCGCGCCTGGGCTTCCTGCGGCGGTAGGTCGACGACAGGCTGCTGCGCTCCTATGATGAGTTCGAGTTCTGGGATCAGAGTTGCAACGAGTTCGCCATTTGCTCCCAACGCCTCAAGCAGGGAGTCGCGCCAATGAGCAATCTCGGTTTCGTTTCCGCCTAGTATTTGTCGAACCAGGGTTCGGAATGCCTGCGCCAGCGTTGCGTAGGGAACATCGCGTTTGTATTGATCGAACTTGCCAGCTGCAAACAGACCGCGCGGTGGCACAAGGGCCTTGTGGAGTTCATTGACGACAGAAGATTTTCCGACACCGGAATAGCCGGAAACCAAAACCAGTTCCGTCCCTTTCTGCCCGACGACGCGGTCGAAGGTCGCAAGCAGGAGTACGACTTCTTTTTCCCGTCCGTAGAGCTTTTCGGGAATTGTCACCCGTTTGGGTACGTCACGTGCGCCCAGCGGAAACGAGTCGATCCGCCCGTGCGCTTGCCAAGTCGAAAGACAACGTTGAAGGTCGGTCTCCAGACCCGCGGCCGTTTGGTAGCGACCTTCTGGAGCTTTTTCCAGCAGCTTTAAGATGATGGTGGAAAGCTGCTCGGGTATTTCGGTGCATCGACGACTCGGCGCCACGGGCACCCTGGCGATGTGGCAATGCACCCATTCCATGGGATCGGTTGCCGCGAACGGCAGCGTTCCCGTCAGCATTTGATAGAACGTAACGCCGAGCGCGTATAGGTCGCTGCGCCAGTCGATGGAGCGATTCATTCGTCCGGTTTGTTCTGGCGCCATGTAGGCCAAGGATCCGGCGATGAACTCGGGAGGCTCGGGCGCCTGACGTTCGCGAGGCAACCGGGAGGCGATGCCGAAACCGGTCAACCAGATTTGGTCGGTGAGGGGGTCGAGAAGAATGTTGGCTGGCTTTATGTCCTTGTGGACCAGGCCGCGCTCATGTAACCGGCTGATGGCATGAGCGATAGCTGGGGCCAGCCGAAGAAAGTGTCCCAACGGCAGGGGCTCGCTCAGCAACGAATCCAGCGTGCTGGTAGTGCGGGACTCAAGCAGCAGTAGCGTTCGACCGCGATTGTGCACAAGTTCCAGCGGTCGAGCCGCCCACGCGCTATCCAGATAGTTCTTGAGTTCGAATTCATGAGCGAGTCGACTGATGGTGGTGGGCGCGGGGTGCTCGGCAACCGGCATCACGGCTATAAGTGCTTGCCGGACACCCTCCGTGTTATTGCGCCACGTTCTGCAATAAAGGCGCTCGCCGTCATCCCACAGCGGTTCGAGAAGTTGGTGTTCCCCACCAACATCGGCCAATGCGAATTCGGTCATCGCGGGCAGCATCGCCTAACCATCCGCTGGAAGCTAAGCTATTCTTGGCCCTTTGATATGCTCCAATCCTGCACGGCTATCTGATACCTTGGTATGTGTCAACGCCATGGTAACACGAGACTTGCCTCATCGCTAACGCCACGGCGGTTTTTAGGCCTCCGATGGCACCAAGTCCCGAGCGATTGCTCCCCGATCGGCAGCATCACACAAAAGACAGCGCCGCGAGGTTCGTTCGCCGTCGCCCAGAGCCGGCCGCCGTGCGCTTCGACGATCGAGCGACAGATCAATAACCCCATGCCCGAACCGTTCGACTTGGTCGTATCGAAAGCCTCGAAGATGCGCGCGAGATTCGCCGGAGGCAGCCCCGGACCGGAATCACTTACCTCGACGAGCACGCCATGCGTCTACGTATTCGCCAGCGAGAAAGCGCACCTGCAGCTCGCGGATGTAGTTCCAACATTCCGGGAGCGCCAGCGCCGGGTTGCCATCCAGATTACGCTCGAGATCATTTTCACGAAACACCGCGAGCCTAGACGGGCGGTCAATCCCCGTAGGCTGCGGATGAGACCGAGCTGGCCCAGTATCCAGCCCTCGATTATTACGAAGCCGACTTTGCAAACAAAGGCGAGCCCGTGTTGCGATGCCGAAACCGGTGAACCAGACTTAGCGTCGTTGCTCCATGTTCTGCAATGAACACGCTCGCCGTCATCCCACAGCGGTTGCAGAAGTCGTTGTTCACCAGCCGTGTCGACCCATGCCAATTCGCTCATCGCAGGCAGTATTGCTAACGAACCATTCGGAACTGAGCTACTCCTGGCGCCTTCATCCTCGCAATTCAGGCGTCGACTCACACCGCCTCATTGAACTTGGTACCTCAGCGATTGGGATCTTGAGGTCCGGGCTGTTTGCAATCCTCCAGCCGATAGAGCGCAACGGCAATAACACTGGTGTATAATGTCTAGGCAATGCAGGAATATGCGAAGACGTAGAATTGGCGGTGGCCGATCAAACAGGGGGCGAGGACGTTTTTGTGCAGACACGTTGCGCAATTGCGGTCATTGATGATGACGATTCATTCAGGATAGCCCTCGTCGATTCGCTTTGTTCACTTGGGTTCGAGACCAGCGGATACAGCTCCGCTCGGGAATTCATCGCCGGGAACGGGCAGGGACTTTGCCGGTTGATTGTAACAGACGTTCATATGCCCGGCATGAGCGGACTGGATCTTATCAGGCATCTCTCAGCTTCGGGTTCGAAGATCCCTGCCGTGTTGATCACCGCACATTCCGAGGCCGGTCTAGATGCGAGGGCGGCCGCCGCAGGCGCGGCCTGCCTTCTCCAGAAGCCATTTGAAATCAATGATTTGATCAAATCGATCGAAGGAGCTCTGGGACCGTGAGTGCGTCACTTCTCATTCGTGCCCTGCGGTCACCATGGCCGAGGTACATCGATCTGCATGGGTTAGATCCCCCGATGTGTCCTGAAAAACGATAACCTTCAAATCCCAATCCGACGGCTCTGACCCAGTCGCCGCTCTGTGTCAATCGCATCAGCGCTTCCTCGCGGGGGCCTTGAGCTCGCGCCTCAGTGGCCGGCGCTCTGGCCGCCATCGACGTGCAGGATCTCGCCGGTCACGAAGGGTGCGCCTTCCAGGAATAGAACCGCGTCGACAATGTCCCGGGTTTCACCCATGCGTCCCAGTGGATGCAGTTTCGATAGATCGTCGTAAGTTTCCGGACCGTGCATTGGCGTCTTGATGACGCCGGCAGCCACGGCATTTACCCGCACGCCCCTCGATGCGTACTCGATGGCCAGCGATTTCGTCGCAGCATTCAATCCACCCTTCGTCAACGAGGCCAGCACCGACGGCACCTGGCTGTTGGCATGGTCCACAAGGCTCGTCGTGATCTGAACGATATGGCCCGAGCCGCGGGTCAACATTCCGGCGGCGACGCGCCTGGTGAGGTGGAAGAAGCCGCCAAGATTGATCGCGAGCACCAAAAGGTAGTCCTCGTCGGTATAGTCGGTGAACGGCCTTGCGATGAAAATACCTGCATTGTTCACCAGCGAATCGATGCGGCCGAAGCGCAGCAGTGCTTCGGAAACGATACGCTGCGAGGTTGCCGGATCGGCGATGTCGCCCGGAACGGACAGAATACCCGGATCCGAGGATGGCTTGATCTTCCGCGAATTGGCGACGACGCGATAGTCGCGAGCGCGAAAGGCCTGCACCAAAGCCGATCCGATGCCCTGGGATGCGCCTGTGACAATTGCGACCCTTTGTTCTGCGCCCATGATTGGCCTCCATGACCATCGTCTTGATGATGATCAAGGTAGGCATCTCCGTTGACGCGGCGAATGCCCGCTATTCGGCAGACATTCTTCCGCGCGGCGATCGAATGGCATCCGCGTTGCAGTTGGCTTGGCTCGAGCGTTCCGCGAAGTATTTCTTGAGATGCGGTGCAGCAAAATCGACAAACGCACGCACCTTGGGCACGGCGAAACGGCCTTCCGGGGCGAGAAGCTGAACGGGTAATGGTGGGTACTCGTCCTTGCTAAGGAGGATACGCAGCCGCTTCTCCGCGACTTCCTCGGCGACGTGATAGGAAAACAGGCGGGTGACGCCGTACCCTCCCACCGTCGAAGCGACCGCCGCACGGACCGTGTTGACGACCAACCGCGGCGTGAACTGAACGGTTCTTGGAATGGACGAACCCTCGAGTGGAGGGAAGCTCCAGGAATCCATTCCGAAGTGCGTCATCGAGATAATCCGATGTTTTGCTAGATCGGCGGGCTCACGGATTACGGGGTGTTGCGTCAGATAAACCGGCGACGCGGCGATGACGCGGCGAACCTCGCCAAGGCGGATGCTGGCGAAGTTGGAGTCCATGAGATGCGCGATGCGGAGCGCCACGTCGATCCCTTCGTCAATCAGATTCACCGGCCTGTCGATCAAATACAACCTGACCGACACTGTCGGGTATTCGTCCATGAAGGCTTCAAGGATCGGCCTCAGAAGGGTCTCGCCGGTGATGACGGGCGCCGTGATGGTCAGCGTGCCGCGCGGCGCGGATCGTTCGCCGGCGGCGAGAATGTCGGCCTCCTCAAGATCGATCAGGACGCGACGGCAAGCGGAGACATAGCGCTCGCCCGCCTCGCTCACCCTGAGGGATCGGGTTGTGCGATGCAGCAGCTCGGCGCCGACATGGGCTTCGAGAAACGCGATCGCGCGACTTACAGCCGCTGGCGATTTACCGAGGCGTCTGGCGGTTGCAGCGAGGCTGCCTTCGTCCACGGCCGACACAAGCACTTTCATGGCGTCGATGCGATCCATCGGTCGGTCTCGATTCGAAGAACATTGACTGCTTGGTAGATTAGCTATCTATTTTATATCATCAAATTCAAGAGCATCTCCGCGAACCAGAATCGTCGAAGGATCGCATCAAATCGATCTCAGCACGCAGAGTCGAGTGCAAGGCAATATCATTGCGCGCACTTTTGTCAAAATCACTCTGAAAAATCAGAGAGGCTCCCGTGGGCTTCGCATCGACATAATACCAACGTATGGGAAAATCGACCTGCGTTGAACGGAGGGGCAAGATCTGCCCGGTATCGTTCGGCACCATGGAAGAGGCTGGCGAGGATACCGCTACAGCGCCTGGAACTCGTGGAGGGTCCTGCTAGACGAAATGACCGCTCGCATCGCGGCAGCTTATGCGGCTAGCTAGTTTCTGTCGCGAAACGCTGCATTTTTGTTGAGGCGCGCGAGTTCCTCAATAAAATCAGAGCAAATTGAGCGCGACAACGGGCGCTTGCCGCGTATTTTGACCCGATTTTTCTTAT
>Ga0182012_10001915_pt1 | contig 22697 bp, 13 predicted proteins | sample 612S2SmetaG_FD_120486 | JGI IMG/M metagenome (GOLD analysis project Ga0182012, IMG submission 120486) | Permafrost microbial communities from Stordalen Mire, Sweden - 612S2S metaG | ecosystem: Environmental > Terrestrial > Soil > Wetlands > Permafrost | place: Sweden: Stordalen | collected... | reverse complement strand
GCGCAGCTTCGTGCATGACGGGCTGATCGGCGGCGTCGGCGCGGTGCTGGTGTTCCTGCCGCAGATCATGATCCTGTTCTTCTTCATCATCCTCCTGGAAGACTTCGGCTACATGGCCCGGGCCGCCTTCCTGATGGACAAGATCATGGGCGGCGCGGGCCTGCATGGCCGGGCGTTCATTCCGCTGCTGTCCAGCTTCGCCTGCGCCATCCCCGGCATCATGGCGACGCGGGTGATCGACAGCCGGCGCGACCGGCTGGCCACCATCCTGGTGGCGCCGCTGATGACCTGCTCGGCGCGCATTCCGGTCTACACGCTGATCATCGGCGCGTTCATTCCCAACCGGACGGTGTGGGGCGGGATCTCGCAGCAGGGACTGGTGATGTTCGGGCTGTATGTCGCGGGGATCGTCAGCGCGCTTGGCGTGTCGTTCCTGCTCAAGCGCGTGGTCTGGCGCAACACACCGCCGGAACCGTTCATGCTGGAGCTGCCGGACTACAAGCTGCCCAGCGTACGCAACATCGGCTTCGGGCTGCTGCAACGCGCGAAGATCTTCCTGCGCCGGGCGGGCACCACGATCCTGATGATGATGGTCGTGATATGGTTTCTGGCCTCGGTGCCACGGCCGCCCGAGGGCGCGACGGAGCCCGCCATCAGCTACAGTCTCGCTGCGCGGATCGGCCGCTTCATGGAGCCGGTGCTCGCCCCGGTCGGCTTCAACTGGCAGATCGACGTGGCCCTGATACCCGGCATGGCGGCGCGCGAGGTCGCGGTGGCGTCGCTCGGCACGGTTTATTCGATCGAGGGCGGCGACGAAGACGTTTCGCGTCAGCTTGGCCAGACGCTGGTCGGCAAATGGAGCCTCGCCACGGCGCTGGCGCTACTGGCATGGTATGTGTTTGCCCCGCAATGCGCCTCCACGCTGGCGACGGTTCGGCGGGAGACCGGCTCCTGGCGGTGGGCGGGCGTGCTTTTCGCCTACATGCTGGCGCTGGCCTACGGGTCGGCGTTCGTCGTGTTCCGGGTCGCCTCCGCGCTCGGGGCAGGATGAGCGCCACGAAGCCGAGTCGAAGCGCCGCCCGGGGGCTCAGACCCGTTCTAGCCGCTGCCGGAGGCGTCTGATATCCGCCGGAACCAACCGCGGGACCGCCGGCCAGGCTGCACTGGCACCGACGCCCTGACGCGCCCCGGTTGGCGGGATCAGGCGACCCCGAAGCACAAGGCTCGCAGTTTCCGCAAGGCGACGGCTTCTTTCTCCAGCCGCTCGATCTGCGTGCTCACGGAGGCGGCGAGGACCGCATCGTCCGCCCGCCAGGAGAGCTTCCGGAAATCATGCTTCAGGTGCTGCTCGGTCTCGGTGGTAACGATCCCGGCCTGCCGCTCCTTGGCAAGAAGGGAGATAAAATAGCCTGCTGCAGTGCTCATGCGCGGATCATACCCGAGATGACGGGATGATCCAGGAGTCCCGAGGCCCGCTCCCGCATCACATGATCATGCAGGGGGCAGCCGTAGCAACCGCTTTGGAGTGACCCATGCACATCCTCGTCCTCGGCGCCACCCGCGGTACCGGCCTCGCCACGGTCCGCACCCTGCTTGGGAACGGCCATACCGTCACCGCCTTCGCCCGCGACCCGGCCAAGATCGCGCCCGCGCCCAACCTCACCGTGGTGCAGGGCGACGCGATGAACCGTGATGACGTCGCCCGCGCTGTGCCCGGTCATGACGCGGTGGTCGTCAGCCTCGGCATCTCCGACAGCGGCTACAAGCTTGCGCTCGGCCTCGGCAGCCGCCCCGGCGGCAATGTGTGCGAGGTCGGCACGCGCCACGTCATCGCCGCCATGCGGCAGGCCGGCATCGCCCGCCTGGTTGTGGTCTCGTCCTTCGGTGTCGGCGACACCAGGGGAAAACTCCCGCTGCTGTTCAAGCTGTTCTACGTGATCGCGCTTCGCGAACACATGCGCGACAAGGAAAAGATGGAGGCGCTGGTCAAAGCCTCGGGCCTCGACTGGACGCTGGTGCAGCCGGTGGGTCTGTCCGACAAGCCCGGCACTGGCCAGGCGCTGGTCACCACCGACGGCACAATCCGCGGCAACATGGTCAGCCGCCAGGATGTCGCCGCCCTCATTCTGCAACTGCTGACGGAGCAGAGCCGCGTGGGCGAGACCGTGGTCATCTCCGGCTGAACGGGACGGCGATTCTGATCGCCCGGGGGAGGGCTTGGGATCGCTCAGGCAATGCCGCCGGCCGCACCGCAAGCGGTGGATGGCGCTACGCTTATCCACCCTACGCCGCGTCCCGATGCCGGCGGCGACGGCGGGCGCCGGCCAGCCAGACGACGAGCGTCCATCGCTACGGGAACACCGGCCCGCCCCGTTGCAACTGGCCCTGCGTTGGAAGCTGCGAGGCATCCCAACCGCCTCCCAGTGCGCCGATCAGCGCGACGCTCGCTTCCAGGCTTTGCATCCCGATCGTCAGAGCGGCCTCCTCGTCGGAAAGAGCGGTGGCCTGATTGGTCACGACGGTGGTGTAGGCGACTGTGCCGGCGCGGTACTCGTTCAGCGCAATCTGCACCGCCTGGCGGGCGAGCCGTACGGCATTGTCCTGCACGACGGATTGTTGCTGCAGGATTCGCAGCGTGGACAATGCGTCCTCCACCTGCTGGAACGCAGTCAGAACGGTCTGCCGGTAGGTCGCCACGCTCTCATCGTACGTCGCGCGTGCCGCGGTCACCGCAGCGGGCCGGGCGCCGCCGGAGAACAGCGTCTCGCTGGCGGCGCCGCCGATCGACCAGATGCGGTTGCTCGCCTGGATCAGCGAGCCGAGCGGGTTGCCGACATAGCCGTACAGCGCCGAGAGGCTGATATCGGGATAATACGCCGCGATCTGCACCCCGATCAGCGCATTCTGCTCCTGCATCGCGCGCTCGGCGGCGGCGATGTCGGGTCGTCGCTCCAGCAGCGCGGAGGGCACGGTTGGTGGCGCGACCGGAACCTCGGCGGCGAGCGGTCCGGGGGGCAGGGTCAGTTGCGCCGGCGCCAGGCCCGCCAGCACGGCGATCGCATGCTCAAACTGCGCGCGCGCAACGCCGACGTTGATGGCCTGCGCTCGCGTCGTCTCCAACTGGGTCTGTGCCGTAATCACGTCGGACCGCGCCGCCGTGCCAGCGTTGTACTGGTTCTCCGTGATGCGCAGCGACCGCTCATACTCCGCCACGGTCTGGTCCAGCAGACGCTGCATCGCATCTGATCCGCGCAGTTCGAAATAGTCGGTCGCCAGCGTCACCTGGGCCGATAGCTGCGCGTTGGCGAGATCGCCGGCGCTGACCTGTGCCGCCGCGGCGCTGCTCTCGATCTGCCGGCGGATACGTCCCCACACATCGAGGTCCCAGCTCAACGACGATTGGAGATTGTAGCTGGTGCGGGTCGTGCTTCCGCCGCCGAAGCTGCGGCCGCTGCTGGTCGTGCCGCTCGGGACCGTCACCGAGGGCGTGACAATGGCACCCGATCCTGAAGACGACGAGGTGCCGCCTCCGCCGCTTGACCCCGTCACGCCGGCATTCAGCCCCAGCACGGGGAACAGGTTGGCGCGCGCGACCGCAACCTCGGCCGCCGCAGCGCGATAGGCGGCCTCGGCTTCCTTCACCGTCTGGTTGGAGATGCTGACCTGCCGTTCCAGGCCATCGAGCACCGGGTCGCGGTAGACCGACCACCACGCGCCGCGGTCGATCGCGTCCATCGGCGTTGCCGGCTTCCAGCCCAGCAGCTCCTTGAAGACAACGGGCCTCGGCGCGTCAGGACGCTTGTAATCGGGACCCACCATGCAGCCCGACAGCGCCGCGAGCGCCGCGGTGCCAAGCAGTCGCGGAAGCCGCCTCACGCGCCGGGCTCCGGAATCCCGCCGGACGGCGCGCCGGATGTGAGCCGGTCCCAGTGCGCCTTCGACCACAGGCGGAACCGGTCGAGATACAGATAAACCACGGGCGTCGTGTAGAGCGTCAGCACCTGGCTGACCGCCAGCCCGCCGACGATGGAGATGCCGAGCGGCTGGCGCAGCTCCGCGCCCTCCCCGGTACCGAAGGCGAGCGGCATGGCCCCAAGCATCGCCGCGAACGTGGTCATCATGATGGGGCGAAACCGCATGTGGCAGGCCTGCCTTATGGCATCCAGCGTGTTCATCCCATCCTGCCGCTCGGCCTGCAGCGCGAAGTCGATCATCATGATCGCGTTCTTCTTGACGATACCGATCAGCAGGATCACGCCGATCAGTGCGATGATGCTGAACTCCGTGTTGAACAGCATCAGCGCCGACACCGCTCCCACGCCGGCGGACGGCAGGGTCGAGAGAATCGTCACCGGATGGATGTAACTTTCGTACAGCACGCCGAGCACGATGTAGATCGCGGCGAGCGCGGCGGCAATCAGGATCGGTTCGTTGTCGAGAGATTGCTGGAACGTGGCGGCGGTGCCCTGGAACGTGCCGTGGATGGAAGCGGGCAGGCCGATCGTCTTCATCGCATCGTGGATCGCCGCGGTCGCGGCGCTCAACGAGGCGCCGGGGCGCAGGTTGAACGAGATAGTCGAGGCAACGAACATGCCCTGGTGGTTCACCGCGAGCGGCGTGTGGCCACGCTCGAAATGACTGAACGCGGCGAGCGGAACCATCGTTTCGACCACGGTGCTATCCGACGAGCCGGTCGAGGCCGACGATTTTCCCGTGGCGGCAATCGAGTTCGTCGCCTGGTTGCGGGCTAGCTGGGTGATTGCCTGCGCCGAGGCGCTGCTGGTTGCCGAAGCTCCGCCGCTGACGGTGCCGGCCACAGCGTTGGTCGTGCCCGTCCCGGACGGATTGGCGCCGCCCGCGGTGCTGACCCAGATGTCGTTCAGCGTCTGCGGGTCCTGCCAGTAGCGCGGCGCCAGCTCCATCACGACGTGATACTGGTTGAGCGGATTGTAGATGGTCGAAACCTGACGCTGACCGAACGCGTCATACAGCGTATTGTCGATCGCGGCTGGGGTGACGCCGAGCCGCGCCGCGGTCGGCCGGTCGATGTACAGATCGGTCTCCAGCCCGCGCTGCTGCTGATCGGAGTTCACGTCGGTCAGCAATGGCTCCTTCTCCAGCGCCGCCGTCAGCTTCGGCGCCCATTGATACAGTTCCTCCGCGGTGTCGGCTTGCAGGGTGAACTGGTATTGCGCATTGGTTTGCCGCCCGCCGACGCGGATGTCCTGCACTGCTTGCAGGAACAGCCGTGCGCCCGGCACCTGCGCAAGGTGCGGCCGCAGCCGGGCGATGACGCGGTCGGCGGAGATGTGGCGCTGGCTCAGCGGCTTCAGCCCGATGAACACGAAGCCCGAATTGGTCTGCCGGCCGCCGGTAAACCCGACCACCGTGTCGACCGCGGGGTCCTGCTGGATGATCGAGACGAACTGCCGCATCTTCAGGCTCATCGCCTGGAAGGAGATGCTCTGGTCGCCGACGATGCCGCCGATCAGCCGCCCGGTGTCCTGCTGCGGGAAGAAGCCCTTCGGGATAACGATGTAAAGCGCGATGTTCAGGGCGATCGTGGCGAACAATACGAAAATCACCAGCAGCGAGTGCCGGAGCGCCCATTCCAGCGTGCGCGCGTAGAACGCAGCGGCCCGCTCGAACACGGCTTCACTGGCCCGGTACAGCCGCCCCGGCGTATGGTCGGGCGGACGCAGCCGCAGGAACCGGGAGCACATCATCGGCGTGGTGGTCAGCGAGATCACCAGCGAGACCAGGATCGCCATCGACAGCGTGACGGCGAATTCGCGGAACAGACGGCCGACGATGCCGCCCATCAGCAAGATCGGCAGGAAAACCGCGATCAGCGACAGGCTGATCGTGAGCACGGTGAAGCCGACCTCGCGCGCGCCGGTCAGCGCCGCCTGCATGCGCGGCATGCCGGCTTCCATGTGGCGCGAGATGTTCTCCAGAACCACGATCGCGTCGTCCACCACGAAGCCCGTGGCGATGGTCAGCGCCATCAGCGACAAATTGTCGATGCTGTAACCGAGCAGGTACATCGCGCCGAACGTGCCGACGATCGAGACCGGCACGGCGACCGAGGGAATCAGCGTGGCGCGCCAATTGCGCAGGAAGGCAAACACCACAACGATCACCAGCCCAACCGCGATCAGCAGCGTGCGCTGCGTATCGGCAAGCGAGCCGCGGATGGTGGTGCTGCGGTCGGATGCCAGCATGATGTCCACATCACCGGGCAGCGCCGCCTGCAGCGACGGCAGCACCGCTTTCACGCCGTCCACCGTCTCGATGATGTTCGCGCCCGGCTGACGATACATGATCACCAGCACCGCGCCCTTGCCGTTGGCCAGGCCGAGATTGCGAAGGTCCTCGACCGAATCCTGCACGTCCGCCACATCTGACAGCCGTACCGCGGCGTTGTTGCGGTAGGCGACGACCAGCGGCTTGTACTGGTCGGCCTTGCTCGCCTGATCGTTGGTGTAGATCTGAAAGTGACGATCGCCCTCCTCGATGGCGCCTTTCGGACTGTTCGCGTTGGCGGAGGCGAGCGCGGCGCGGATGTCCTCCAGGCCGATGCCGTATTTGAACAGCGCACCGGGATTGAGCTCGACGCGCACGGCGGGCAGCGCCGAGCCGTTCACGTCCACCTCGCCGACACCCGGAAGCTGCGACAGCTTCTGCATCAGCACCGTGTCGGCCGCGTCGTAGAGCTGGCCGCGGGTCAGCGTGTCGGAGGTCAGCGCCAGGATCAGGATCGGCGCGTCGGCGGGATTCACCTTGCGGTAGGTCGGGTTGCTTTTCAGCGCGGTCGGCAGGTCGGCGTGCGCGGCATTCAACGCCGCTTCGACATCCCGCGCCGCGCCGTCGATGTCGCGGTCCAGGCCGAACTGCAAGGTAATGCGGGTCTGGCCGACGGAGCTGCTCGATGTCATCTCGGTCACGTCGGCGATCTGCCCGAGATGCCGTTCCAGCGGCGCGGCGACGCTGGTGGCCACCGTGTCCGGACTCGCGCCGGGCAGCATCGCCTGCACCGAGATGGTGGGAAAATCCACCTGCGGCAGCGGTGCGACCGGCAGCCGCGGATACGCGAACGCGCCGGCGAGCGCGATACCGATCGTCAGCAGCGTTGTCGCGACGGGCCGCGCGATGAACGGAGCCGAAAAATTCACGGCTTGACGGTCTCGGGCCCAGAAGCGGGCTTGCCCTCGCCGAAGCGGCGGGCGATGCGGTCGAACGCCAGGTAGATCACCGGCGTGGTGAACAGCGTCAGCACCTGGCTGACGATCAGCCCGCCGACAATCGCGATGCCGAGCGGCCGGCGCAGTTCGGACCCGGTGCCGGTGCCGAGCATCAGCGGCATGGCGCCCAGCAGCGCCGCCATGGTGGTCATCAGGATCGGCCGAAACCGCAGCAGGCAGGCCTCGTGGATCGCCTCGCGCGGCGGCTTGCCCTCCTGCCGCTCCGCCTGCAGCGCGAAGTCGATCATCATGATCGCATTCTTCTTGACGATGCCGATCAGCAGCACGATGCCGATGATGCCGATCACGTCCAGATCCACGCCGGCGATCATCAGCGCCAGCAGCGCGCCGACGCCGGCCGACGGCAGGGTGGAGAGGATCGTCACCGGATGGACGAAGCTCTCGTACAACACCCCGAGCACGATGTACATCGTCGCCACCGCCGCCAGCACGAGAAACACCTCGTTGCTGAGCGACGATTGAAACGCCAGCGCCGCGCCCTGGAACCGGGTAACGAAGCTGCCCGGCAAGCCGATATCTTTCTCAGCCTGCGCGATCTCCGTCACGGCGGCGCCGAGCGACGCACCCTGCGCCAGGTTGAACGAAATCGTGGTGGACGGGAACTGGCCGAGATGGCTGATCTGCAACGGCGACTTCTGCTGCGTGACCTTCACGATGGCAGAGAGCGGCACCTGGCCCGAGCCGGACAGCGGCGTCCCCGTGGTGGTAGAGGCCGTCGAGGAGGGCAGATAGATCGAGTTCAGCGACTGCAAGGATTGCTGCAGCGCCGGGTCGGCTTCCAGTATCACGCGGTACTGGTTCGACTGGGTGAAGATGGTCGAGACGATGCGCTGGCCGAACGCGTCGTACAGCGCGTTGTCCACGGTTGCCGGCGTGACCCCGAACCGTCCCGCGGTCGCGCGGTCGATCGTGATATAGGCAGCAAGCCCGCTCTGCTGATTGTCGCTGGCAACATCCGCCAGCACGGACGATTGCTGCAGCTTGGCCACCAGTTTGGGCACCCAGGCGTCGAAGGCCGTGGGATCGGGGTCCTCCAGCACGAACTGATACTGCGTTGGGCTCACGCTGGTATCGATCGTCAGGTCCTGCACCGGCTGCATGAACAGCTTGACCCCTGCCACGCCCGCGGTTTCCCGTTGCAGCCGGCGGATGATGGCGCTGGCGCTGTCGCTTCGCTCGTCGTGCGGCTTGAGGTTGATCAGGAACCGGCCGCTGTTCAGCGTCGCATTGGTGCCGTCCACGCCGATGAACGACGACAGGCTCACCACGTCCGGGTCCTTCAGGATCGCCGCGGCAAGCGCCTGTTGGTGGTCCGCCATCGCCGCGTAGGAGATGGCCTGCGACGCCTGGGAGACGCCCTGGATCACGCCGGTGTCCTGCACCGGGAAGAACCCTTTCGGAATCACGATGTACAACACGACGGTCAAAACCAGGGTCGATACCGCGACCAGCAGCGTGACCGGCTGACGGTCCAGCACCCAGTTCAGCGCCACGCCGTAGCGGGCGATCACCCAATCGAAGAACTGGCCGGTCACACGCTCGAACCGGCCGGTCTGCTCCGGCGTCTTGTGGCGCAGCAGCCTGGCGCACATCATCGGCACCAGCGTCAGCGAGACCACGGCGGAGATCACGATGGTCACGGCGAGCGTGATCGCGAACTCGTGGAACAGCCGGCCGACCACCTCGCCCATGAACAGCAGCGGGATCAGCACCGCGAGCAGCGAGACCGTCAGCGAGATGATGGTGAAGCCGATCTGCTCCGAGCCCTTCAGCGCCGCCTGTAGCGGCGGGTCGCCCATTTCCACGAAGCGGGCGATGTTCTCGATCATGACGATGGCGTCGTCCACCACGAACCCGGTGGCGATGGTCAGCGCCATCAGCGACAGATTGTCGATCGAAAAGCCCCAGAGGTACATGGCCGCCAGGGTGCCGACCAGCGAGAGCGGCACCGACAGGCTGGGGATGATGGTGGCCGGCACGTTGCGCAGGAACAGGAAGATCACCAGCACAACCAGCGCGACGGCGAGGCCCAGCTCGAATTCCACGTCGGCGACCGACGCACGGATCGTCACCGTGCGGTCCGTCAACGGCGTCACGGTGATCGCGGCGGGCAGCGACGTTTGCAGTTCCGGCAGCAATGCCTTGATGCTGTCCACCGTAGCGATCACGTTGGCGCCCGGCTGGCGCTGGACGTTCAGGATCACCGCCGGAACGGTGTTCATCCAGGCGCCCAGCTTTGCATTCTCCGCGCCGTCGATCACGGTTGCGACGTCGGAGAGCCGCACCGGATGGCCGTTCTTGAATGCAACGATCGCGTCGCGGTAATCGGCCGCGCTGGCAAGCTGGTCGTTCGCGTTGATGGTCGAAGACTGTGCCGGTCCGTCGAAATTGCCCTTCGGCGTGTTGACGTTGATGTTGCCGATCGTGGTGCGAAGGTCGTCGATGTTCAGCCCGTAGGCAGCCAGCGCTCGGATATTGGCCTGGACGCGCACCGCCGGCCGATGGCCGCCGCTGATGCTGACCAGCCCCACGCCCGGAAGCTGCGAAATCTTCATCGCCAGCCGGGTGTCCGCCAGATCCTCGACCTGTGTGAGCGGCAGGGTTTTGGACGTGACTGCCAGGGTCAGCACCGGCGCGTCGGCCGGGTTGACCTTGGCATAGATCGGCGGGGCGGGAAGGTCGGATGGCAACAGGTTGCCCGCGGCGTTGATCGCCGCCTGCACCTCCTGCTCGGCGATGTCCAGACTCAGGTTCAAGTTGAACTGCAGGGTGATGACCGAGGCGCCCGCCGAACTTTGCGACGACATCTGGCTGAGCCCCGGCATCTGGCCGAACTGCCGCTCCAGCGGGGCGGTGACGGCGGATGTCATCACCTCCGGGCTCGCGCCGGGGTAGAGCGTCTGCACCTGGATCGTCGGGTAGTCCACCTCGGGGAGCGCCGACAGCGGCAGGAACGTGTAGGAGACGATGCCCACCAGCATGATCGCGGCCATCAGCAGCGTCGTCGCCACCGGGCGAAGAATGAAGATGCGCGACGGGTTCATCGGACGCGCGCCAGCTTAGTTGGCACCCGCTGGCCCCTGGCCTTGCGGGGGCCGGCGGTGCTGACGCGCGGGCTGATCCGGCGCCTGACCGGCCTGCCCGACGCCAGTGTTCGGCACCGTGACTTTCATGCCGTCGCGCAGCCGGTCGGCGCCGTCCACGACCACATTGTCTCCCGGGTTCAGCCCCGACAGGATCGCGGTGTGGGTGCCATCCGTCGGACCCGTTTTCACCGGGCGCACCGAGACCGTGTTGTCGGAATTGACCAGATAGACATAGGTGCCCGGGGCGCCGGTCTGGATTGCCGCGTTGGGCACCAGCGTTGCGTCCTTGAGCGTATCGACCAGCAGCCTGGCGTTGACGAACTGTTGGGGAAACAGCGCTTCATCGGTATTGGCGAAGGTCGCACGCAGCTTGAACGTGCCGGTGGTGACATCGACCACGTTGTCGATCGTCTCCAGCTTTCCTGTCGCGAGCTGCGTGGTGTTGCTGCGGTCCCACGCGGTCACCGGCAGCGTCGCCCCCGCTTTCAGGCGTTGCTGGATCTGCGCAATGTTATCCTCGGGCAGGGTAAAGATCACCGTGATCGGCTGCAGCTTGGTGATGACGACCAGACTGGTGCTGCCGGCGGCCTGGATGTAATTGCCGGGATCGACCAGCCGCAGCCCCACGCGCCCGTCCACCGGCGCCGTGATGTGGCAGTAGACCAGGTTCAGCTTCTGCACATCGATGGCGGCCTGGTCGGTCTGCACCGTGCCCTCGTACTGCCGCACCAGGTACATCTGGTCGTCCACCTGCTGGCGCGCGATCGAATCCTGCTTGTTCAGGGTCTGGTAGCGCGCCAGATCGACCTGCGCCTGCTTCAGCAACGCCTGGTCCTTGGCGAGCGTGCCCTGCGCCTGCTCCAGCGCGACCTGGTAGGGCCGCGGGTCGATTTGCGCCAGGAAGTCGCCCTTCTGGACGATCTGGCCTTCGCGGAACCCGACCTCGACCAGCGTCCCGCTGATCTGCGTCTGCACCGTCACGGTCGCCAGCGGCGTGACCGTGCCCAGGCCGTTGAGCGCGATCGGCATGTCGCCCTTCGTCGCCGGCGCGTCGCCCACGGCCTGCGGCGGCTCAGGCCGCGGCCCGCGGGGGCCCTGCGACCAGGGGTGCCACCAGACGATCGTGCCGATCCCGATCACCAGCAGCCCGAGAACGACCAGCCAGCCCTTGGGCAACGGGCGTCGCCGGGTACGCACCTTCGGCGCCGGGGCTTCGCGCGGCGGCGTTGCCGGCACGGTCTCCCGTTCGCGGGGCAGCACTTCCGATTCGGTGACCTGGTTGTCCATCGGCTCGCCTACCCCAAGTGCCGAGACGCGCCCGGGCGCATGCCGAGCCACGCGGTCGAGGCCCGGCCGACGTTCGCGCCGCGGACGACGGAGCCACCGCCAATAGAACACACACCGGAATCGATGTCAGCCACAGGCGAGAAAAGGCGAGCTATCCGCCGCGCCGCCATTAAATTTTAATTTAGTGGCGCTTGCGCAGTCGATTTGCCTTATCGGCAGGGTTGGCGGCTAGAAGTAACCACTGTTGCCACATGCCGAACGCAACAACAACACACCAACGATGCCGAAGGTCCTTCTGATCGAAGATGACGACGAAACGGCGAGCGAGATCGTCGCCGACCTGGGCATGCGCGGGTTCACGGTCGAGCGGGAGGCGGATGGGTCGCGGGGCCTCGACCGCGCCCGGTCGGAGATCTGGGATGTCCTGATTGTCGACCGCATGCTGCCCGAGATGGACGGCCTGACGATCATCGAGGCGCTCCGGCACGATGAGAACCATACGCCGGCCCTGATCCTCAGTGCCCTGGGCGGCACGGACGACCGGGTGAGAGGGCTGAGGGCCGGCGGGGACGACTACGTCACCAAACCATTTGCGCTGGAGGAGCTGTCGGCCCGGTTGGAGGCGCTGCTTCGCCGTCCGACCGACGCGCGGGAAACCGTGCTGCGCGCCGGATCGCTCGAAATCGACCTGGTCGAGCGCGTCGCGCGTCGCGGCCAGCGGATTCTCGATCTGAAGCCGCGCGAATTCCAGTTGCTGGCCTATCTGGTTCGCCGGCAAGGCCAGGTCGTCACCCGCGCGATGCTGTTCGAGGACGTCTGGAAATACCGGTTCGTTCCCAAGACCAATCTGGTCGACGTTCATATCGGGCTGTTGCGCCGCAAGGTCGATCTGCCGGAGGAGGCCCCGTTGCTGCATAATGTTCGCGGCACCGGATTCATGCTGCGTGCCTGACTTCATCCGCACGACGGGATTCCGCTGGGGACTGGCCGTTGCGGCGATCCTCGCCGCCGGCATTCTTCTTCTGTTCAGCTTCATCTACTGGCAAATCGAAGGAGCCTTGCGCGTCCCGATCGACGGAATTCTGCTGACCAATGCCCGGCAGATGGCGGCGCTGCCGGTTGACCAGATCCTGTCGGAGCTGTCCCGGCACCTGGCCCATGACCCGCGGCGGCTGAAGATGCTTGGCCTGTTCGAGCAGAACGGCCAGCGCCTCGGCGGCAACCTGGCAGAGATGCCGGCGGACCTCCCGCTGGATGGGATACCGCACCGGGCCATCGCGGTCCGCGCGGATGATTCCGGGCGCGAGCCGCAACCGGTCCGCATGCTGGGCGAGCCGCTTCCCGACGGCGACATCCTCCTGGTCGGGCGCGACATGGCGGATGTCGTGGAGATGCGGGCCATGGTCGAGCGGGCGCTCATTCTGGGGCTTCTGCCGGCGGTGCTGATTTGCATTCTTGGCGGCACCGTGATCGGCATGCGCGCCCAACGCCGCCTGGGCGTGCTACGCCGAAGCGCCGAACGGATCATGAGCGGCCATCTGGGCGAGCGGCTGCCGACCTGCAACAGCCGCGACGACCTCGATGAACTCGCACGGATCGTCAATCGCATGCTGGACGAGATCGAACGGCTGCTGAACGACATCAAGGGCGTCGGCCAGGACATCGCGCACGATCTGCGCACACCGTTGACCCGCGTGCGGGCCCAGTTGGAACGCGGCCGCGACCACGCGCAAACCCGGCATGAGCTGGCCGTTGTGGTCGACAAGGCCGTCGGCGGACTTGATCAGGCGGTTGCAACAATCATGGCATTGTTACGAATCACCGAGATCGAGCACAGCCGCCGGCATTCGGGATTCGCGTCGATCGATCTGGGTCAGATCGTCCGGGAAGTCGGCGAGCTCTACGAGCCCGTGGCGGAGGATAAGGGCGTGGCCCTGTCCGTCGCCGCCAACTGTCACGCGATCATTCAGGGCGATCGTGATCTGCTGATGGAAGCCCTCGCCAACATTGTTGACAATGCGGTCAAATTCACCCCTGGGGGCGGTCAGGTCGCGATCGAACTCGAGGGAGTGCCGGACGGAGTGCCGGACGGAGTGCCGGACGGAGTGCCGGACGGAGTGCCGGACGGAGTGCCGGACGAAGTGATCGTGCGCGTTGTCGATACCGGCCCGGGCATTTCCGAGAAAGAACGGCTGGCGGTCTTTCGCCGCTTCTACCGCTCGGACAAGAGCCGGCACACCGAAGGGGCGGGACTTGGGCTGAACCTGGTTGCCGCCGTCGCCAGACTCCATGGATTCCGGTTGAGGATCGTCGGCGACCCGCCGGGCTGCACCGTCGAACTGACCTGCCGGGCCGATCCGGACGTTTGACCGCTGATCGAATACGTCGGTCCCCTCCCCGCAAAAACCGCCACAGCAGGCGGCGTGACGCGGCACCAGCCGGGAGTATCGCGCTGCAGTTGATGCAGATGTCACGTGCAAGCGCGAAACCCATGTGGAAATATGGTACTGCCAAACGCGGATCGCCTGTTGGCAGTGGTTTTCGACCGAAGTGTCCACGCCCACGTTTACGTCGTGATACGGGCATGCAGCGCCCATCGAGGCGGGCTGCGCACCATTGTTCGTTGGCATAAAGCCGAGCTGGGCGCTGACTCTGCCGCCGACCGTTTAAACAGCAGGAAAACGAAGGAAAGCAAGCAATGCGTGTAAAGACGTTTGTTGCTGCCGGCATCATGGCGACGGCCATCGTGGCCGCCGGGCCTGCCGCCAAGGCCGAGTTGCTGCCGCTGCGGCACGCCGACGGCATGATGCTGCTGGCCGAGGCGACACCTGGCCAGGAGCTGGTCAGTCTGTCCGAGGACGGCTACCGGGCGGTCCACGAGATCACGTGGGCCAGGCTGGCGATCTTCGAGGGACAGACCGCCGAAGCCGAAAAGCTGCTGGTCCGGGCGAAGGCGTCGCTGGGCGAGGCGGCCAAGCTTGCCGACAAGCTGGCGGACAAGGCAAAAAGCAACGCGGGCACAACCTACATTCCGATCGATGCTCACCTGGTCATCGCCGATGATCTTGTTTACACGCCGGAAAAGGCCGAGCGTCTCAAAAAGGTGAACGAGCACCTGAAGAAGGGCGACCTCAAGAGCGCCGTCGAGGAGTTGCGCGGCGGCGATATCCTGATCAACGTTGCCGTCGCGTTGCTGCCGGTAGAGTCGACGCTGAAGGCGGTGGACAAGGCCGCCAGCCTGCTTGCCGAGGGCAAGTACTATGAGGCCAACCTGGCGCTGAAAGCCGCCGACGACGGCATCATCGTCGAGTCCCGCAGCCTGGTGGACGTCGTCAAGGCGCAGCCGGAGACGAAGAAAGGCTAAGGCACATCCGATGCGCGGGCGCTTCCGGCCGAAGCGTCCGCAGGACGGCCGGCCGCCGGCGTTGCGCGAACATGCCTGCCGGTGGTCCGACGCCGACAGACCTTGGGCCTTTCAACCGCGCAAGTCGCCATGCTAAGCGGGCCGCGGCAGAGAGTTTCGAGGCAACGCAGGTGGCCGCGCGGTCGCATAGCAGTTCACCGGAGCCGGCGGTTACGGTGGCCGGCGCCGGTCCAGCGTGATGATGCGGCGCCTCGATGATCTGTTGCGTCTTTCCATTGCCAGCATGGTTGCGGGCGGCCTGGTGGGGCTGCTGGGCGGAGGCTTCCGTTACCTTCTGGGACTGGCCGACCATCTCCGGAGCGCGCTGATCGTCCAGGCGCACGTCGCACCCGTCTACGGGGTGTGCGCCACGCTGCTCGCGGTCGGAACGGCGGCGGCGCTGGCGCGCTGGATGGTGGTGCGGTTCGCGCCGATCGCGGCGGGCAGCGGCGTGCAGCACGTCGAGGCCATGATGCGGGGCGAAGTGAGACCCGCCGGCGCCGCGGTCATTCCGGTGAAGTTCATCGGCGGCCTGCTGGCGATCGGCGCCGGTCTGGCGCTTGGCCGCGAGGGTCCGACGGTCCAGATGGGGTCCACCATCGGCACGTTGCTATCCCGCAGCGTGCTGCCCAACGCCCCTGATCGAATGGTCGTCGATGCGGCCGGAGCAGGCGCCGGGCTCGCCGTGGCATTCAATGCGCCAATCGGCGGGTCCATCTTCGTGTTCGAGGAACTCACGCGAAGCTTTACGCCACGCCTTGTCATCGCGACCATCGGCGCGGCCGCGGTCGCCGTCGCGGTGATGCGGTTGATGCTGGGGGACCACCAGGAGTTTTCGGCCGGTACGCCGACGTACCAGCCGATCGGGCAGTTGCCGCTCTTCCTTGGGCTAGGTGCGCTGCTCGGACTCGCGGGAGCGGGATACAATGCGCTGACCCTCGGTTTTCTCATTGTTGCCGACCGACTGTCAGCGATACCCTCGCTCGTCCGCGCGGCCGCCATCGGCGTTGTGGTCGGCGCCGCCGGATGGTTCGCCCCCGCGCTCATCGGCGGCGGCGACGTTCTGGCGCAAGGCATGCTGAGCGATATAAGCGCTCATCTCGCCACGACGTCGCTGGCACTGATTTTCGTCGCACGATTGGTGCTTGGACCCGTTTGTTACGCGGCGGGGACGCCGGGAGGGCTGTTTGCGCCGCTGCTGGCCGTGGGCGCAACGTTCGGGCTCCTGTACGTGCGTGTCGTCGATCTCTGGCTCCCTGGCGTGCCGCTTCCACCGATCGCTTTTGCCGTGGTTGGCATGGCCGCGCTGTTCACAGCGGTCGTCCGCGCGCCGCTCACCGGCATGATGCTGACGATCGAGATGACAGGCCGGGCCGACCTTGCGCTTGCGATGTTGTTCGCTTGCCTCAGCGCTGCCGTCGTCGCCACGGCCGTGGGCAGCGAGCCGATCTACGATAGCCTCCGCTGCCGGATGCTTGCCGCCATGAATGGATCGTCCGGACCGGTCGAAAAACCCCTGAGCGCTGTGCAGGCTGTCGGTCTCGCAACACCGGGTTAGCTGTCCGCTGCCTGGGATGACGCGATATAAGCTCGGCCAGATAAGTTCGGCCAGCGGTCCGAGAAGGACGGTGCGGCCGAGCCGTACTGATCCATCTTGCGGGCACTTATGCGACCCGCGCAGGACCGCTTTCCGCGCCGGCCGCTCCCGCCCAAGACCGTGCGAGACCTCGCATGCCTTCCTCGATGGAGATCACCGGTGCATAGCCGAGCTCGCTGCGCGCCTTGGCATCGCTGACCGAGACCTCCCGGAAGAACAGGTTCACCGCGGTCTTGGACAAGGGTGGCTCACCACCTGTCAAGCGGCCCAGAACCGGCCAAACGGCCTCCCCCGTCGCGGCGATCAGGTCGGCGGCCCAGAGCGGCGCCCCCCATCGCGGCGGCGTCACGCCGCATGTCCCGACCAGCCGCGTGATGAACGCTTCGAACGCGACCGGCTCGCCATCGGTAAGGAAGTAGACCTCGCCGCCCCGGCCGCGCTCTGCCGCCAGCTTCATGCCGTGGCTGACGTTGGCGACGTGGCACGTGGACATCCGGTGATGGCGGTCACCGAACCAGATCCAGGTTCCGGCCTGCATCGCGGCGGCAAGGCGCGGCAGCAGGGACGTGTCGCCCTCGCCCCAGATGAACCGGGGCCGCACCACCACGGTCCGCAGCGACGGGCCGTTTGCGGCGCGCACCATCTGCTCGGCCAGGGCCTTGGAGCGCGGGTACGGCCCATTCGGGTGGAGCGGAATCGGCCGGGTCTCGTCGGCATCGATGATCGGTCCGCCGTCGGCCAGCACGGCCTCGGTCCCGACATGCACCAGGGTCGGCACGCCGGCCGCCCGAGCGGCCGCGATGACGCTGGCGGTGCCCTGGACGGTGTCGCGCTCGAAGTCCCTCCAGTCACCCCAGAGCGCGACCTTCGCGGCGGCGTGAAACACGACCGTGCAACCGCGCATCCCCTCCGTCAGGGCCGCGATGTCGCCAAGGGCGCCCGCCACCGGCATAGCCCCGCGGCGGCGAACCACGTCGGCCGATGCGGATGAACGAGCCAAGGCCCGGACCGGCCTCCCGCCCGCGACCAAATCCCCGATCAGTTGCCGCCCGACGAAGCCGGAGCCGCCCGTGACGAACACGGAAGTTTCATTGGTTTGCCGCCGCGCGGCGGCATCCCGGCCTTCAGCAGCAACCACGGCGCTATCTCCCGCCTGTTGCCCCGTCTGTCGCGGAGACAAACACACCCTGCTGCGGCGCCCCGGCCCATGGCAACCACTCGTTCAGGGCGGGTGCCGCGCTTCTGGGGGACGCTCCCCGCCCGCAAATCACCGAATGAGGCGCTTGGCGACCCTCCGGCGGCCCAGCGGCAGAGAATGCTGCGCCGCCAACAGACGCTTGCAAGGCCAGTCTCAACGATGGCACGAGTGGTCTCGGGTCACGCGCGAAGGCCGCGCGCGAACGAGGTAAGAGGCGCCCCGTGAGAGCACTTGGTCCGTCGTGCAGCACGTTTTTGATATCGGCTGCGATATTGTCTCTTGCAGCGTGTCAGCCGGAGAAAAAGGCCGAAGCGCCGCAGCCTCGCCCGGTCCGGACGGTGACGGCCGCGCGGCAGGAGGCCGGCGACACCGTGATCCTGACCGGCCATGTCCACGCCGCCGATGAGACCGCAATGGCGTTCCGAATCGGGGGACGCATGGTTGAACGGCCGGTCAGTGTCGGCGACCAGGTGGTGGCGGGACAAGAGCTGGCCAGGCTGGACCCGCAGGACGAGCTGAACGCGCTCCGTTCGGCGCAGGCGAACCTCGCGGCCGCTCAGGCGCGGGTCACCCAGACACGCGCGGCGTTCGAGCGGCAGCGGATTCTGTTGGGGCAAGGCCACACGCCCCGTGCCCAGTTCGACCTCGCCGAAAAGTCGTTTCGCACCGCGCAGGCCGAGGTGGACGACGTGCAGGGCCGGGTGAAGATCGCCGCGAGGCGCGTCAGCGACACCCTGCTTCAGGCGGATACGGCCGGCACGGTGACGGCACGGGGCGCGGCTCCAGGCGAGGTGGTGCAGGCTGGACAGATGATCGTGCAGGTTGCCCACCAGGGCGGCCGTGACGCTGTCTTCGATGTGCCAGCCCAGGTGCTGCGAGCCGCGTCGGGCGATTCGCCGGTCGCGGTGCGCCTGACGGATGATCCCTCGGTGACCGCCACCGGGCGGGTGCGCGAAGTCGCTCCGCAAGCCGATCCGGTGACCAGGACCTTCGAGGTCAAGGTCGGCCTGACCGACCCGCCGGAGGCCATGCGGCTGGGTGCGACCGTGACCGGCCGGGTGCAGATGGACACCGCGTCGGTCATCACGATTCCCGCCTCCGCCCTGACCGAATTGAATCGCCAGCCCGCGGTCTGGATCGTCGATCCTTCCAGCCTGACGGTGTCGATGCGGGCGATCGAATTGTTGCGGCATGACCCCGGAAGCGTTGTCGTCGCCAATGGTATCGACACCGGCGACATCGTTGTGACCGCCGGCGTCCAGGCGCTCCATCCGGGCCAAAAGGTCCGGCTGCTGGGGCCATCGGCGTAATGGGCTTCAATCTGTCCGAATGGGCGCTGCGGCACCGCTCGTTCGTGGTCTATTGCATGATCGCGTCGATCATTGCGGGACTGTTCGCGTACACGCGTCTCGGTCGCAACGAAGACCCCGCCTTCGTCATCAAAACCATGGTTGTGCAGGCCGCCTGGCCAGGCGCCACCATGAACGACACGCTCCAGCAGGTCACCGAGCGGCTTGAGCGCACGCTGCAGGAAACGCCGAACCTCGATTTCCTGCGCAGCTTCACCCGTCCTGGCCAGACCACGATTTTCGTCAACCTCAAGGGCAAGACCACGGCAAGCGAGGTTCCCGACATCTGGTACCATGTCCGCAAAAGCGTCGCGGACATGCGCCACACCTTGCCGGCCGGCGTGGTCGGTCCCGGCTTCAACGACGAATTCGGCGATACCTACGGGATCATCTATGGCTTCACCGCGGACGGGTTCACCCACCGCGAGCTGCGCGACCATGTCGAGGATATCCGCTCGAAGCTGTTGCTGGTTCCGGACGTGTCGCAGATCGAGATCCTCGGCGCCCAGGACGAGCGGATCTTCGTCGAGTTCTCGATGCAGCAGCTCGCCGGCCTCGGGATCGACCGGTCTGCGCTGATCTCGGCCTTGCAGGCGCAGAATATCGTCAGCCCGGCCGGCACCGTGCAAACCGGGGACGAGAACCTGTTGCTGCGCGTCTCCGGTGCGTTCGAGTCGGAGGAAGATCTCCAGAACGTCAATTTCGTCGCCAATGGCCGGCTGATCCGCTTGCGCGACATCGCCCAGATTCACCGCGGCTACGCCGACCCGGCGCAGCCGATGTTCCGCGTGAACGGCCAGCCGGCCATCGGCCTCGCGATCGCGATGCGTGAAGGCGGCGATATCCTCACGCTCGGGCGAAACATCGAACGGGCGATGAAGGACGTCTCGGCCGATCTGCCGGTTGGGATCGAGCCGATCCTGGTTGCCGATCAGCCCCACGTCGTCGAGCACGCGATCAGCGACTTCACCACGTCGCTGGTCGAGGCGATCGTCATTATCATGGCGGTGAGCTTCATCAGCCTCGGCTGGCGCGCCGGCACCGTGGTCGCGCTGTCGATCCCGCTGACGCTTGCGATCGTCTTCCCGATCATGGACGCCGGCGGGATCGACCTGCAACGCATCTCGCTCGGCGCGCTGATCATCGCGCTTGGCCTGCTGGTCGATGACGCGATGACCACGATCGACGTCATGACCTCGCGGCTCGCGGCGGGCGACAGCAAGGAGCAGGCCGCGACCTTCGCCTACAAGTCGCTCGCGCTGCCGATGCTGACCGGAAGCTTCGTCACTGCCGCCGGTTTCGTGCCGATCGGGTTCGCGAAAAGCTCTGCGGGCGAATACACGTTCTCGATCTTTGCGGTCGTCGGCATCGCGCTGATCGTGTCCTGGATCGTGGCCGTGCTGTTCGCGCCGCTGCTCGGCGTGGTGATGCTCAAGAAGCCGAAACAATCGGGGCCGGCGAAGCCCAGCAGGATCATGGGCGCGTTCCGGCGCCTTCTGGTCGGCGCGATGCGGGCGCGCTGGGTCACCATCGGGATCACGGTCGCCTGCTTTGTCGTCGCGCTGCTCGCATCGCCGCTGATACCGCGGCAATTCTTCCCGCCGTCGGATCGCCCCGATCTTCTGGTCGATCTCAGGCTGCCGCAGAACGCTTCGATCAATGCCACGGACGCGCTGGCCGGCAAGCTCGATGGGCTGCTGAAAGACGACCCGGACGTTGCGAGCTGGAGCACCTATGTCGGCCGCGGCGCGATCCGGTTCTACCTGCCGCTGGCGGTGGAGCTGCCAAACGACTTCTTCGCCCAGGCCGTTGTCGTGGCGAAGGATTTTTCGTCGCGCAAGCGGCTCCAGGACAAGCTTGAGAAGGCGCTGGCGGAGGATTTCCCGGCCGCGGTGAGCCGGGTCTCGCCGCTCGGGCTCGGGCCGCCGGTGAGCTGGCCGGTGCAATATCGCGTCAGCGGTCCGGACGTGACCGAGGTGCGGGACATCGCGTTGCGGCTGGCGGCCGTGATGGCGCCGGAACCCGGCCTGCGGCGCGTCAACTTCGACTGGATGGAGCCGGCGCGCATGGTCCGCATCCGCGTCGATCAGGACCAGGCGCGGTTGCTCGGCCTGAGTTCGCAGGCGCTCGCAGGCGTGCTGAACGCCGTGGTGACCGGCGCGCCCGTCACCCAGCTTCGCGATGGCATCTACCTCGTCGATGTGGTGGCCCGCGCCACCGACGAGCAGCGCGTCTCGCTTTCGACGTTGCGCACCGTGCAGGTCCCGTTGCCGAATGGACGGACGGTGCCGCTCAGCCAGCTCGCGACCTTCGATTTCGAGCAGGAGTATCCATTGATCTGGCGCCGTGACCGGGTGCCCACATTGACCGTTCAGGCCGACGTCGCGCCGGGCGCGTTGCCCGAATCCGTGGTCGATGCGCTGGCGCCGGCGGTGGAAAAACTGAATGCCAGCCTGCCGCGTCCCTACCACATCGAAGTTGGCGGAACGGTCGAGGAAAGCGCGAACTCCAGGGCGTCCGTGATCGCGGTCGTGCCGGCGATGCTGTTCCTGATGATCACCTTCCTGATGATCCAGTTGCAGAGCTTCAACCGCCTGTTCCTGGTGCTCAGCGTTGTGCCCATGGCGCTGACCGGGGTTGTCGCGGCGCTGGTGATCTTCCAACGGCCGCTCGGTTTCGTGGCGATCCTCGGCATCCTGGCGCTGGTCGGCATGATTGCCCGCAACGCCGTGATCCTGATCGAGCAGATCGAAATCGAACGCAGTGAGGGCAGACCGGCATGGGATGCGGTGATCGAAGCCAGCGTGTCCCGTTTCCGGCCCATCATGCTGACGGCGATTTCCACGGTTCTCGGCCTGATCCCGATCGCGGCGACGATCTTCTGGGGACCGATGGCGTTCGCCATCATGGGCGGCTTCCTGGTGGGCACGGTCATCACCCTGGTCTTCCTGCCCGCGCTCTACGTCACGTGGTTCCGCATCAGCGAGACTGCGGCGCGGAGCGACGCACTGGCGGCTGCACACGGGAGCTGACGGCCATGTCCTTTCATCCGTGCGCCGGCCTCGGTCTGTGACCAAGACCGCCAAGCCCGTCGGTTTGGTGTCCGCCGCGATTGCGCGGGCGACAGGCTTCCTCGCCTTTTGGCTGATGCTGGCTGGCGTCAATCCGGCCGACCTTCCGGCGGCGGTGATCGCGGTCGTGGCGGCGACCTGGACGAGCCTGCATCTGTTGCCGCCAGGCACGTGGCGCCTGTCGCCGATCGGCGTGGCCAGACTCGCGCTGCGGTTTCCGGTTCAATCCGTCATTGCCGGTGTGGATGTGGCGTGGCGGGCGCTTGATCCGAAGCTGCCGTTGCGCCCGGGGTTCGTGACGTTTCGCTCCCAGATCCCACCCGGTACCGGCCGCGACGCGTTCTGCACGCTTGCCAGCCTGATGCCGGGCACGCTGCCGGTTGGCTCGGACGAGCAGGGGACACTGCTCGTTCACTGCCTCGATGTCGGGCGTCCGGTGGT
>Ga0182012_10001913_pt1 | contig 22709 bp, 22 predicted proteins | sample 612S2SmetaG_FD_120486 | JGI IMG/M metagenome (GOLD analysis project Ga0182012, IMG submission 120486) | Permafrost microbial communities from Stordalen Mire, Sweden - 612S2S metaG | ecosystem: Environmental > Terrestrial > Soil > Wetlands > Permafrost | place: Sweden: Stordalen | collected... | reverse complement strand
GACCTCGCGCTCGCCCAGCTCGATGACCGAGGTCCGGGTCGGCTCGGCATCGGTGTCCTTGACGATCGAGAAGTGCCGGCTCCCCAGCGAGGCGATCTGGGGCAGGTGGGTGATGCAGAGCACCTGGCCGCGCTCGCCGAGCTCCCGCAGCCTCGCCCCGACGGCGTTGGCGGTCCGTCCGCCGATGCCGGCGTCGACCTCGTCGAAGACGAGCGTCGTCGCGTTGGCGGACGCGCCGCCGGCGGTCATGATCGCGAGCATCACCCGCGAGAGCTCTCCCCCGGAGGCGATCTCCCGCAGCGGCCCGGCCCCCACCCCGGGGTTGGGGGCGATCGTGAACTCGACCGAGTCTGCCCCCGAGGGCCCGGGCTGGGTCTCGCCGAGGATCGCCTCGAAGCTCGCGTCGGCCATCGCCAGCGCGCCGAGCTGCTCGCGGACGGCCGCCGCGAACCCGGGGGCTGTGGCCAGCCGGGCCTCCCGCAGCCCCGCGGCCGCGGTGGCGAGCTCGGCCCGGGCCAGCTCGAGCTCCGCCGCGGCGCCGGCGAGAGCGACCTCGGCGCCGTTGAGCTCCTCGAGGCGGGCTCTGGCCTCGGCGGCATATGCGAGCACCGAGGCGATGCTGCCACCGTGCTTGCGGATCAGCCGCTCGAGCCCCTGCAGACGCTCTTCGACGCCCTCGAGCGTCGGCTCCACGCCGGCCACGTCCAGCTCGGCCAGGCCCTCGCCGGCGCGTTCGCAGTAGCCGGCGAGCTCGCCCGCCAGGTCCTGGGCCTCGAGCGCGCTCGCCCCGAGCCGGGCGGCGAGGCGATCGAGCTCGGGATCGACCCCGGCTAGCGCGTCAAGTCCGCCGGCTGCCTGGGCCAGCAGCTGCGTCACACCGGGCAGCTCGCCGTCCTGTGGCGCGAGCGCCTCGGCGGCGGCGCCGGCGGCGCTGTGGAGGGCGTCGCTGCGGCGCAGGCGCTCGCGGGCTCCGAGCAGCTGCTCGTGCTCGCCCGGGTCGGGCGCGACGGCGTCGATCTCGCGCAGCTCGAACTCGAGCAGGCCGAGCTCGCGCTCGCGCTGGGAGGAGAGCTCTTCCAGCTCCGCCAGCGTCCCTTCGAGCTCGCGGGTGCGCCGGAACGCCCGTGCGCAGTCCTCCAGCCGCGCGGCCTGCGCCTCGCCGCAGAGGGCGTCGAGAATCTGCAGCTGGGCGGCCGCGAGCGTCAGCTTGCGGTGCTCGTGCTGGCCGTAGAAGGAGAGCAGCATGCCACCGATCTCACGCAGGTCGGCGACCGTCGCCGAGCGCCCGTTGAGGTAGGCGCGGGTCCGCCCGTCGAGGGTGACGCGGCGGGCCAGGACGATCTCCTCGGCGTCGGCGCTGAGGCGCTCGCCGATACGCTCGCGGAGCGCTGGGGTCAGCTCGAAGCTCCCCTCGACGTAGGCCTCGCTGGCGCCGGGCCTGACGATTCCCTGGCGCGCGCGGCCACCCAGCAGCAGGTCGAGGGCGTGGGCGAGGACGGTCTTGCCGGCGCCGGTCTCGCCGGTCAGGACGTTCAGCCCGGGCGCCAGTCGCAGCTGAGCCGTTTCGATCAGCAGCAGGTTCTCGACGCGCAGTTCGCAGAGCACACCGCATCTGTAGCAGCGGGCGCCGACGGATCAGACGAGCCGAGGCCGTTCATACCCCGGTGCGCAGCTTCGCCTGCGCCCCTGGCGCGATCGGCCTGCGCCCGGCATAATCGGGGACCGTCGGCGGGAAGGAGTCCCGCCAGCTTTAGACTTCGAGCAGGCAAGGAAATGGCCGTCATCGACCCCACCCCGAGCTCACGTCCGCCCTCGGGTGGCAGTCCGCTCTGGCCGGGTGCGGAGGAACTGACGGAACGTCTCGAAGAGGAGGTCGCCAGAGCCGAGCGCTACGCGACGCCGCTCAGCCTGCTGGCGGTGCTGGTCGAGAACCTCGACGAGATCGCCGACGCACATGGTCGTGAGCTGCGCGAGCAGACGCTGGCCTATATCGCCGGCGCGCTCAGCCGGGAGCTGCGGCGCTTCGACCGGGTCGGGATCCCCGGCCGCAGCGAGCTGGCGATCGTGTTGCCCGGCGCGGACGGGCCGCGGGGTGAGATGGTCGCGCGCCGGGTGCTCGACCGGTTGCGGGCGATCAAGGTGGAAGCGGCCGACCATCGCGAGCCGCTGCGGATCTCGGTCGGACTGGCCTCCTTTCGAGCGGGGACGACGGCGGCGATGCTGCTGGGGCGGGCCAGGGCGGCGGCCGCGAGAGCCGCGAACGGCGAGCATGCGGCGGTGACGATGAGCCTGGCGGCGCAGGCGCCCGCGGAGCCGCCCCCCGCGCCTTCATAATCATCGGCGGTGCTGAGCGGATCCGAGCTGTGGCTTCTTCGTCTGATGGCCGACCGGGGCCTTGCGCTGCTGGACGCGGGGGCACTTGTGATCGTGATCGAGGAGAAGGGGGAGCTGCGGGTCGCGGCTGCCAGCGGCGCGAGCGTCAGGCTGCGGATCGCACCGGTCGAGGGCAGCGCGCTGGGCGAGCTGTTCAAGCAGGGCACGGCCGTGGCGCTCGACCGTCCGCGGGGCGCCGAGGCGGCCTTTCTGCATGAACTGGGCCTCGAGGCCCGGGCGGTCCTCGTGGCGCCGCTGGCGATGGAGGGCCACGGCGGCGGGATGGTGATCGCGACGCGCCAGGATGGCGGCTTCCGCGGGCCCGACCGCCAGGCGCTGGCTGCCTTCGCCGAGTCGGTCTCGGTCCGGCTGGTGGCCGAGCGCTCGGTCGAGATCGAACGGCTCCGCTACGGCATGGAGGCGCGCGAGCGCGAGCGGACCCGCTGGGCGCGGGAGATCCACGACGAGAGCATCCAGGGCATCGGGGCGCTGCGGCTGCAGCTGGCGAACGCCCGCGACATCGACGACCGGGAGGCCCTCAGCCGGGCGGTCGACGACGTGCTGGAGGGACTCGGCAACGAGATCGACGGTCTGCGCCACCTGATCACCGAGCTCCGCCCGGCGGCGCTGGACGACCTCGGGCTAGCGGCGGCGCTCGAGGCCCTCGCCCGGCGGGCCCAGGCGATCGACGGCCTGGATGTCAAAACGGAGATCGAGTTCGGGCGCGACGGTCACGAAGGCGAGGGGCGTCTCGACGCGGAGCTCGAGAGCACGATCTACCGTGTCGTCCAGGAGGCTCTGACGAACGTCAGCCGCCATGCCGAAGCGAGCCAGGCCGTGATCAGCCTGACCGGCAACGAGCAGTTCGTCCAGGCGAGCGTCGCCGACGACGGCAAGGGCATGCCGGGGGCCGAGCGGATGGGGCCGCGCGGAGACGGCCTGGAGGGCGGCTTCGGGACGGGCGGGATGCGGGAGCGGGCCGAGCTGGTGGGCGGCGAGCTGGAGTGGCTGCCGGGCCCCGGCCGCGGGACGATCGTGCGCCTGACGGTGCCCCTGGCGGGGCGCCCCACCGGTGAGCCGCGCGCCGAGCCGAGCTACGGCTGACCGTCGTCCGCGTCGGCGTCCTCGCCCCCGTCGCCGCGCGTGCCCCGGAGCCAGTCGGCGAGCTGCTGGCCGGCCGAGTTGACGGACTCGCCGGCGTCCTTGAAGGCGTCGCGGATCCGCTCGGAGTAGAACGAGACGGCCTCGCCCCCGTCGGCCCGGGGGTCGACGGGGTCGCTGCGGCGGGCGTACTCGCCTGAGCCGACGATCCGGTCGTACTCGCCCGAGCGGACCCACTCCATCAGCTCGTGGGTCCGCTTGACGGGCATCGGGTGGGTGACGCCGAGGTCGAGCATCAGGCGGGTCAGTTTCTCGAGGCCCCCGCCCCCCTCTTTGTAGTCGAGGCCCTGGCGCATGAAGACGTCGAGGTCGAGCTCCTCGACCATCGCCCCGGCGGCCACCGACATCAGCGTCCGGCAGACGACGAGCGGGTCGCGGGTGACCAGCGCGGCGGCCCGGTCGGCGCTCAGCTCGGTCGCCCTCCCCCACTCCATCAGCGCCGTCCGGACGGGCGCCAGCGGCAGCGGCAGCCGGGCGCTGCGGGTCATCAGGACGAGGATCTGCAGGGCCGTCCGGTAGAGCTGATGGTCGGAGAGGATGTGAGCGGCCTCGTGGGCGAAGACGGCTCGGCGCTGCCCCACGTCGAGCAGGGCGATCAACTCCGACTGGACGACGACGATCGGATGCTGGGCGCCGATCGCCATCGCGTTGGGCGAGGGGAACTGAGTCAGGTAGAGGTCGGGGACCTCGTTCATGTCGAGCGTCGCATAGGCGATCGCGTGCTCGCGCCAGACGTCCCCGAGCTGATCTTCGCCGAGCCTGACGGCCGAGCCGAGATAGCTCTGGCGCAGCGCCCGCTCATAGCCCAGCTCGATCAGCTTGCGGACGACCGTGTCGAGGTAGGGAATCGAGCCGAGCGCGGCCGTGGCGGCTTTGTCGGCGGGGTGCTGGAAGGCCCGCGGGGAGATGTCCTTGAGCTGGTGGCCCTCGACCGGCAGGTTGGAAGCCATGCGTCGAGCGTACTACCCCAGGAGCTCGCGACCCCGGTGCGCCTCGCGCATGAGCGACCGGAGACGCCCCCAGGCGCCGGCGATCGCTCCGCTCAGTCGGCCAGCCCGACGCGGCGGACGTACGCCGTGATCTCGGCCCGCGAGGAGAAGCCGAGCTTCTCGATCGCACGGGCGCGGTAGGTCTTGACGGTCCGCTCAGCGACGCTGAGCTGCTCGGCGATCTCGGGGTTGGTGAAGCCGTTGGCGATCAGCCTGACGACCTCGCGCTCGCGGTCGGAGAGAACGACGTGGTCGCCGTGGCTTTCCTCGCCTGTCGCCATCAGGGCGCCGAGGCGGGGGTGCAGGTAGTTGCCGCCGGCGACGGCGAGTCGGAAGGCCTGCAGCAGCTCGGCCGGCTCGGCCTCCTTGAGCACGTAGCTCCGGGCTCCGGCCCGGAGCGCCTGGCGCGCGTACTCGGGGTCCTCGCGCATCGTCAGGATCGCGACGGCCATCGAGGGGTGGGCCATGAAGCAGGAGGGCAGGGCGCCGAGGCTCGAGCCTCCGGGCATCGTCAGGTCGAGGGTGAGGAGGTCCGGCTTGTGCTCGCGGACTTCGCGGATCAGTGAGGGGATGTCAGCGGCTTCGGCGACGACTTCGAACTCGCCGGCCTCGCGCTCGAGGACTGCCCTGACGCCGTCGCGGACGACCGTGTGATCGTCGGCTATGACCACCGTGACCGGCCTCGTCGCGCCTGGCATGCGGTCGTCCATCAGCAGGACACCGTAGCGAGCGGCGTGGACCGAAAACGGGCGTCTGTCGAGGGCGCCGTCATCTCTAATGCAGCCATCGACGCGGGGGCCGTCAGGCATTAGCCTCGTCGTAATGAGACCGACGCTGGCCTCACCGCTGCTGCGGCGGATCATCGCCGCCTACGGCGTCAACCGGCTGGGCACCTGGTTCGGGACGATCGCGATCTCGCTGGCGGTCTTCGATCACACCCACAGCGCCCTGGCCGTCTCCGCGGTGCTCGTCGCCGCGCAGGTGATCCCGGCGTTCGCCGTGACGCCCGTGATCGCCAGGGTCGAGGCCTCGCGGCGCCGGCGCGAGCTGAGCCTGCTGTACTACTTCGAGGCGGTCGCGACGGGAGCGATCATCCTGTTCCTGGCGGACTTCTCGCTCCCCGCCCTGTTGCTGTTCGCGGCCCTCGACGGCATCGCGGCCCTCGCAGCGAACGCGCTGCTGCGGACGGAGCTGGCGGCCGCGGCGAAGCGGGAGCTCGGCGAGCTCGAGGGCGAGCAGGACGCCAACGCGGCGCTGAACGTCGTCTTCTCGCTGACCTTCGTCCTCGGCCCGGTGCTCGCCGGGGTGATCGTCGCCGCGGCGGGGGCCTCGGCCGCGCTGGCGCTGGACATCGGCTCGTTCGTCCTCTGCGGCAGCCTGCTGCTCGACCTGCACCCGCACGTCGAGGAGGCCGCCGGGGCCTCGGTCGGCATGCGCCTGCGGGCCGCATGGGAGCACGTCAGGCGTGTCCCCGCCCTCCGGGATCTGCTGATCGCCCAGGGCATCGGCCTGATCTTCTTCGAGTCGGCCGCCCCGATCGAGGTCGCCTACGCCAAGCGCACCCTGCTCGCGGGGGACCGCGGCTACGGGCTGCTGGTCACGTGCTGGGGGGCCGGGGTCGTCCTCGGCAGCGTCGTCTTCGCGCGGGCCGGGAAGGGCCGGCTGGTGCTGATGATGAGCGCCGGGACGCTCGCGATCGGCGCCGCCTATCTCGGCTTCGCCGCGGCTCCGACGCTGCTCGTCGCCTCCCTCGCGAGCGTCGTCGGAGGCGTCGGCAACGGCGTCCAGTACGCCCCCGTGATCAGCTCGCTGCAGCAGCTCACCCCGGCGGAGCTCCAGGGCCGGGTGATGGGCCTGCTCGAATCGATCAGCGCGATCACCCCGGCGCTCGGGCTGACACTCGGCGGGGTCCTCGTCGCGGCCGGCTCACCCCGTTTCGCCCTGGTTGTCGTCGGCGTCGGCGCCTCCCTGACGGCGATCGCCTTCGGGCGGATCCGCCTCGGGGTCACGACCCCCAAGCTCGCGTCCCCGGAGCTCGAGATCACCGAGGCGGGCGGGTGATAGCGGCGATCAGCGGCCAGCGCGGCGTGTTGTCCCTTTAGTACCTACGTCCGTACGCCGTTAAGGACGACAGGGACATGGACAGGCCGATCCTCATGAGACGCGTGTGGTGGGCCGGCGAGCTCGCACTCCTCGCCGGGAGCCTGTTCCTCGCGACGAGCCTCTCCTCGGCCGCGGAATGGCAGCCGATCCTGCTGGTGGCGCTACTGGCGGCGATCTACTTCGGCGGCGACCGCCTCAACTCGATCGTCGGCGACGGGATCCTGACCCCGGCCCACAGCGCGATGGTTTTGATGATGTGCCTGCTCGGCCCGGCGCCGGCGGTTCTCTTCGGGGCCGTCGCGGCGACGACGAAATCCGCGCTGCGGCGCCTGCCGGCCTCGCAATGGCTCGCGAACCTCGCATCGCTGACTGCCTACGCACTGGCCGGCTCGATGCTCTCGCGCGTGTTCGTGGGGAACATCCATGCCGGCCTGGCCCACGGGGATGTCGAATATGCGGTCTTCGGCATCGGTGTCTTCGTCGTCTCGTTCGTGACGATCTCGCTGAACTTCCTGATCGTCGCCGTCGACGTCTACATCGAAGAAGAACGGCCGGTCGGGCGCCAGTTCCGCGAATCGTTCCTGCCGCTGATCCCCGGCCATCTGACCTCGGGGGTGCTGGCGGCCCTGCTCGCGGTCGCCTACACGGCCCTCGGCCTGCTCGTCCTTTCCTGCGGTGTCCTGGTGCTGGCGATCTTCCATTACCTGACCGGCGCCCTGCTGCGCTCCGAGGACCGGGCCGAGAAGCTCGAGGCGCGCACGATTCACCTGGCGAACATGCAGGTCGGGGTCCTGAGCATGCTGATGGATGCCCTCGCACTGCGTGATCCGGAGACGAGCAGGCATGCGACGGCCGTCGCTCGCTACGCCAAGACGATGGCCCTGGCGCTGGACTGCCCCGAGGAGGAGCAGGAGGTGATCCATACCGCGGCCCTGCTGCACGACATCGGCAAGTTCACCTGGCCCGACCGGATCCTCGGAGCCGGCGAGCTGACGGACGCCGACTGGTCGACGGTCCGCCGCCATCCCCAGGACGGGGCCGCACTGGTCGGCAAGCTCGACGGCTACGGCCCGGTCGCCGACGCGATCCTCTACCACCACGAGCGCGTCGACGGCGGCGGCTACCCGGCCGGCCTGATCGCGGGCGAGATCCCGCTCGCCTCACGGATCATCGCGATCTGCTCGACCTACGACACGATGGTCGCGCGGGACACCCACGGGCCGCGGATGACGCCAAAGGACGCGATCGAGGAGCTGCGGCGACTCGCCTCGGGGCAACTCGACGGCGAGCTGGTCGAGACGTTCATCGCGCTGATCGAACGGGAAGGGCCGGAGCTGATCGGCGAAGCCTCCGACGGCTACGAGTCCGAGCTGGCCTTCGCCAGTCGCGTCAGGCGAATGGCCTCGCCGAGCGCCTGAGCCGCCGCCGGCCGGCCTCAGCGCGATCGCCCTGAACCGAGCACAACGAGAGCGAGCATGCCGGCACGTGCCGGCACGCCGCTCCCGAAAGGCCCCTGAGGAGCCTTGCAACGTGTCTACCGCGAGTACTGTTCCACGGTTTCTCCTATCTCTCCAGCCAAGCCTTCGGCCGGGTCACAGCCGACTCCATCCACGAGAAGGCCCCTACCTTTGAGTAGGTCTGCGCAGGATAACCCAGCTACACGGCGACGTCCAGTTTGCGGAACTTTGTGCACGATTGGTTGCACTTGCAGGAGCTCTGGCGCCCGAACGCATCCGCCAAAGGCCCACAAACCTCCGCGCCGCTCAAGGCCGGGGCCCGAGCTGACGAAACATGATCAGTAGGACAAGCCGAACACACGACCGACACCCAGCGAGACCGACGACAGATGCCCACCACGAAGCCCGCCCCGGCAGCCCGCAACGAGCGCCGTCTGGTGTTCACCAGCTCGCAGGCGGCCTCCTACCTGGGCGTCTCGCTGGCGACGATCCGCCGCTGGACCGACGCGGGACACATCGACTGCTACCGGACACCCGGCGGGCAGCGCCGGTTCTCGCGGATCCAGCTGGACGACTTCATCACCTCGATGAGCCAGGACGGCTCCTCGAACGCCGGCCGCGTCGCCTGAGCGGGCCCCCGCCGGCTCAGCTGGCCAGCCGCCCGAAACGCTCGCGCAGGCGCTTGTAGAAGGACGAGCCCGGCAGCTGGGCGAGCGTCGCCTGCTCGTCGGCGAAGGACGCCTCGATCGTCGCACCGGGTGCGATCTCGCCGACCGGGCGCCCGTCGACAGCCACGTCAAGCGGCTCCTGCGAGCGGTTGCGGATCGTCAGGGGGTCGCCGGGTGCGACGACCAGGGCGCGGGCGGTCATCGAGTGGGGGGCGATGAAGGAGACGACGAGCCCCGCCACCCCCCAGGCCATCACGGGGCCTCCGTTGGCGAGGTTGTACCCGGTCGAGCCGGCCGGGGTCGAGACCACGAGCCCGTCGCAGCGGACGCTGCCGGCCTCCTCGTGGTCCAGCGAATAGGAGAGCTCTGCGACCCGCTCGCCGACCTTGCGGTGGATCGCGACGTCGTTGATCGCCAGGTGGCCGGCGCCAGGCGACTCGAGCAGGATGGCGGGCAACTTGAGCAGCTCGAAGTCCCCCTCGAGGGCGCGGCGGATGCCGTCCTCGAGGTTCGCCGGCTCGACGGTCGCCAGGAAGCCGATCTGCCCGTAGTTGATCGCGAACACCGGGACGTCCGTCCCGGCGTAGTGCTGGAGGGCCCTGAGGATCGTGCCGTCGCCCCCCAGCACGATGCAGAGCTCGACGTCGAGCTTGATCTCGCTGTTCAGCTGCAGGCCTGGCCCGGGGGTCAGGCCGTGCTTGAGCGTCTCCTCGGCGTCCAGGCGCAGGACGGCGCCGGCGTCGGCGGCGCGCACCGCGAGCGTCCTGAGGGCGGCGGAGATGTCATCCGGGCGCCGGTGGGTCATCACCGTGATCTCCCTCACGGCTCGACCTGCCGCGCCAGGGTGTCGAGGCCGCCGGCTTCGAGCAGCGCCCCCGGGCGCTCGGGCTCGCAGAGCCAGATGAAGGTCTCGAGGTTCCCCTTCGGTCCCGGGAGACCCGAGGAGTGATAGGCAAGGACACCCGCACCGAGCTCGAGGGCCCGGCGCCCGACGGCGAGGAGCGCCTCACGGCGATCGCCCGGGTCGCGGACGACGCCACCCTTGCCGACCCTGCCGCGGCCAAGCTCGAACTGCGGCTTGATCATCGCCAGCACGTCAAACGGACGGGCCAGGCAGCCGAGCACCGCCCCGAGGACCTTCTCGAGCGAGATGAAGGACACGTCGATCGTCGCCAGGTCGGGCGGCCCCTGCGGCTCGGTCAGGGCGGCGGGGAGCATCGCGGGCTCGAGCGCACGGGCGTTCGTCCGCTCCAAGACCCTCACCCGGGGGTCGGTCCGCAGGCGGTAGTCGAGCGTCCCGTAGCCGACGTCCAGCGCGACGACCTCGCGAGCGCCCCGCTGCAGCAGGCAGTCCGTGAAGCCCCCCGTCGATGCGCCGACGTCGAGCGCCCTGCGGCCCGTGACGGCGAGCCCGCAGGCATCGAGGGCGTTGGCCAGCTTGATCCCGCCGCGCGAGACGAACAGCGCCCGCTGGTCGACCACGAGGACCTCCTCCGCGTCGATCAGTTCGCCCGGCTTGGCCGCCCGGCGCTCGCCGCGGCCGACCCTCACCTCGCCGGCCATCACCGAGGCAGCGGCCCTGGTGCGGGAGGGGAACAGCCCCCGCTCGGCGAGAAGCGTGTCCAGACGGCGCTTGCCCATCGGGGAAACCCTTGCACACAGCGGGCCCCGGTCGTTGCATCGGTGCCATCGGCGCTGCTTATGACGGTCCATCATCTCGATATATGGACTTTGCGACGTTTCCCGATTAGGCTTCCTCGGGTCGCCCGCGTTCCGACCCTCGTGCGACACCCGGGCCGCGCTCGTAGGGGGGCTAGCGGCCCGGGTCTTTTTTCTTGAACGCCGTCGCCGAGGGCGCACCCACCGGACTCCCGGCCCCCACGCGTCTTGGCTGTCGACTAGGGTGGATGCCAGCCACGGAGGGCCGGCAGTCCCCCGGGGGCATGTCTCCCTCCCCTGCCCCCGGGGCCTGCCGCCAAGCGCGTGGCGGCGGATCTGAAGATTCGGGCAGCCCCCGGGGCGGAGGTCGAGGGTCCCCGGGGGCCACCCATGCAGCCAGGGGGCGGGGCCGCACGGAAAGTCTAACCGACGTCGCCCCGTCGCGTCCGCAGGACCGTCGCCCCGCCGGGCCGGCGGTTGAGTGGGCCTCGCGTCGCCGGGCCACCCCCGAGTCCCTCCCCTATGTGAGCGATGTCACATATATCCCTTGACAGGGGGTAGATTCTGTGCGAGAATACTGGACATGGACTGGATAGCTCTCCACCTCCGCAACCATTGCACCGCATACTTCCGGCTAATCCTTGTGATCGCGATAGTCCTTTACTGGACTGGGGCGATCTCGCTAACGGCCGCATACGGTGGCGCCGTGATAGTGGCAGCGGGAGCGTTCCTGATCGAACGGGGGCACCGTGCCTCCCGTTGACCGCAACGAGCCGAAGCGCGCCGGGTACTCCGAGTCGCAGTTCTCGCTCATGGAGTTCATGCGGGAGTTCCCTGACGACGCCGCGTGCCTGGATTGGCTTTGGCGCAACCGGTACTCCGAGGACGGCGAGCACGCAGAGTGCCCAAAATGCGAGCGCGTCCGCAAGTTCCACAAGGTGCGGGAACGCCCCGCCTGGGACTGCGACTCCTGCGGCCACCACCTGCACCCGCTCGCCGGGACGATCTTCCACAAGTCCTCGACCTCGCTGCAGCTTTGGTTCTTTGCCATCCACCTGATGACGAGCACTCGCTGCGGAGTGTCCGCCAAGCAGCTTGAGCGCGAGCTTGGCGTGACCTACAAGACCGCATGGCGGATGTTCACCCTGATCCGCAACAAGCTCATGGCAGACGACGGCGACCAGCTCGGAGGCGAAGTCGAGATAGACGAGACATCCGTAGACGGCAAGCCCCGCAAGGACGCCCACTGGCCCGAGGGCCTGTCGAAACGCTCCCACGGCGCGAAACTCCGTGAACGTAGTAGAGCAACCGTGTTCGCCGCCGTAGAGCGCGGCGGACGCGTCAAGGCCACAGTCCTCCCGTCCCGACGCGGCCCAGGGCTCCACGCCCAGGCCGTCGAGTGGATCGAGCCGACCGCCATCGTCTACACCGACGAGTGGCCCGCCTACAACCACCTCAGCAGGGACTTCGCGGCCCATAGTCGAGTACGGCACTCCGCAGGCGAATACGTCAATGGAGCCGCTCACACGAACACAATCGAGGGGTTCTTCGGGCACCTCAAGCCGTCCATTCGAGGGACCTACCGCAAGGTGTCCCACAAGTGGCTGCAGGGGTATCTCAACGAGTTCATGTTCCGCTACAACGAACGGCACTCCAAGCAGGCCATGTTTCACACGCTGCTCGAACGCGCCGCAGCGGCCGGCTAGCGTGGAGGACTTGCTATTTGCGCTCGTCGGGAGCCTGCTCGACGGGCTTAATGCCCTGCTCCCGCGTAGATTGCGGCGTCGGTGAGGGGCGCGCTGCCTTCTTGAGATTGCCGAAGAACTCTCCGCGCTTTGGGACGGGAACCTCATGCCCCTTGGGCGTCTTCTCGGTCGGTTCGTTGTCAGCCATCGAGCCTCCAGCGTAGTCCATGGGCAAGGCGAAGCGATTACGCGAACAGCGAGGAGCGAACACCGCTCAGACGTCATCGCCTTACCCCGCCAATGCCCGAAGCTTTGAGCTGAAGATGCACCGGGCGCACGCACACCTGAAGGACCTGGAGACTAAGAGAGACGCCTGGATCAAGGCGGCTCTGGAAACCGTCGTGGAGGAGCCCGACCCCGAGGGATCGGGCTACTACGCCGCCTACGTCACTCCCCCAGTCCCTGACCATGCAAGCCTCTCGCTGAAGGCGGGGGATTGCCTCCAATGTCTGCGCTCGGCGCTCGACCATCTCGCGTTCGAGCTCGCCGCGGCGTTCACTTCCCCGATGACCCACGAGATCGAGCAGGACAGCGAATTCCCGATCCTCGGCAACAAGGACGGGAGGGGGCAGGAACGATTCAACCAGCGGCGCGCCAAAGGCGCGCTTGCTGGTCAGCCGGCACCTGGCAGCGGACTCGCCAAGACACGCGGCATGGACCCCGCCGCTCAAGCAGTCATCGAGGGCTTGCAGCCGTACCACCGAGGGAACCAGTACGAATCGGACCCTCTCTGGCAACTCTCGTTCCTTACGAACATCGACAAGCACCGCACGATCCATGTCGTCGGGACGGTGATGGAAGGTGCCACGATGCCGGTCGGCGGCCCAAATCTGCCCGTCAATGTCGCCGCGTTGGGACTCGCTAGCGGTGAGCCCTTCATGCTGGAGATCAAGGGCGACATTGCGGCGGAAGGCCGCACAAAGGTAGCTCGGTGGCCCATGATCCCCATTGACCCAGGCAAAGAGATGCACATGGGCTTCAAGCCCGTGCTCGACATAGCCTTTGACTTTGCTACGCCTTTGGTCGGCGGGAAGGGCACCGGGATTACGCTCGGCAACCTGCACGACTACCTGCTGAGCGACGTATTCCCGCCCCTGATTCCCTTCCTGAAGTAGATCGCCGGGGCGCACCTAGCGCAGAGCCGATCCTCCCCTCACTTGGGGTCGCCTTGCCATGGTGCGCAAAGGATACCCCCCGTGAAGGGATATATGTGAGCGATGTCACAGTGACCCCCCTTCCGGCGGGGCACTATTGAAAGCGATCGAGAGAGCAGCAACTTCTCTCCTGAATCCCTCCTCCCCGAAGCGGCCCGCTCTCCCCGGCAGGCCGCCTCACTGAAACACCGAAACGGCCCGCTTCCCCGGCGGGCCGTTTCACTTGGGGGGCGGGGCCGGGCGCGGGAGCTCGGCCACGTCAGGGCCGGCCCGGCTCAGCGGCGGGTTCGGCTCAGGCCTCGACGACGGCTGAGCCGGCGCGGCTGGAGATCGCCGTCAGGACTCGTTCGGCGATGTGCCCGCCGGTGAACCTGACCTCCTCGTGAAGGAGGGCGGGCTTGCCGTGGGTCACGTAGCTGTCCGGCAGGCCGACGCGCATGATGCGGGCGCTGCCGGTGCCGGCGCCGGCCTCGTTGAGCGTCTCCCAGACGGCCGACCCGAAGCCCCCGGCGAGGACGCCCTCCTCGACGGTCACGAGCAGGTCGTGCTCGGCCGCCAGCTGGGCCATCAGGCCGGCGTCGATCGGCTTGGCGAACCGCGCGTCGGCGACGGTCACGGCGATGTCGTGGCCGCTCAGCTCCTCGGCGGCCTCGAGCGCCTTGCCGACCCCTGAGCCATAGCCGATCAGGGCGACCCGCCGGCCGGCGCTCGACGGGCCCGCCGCCGGTGCCTGTTCGAGCAGGATCTCGCCGGTGCCGATCTCGATAGGCGCCGGCTCGCGGGGCAGCTCGACGCCCGTGCCCTCGCCGCGCGGGTAGCGCAGCGCGATTGGCCCGTCGTGCTCGAGCGCCGTCCGCAGCATCCGGGTCAGCATCGCCTCGTCGCGGGGGGCCATCAGGACGATGTTCGGCAGGCAGCGCAGGTAGGCGATGTCGAAGGCCCCGTGGTGGGTGGGGCCGTCGTCGCCGACGAGACCTGCGCGATCCATCGCGAAGACGACATTGAGGCTCTGCAGGCAGACGTCGTGGACGATCTGGTCGTAGGCCCGCTGGAGGAACGTCGAGTAGATCGCGACGACCGGCTTGATCCCCTCGAGGGCCAGGCCCGACGCGAACAGGACCGCCTGCTGCTCGGCGATGCCGACGTCGAAGTACCGGTCGGGCATCGCCTTCTGGAGGATGCTCAGCCCGGTCCCCGAGTTCATCGCCGCCGTGATCCCCACGACGCGATCGTCGCGTTCACATTCGCGGACGAGCGCCTCGCCGAAGACCTTCGTGTACTGCGGCGGGCGTGGCTTCGGCGGGATCTCCCCGGGGCGCAGGTCGGCCGGACGGGTCGGGCAGCCGTTGAGGATCGAGTTGGGCTTGGCGGCGTGCCACTCCTCCATCCCCTCGAGGCCGCCTTCCTCGGCCGGCGCGAACCCCTTGCCCTTGACGGTCGCGATGTGCACGACGACCGGACGTTCGGCTGCGAGCGCCTCGCGCAGGGCCTCACGCAGCGCTTTGACGTCGTGGCCGTCGACGACGCCCATGTAGGCCCAGTCGAGCTCCTCCCACCACAGCCCGGGCGCCCAGAAGGCCTTGATCGACTCCTTCAGATGGGGCCCGAGGCGCTCGAAGGCCGAGCCGATGCCGATCGGCAGCCGCGTCAGTCCGCCCTCGACGCCCGAGCGGGCGTGCCACAGCTTCGGGTTCAGGCGGATCCGGTTGAAGTAGCGCGACAGCGCGCCCACGTTGGGGGCGATCGACATGCCGTTGTCGTTGAGGACGACGACGATCGGGGTGCCCAGGCCACCGGCTTGGCCGATCGCCTCGAAGGCCACGCCCCCGGTCATCGCGCCGTCGCCGATCACCGCCACGACCTTGCCGTCCTCGCCGCCCGACCCCTGGCGCATGCCCTCCTTCAGGCCGACGGCGTAGCCGATCGAGGTCGACGCGTGCCCGGCCCCCATGATGTCGTGAGGCGACTCGTGGATCGCGCAGAAGGGCGCCAGGCCCCCGTATTGGCGGATCGTCGCCAGCTGATCGCGGCGGCCGGTCAGGATCTTGTGCGGGTAGGCCTGGTGGCCGACGTCCCAGAGGATCTTGTCGCGCGGCGAGTCCAGCACCGAGTGCAGAGCGACCGCCAGCTCGCAGGTGCCGAGGTTGGCGCCGAAGTGCCCGCCGATCTCGCCGACCGTGTCGATGATGTGCTCGCGGACTTCCTGCGCCACGGTCGCGAGGTCCTGCTCGGACAGGCCGTGGAGGTCCTCGGGACCCTCGATCTCGTCGAGCAGGCTCATGAGGTCCTCGTGTAGATGAAGTCGGCGATGTTCTCGAGCTCTCGCGTCGATGCGACGCCGTCGCCGAGGGGGGCGAGCTCGAGCGCGCCCAGCTCCTCCAGGGCGCCCCGCGCGGTGCGGTGCGATTCCGCGGCGAGCTCCCGCGCCCGGTCGATGCCGAACTCGCTCACGTAGGTTCGCTTCCCGTGGCGCTCATCGCTTCCTCTGGGCTTTCCAAGTGCATCATCGGTACCGGTCACATCGAGTATGTCGTCGACGATCTGGAACAGCACCCCGAGCTCGGCGGCGAAACGCGTGAACGGAGCCGTCCCAGGACCGTCGGCGGTCCCCGTCAACAGTAGTACGCAGAGCACCGAGGCGCCGATCAGACGACCGGTCTTCAGCTCGTGCAGGCGGCGCAGCGCGCCCGGCCCGTCGGGGGCGGGCTCGGAGATGTCGGCGTACTGGCCGCCGACCATGCCGTTGACGCCCGTCGCCGCCGCGAGCTCGGCGGCCGCCGCCAGGACCCGCTCGGGCGCGGAGCGCTGGTGGGTCAGCAGGTGGCGGAAGGCCTCCGCGTAGAGCCCGTCGCCGGCGAGGATCGCGACGCCCTCGCCGAACTTGACGTGGCAGGTCGGCTGGCCCCGGCGCAGCGCGTCGTCGTCCATCGCCGGCAGGTCGTCGTGGATCAGGGAGTAGGTGTGGATCAGCTCGATCGCCCCGGCCAGCGGCAGGACCTCGTGCTGTGCCAGCCCCAGCGCGCGGGCGGTCGCGAGCGTCAGGACCGGCCGGATCCGCTTGCCGCCGCCCAGCAGCGAATAGCGCATCGCCTCCTCGAGGCCCGCGGTCGTCGCCTCTTCGGAGAAGCTCATCGCCTCCAGGTAGCGCTCGACCTCTTCGCGGAGATGGTCCGGGTAGCTGGCGCTCACGGGCCGGTCGCGGCCGATCGGCCTAGAGAAGCCGGTCCTGGCCGGGGGCCGGCGTCAGGATCTCGGCCCGCGTCAGCTGCTCGAGCTCCGCAGCCGCCTGGGTGGCGAGCGCCGCGCAGTCCTCGACGAGGGTCGCCGCCGCGTCGGCCGACAGCTCCCCCGAGCGCAGCTGCTCCGCCGCCCGCCCGAGGCGCATGATCAGATCGTCGAGACGCTCGGCGCTACTCATCGGATCGGCGCATTCTCGCGCACGTCGCGCAGGACTGCAGCCAGGACGCCGTTGACGAAGCCCGGCGCGTCCGCGCCGCAGAAGGTCTTGGCGCACTCGACGGCTTCCTCGATCGCCCCCTCGGCGGGGATCGGCTCCTCGGCCGGCGCCGCGTCCGGGTGGAGCATCTCGATCAGGGCGACCCGCATGATGCTCCGCTCAAGCGGCTGGATCCGCTCGACCGACCAGCCGTGGGCGTGCTGTTCGATCAGGGCGTCCAGCTCATCCGCTCGGTCAGCCGCCGCATGGGCGAGGGCGCGGGAGAAGATCGAGGCGTTCGCCCCCAGCGTCTCGGCGAGCGAGCGTTCGGTCAGATCGTGCTGGTAGAGCGCGATCACGGCGGCCCGGCGTTGCTCGGCGCGTCGCATCTAGGCGCGGGCGACGTATTCGCCGGAGCGGGTGTCGACGCGGATCAGCTGCCCCGGCTCCACGAACAGCGGCACCTGGATGACCGCGCCCGTCTCGAGCGTCGCGGGCTTGGTCCCGCCGCCGGAGACCGAGTCGCCGCGCAGGCCAGGGTCGGCCTCGGTGACCGTCAGCTCGACGGCGCTCGGCAGCTGCACGTCGGCCGGCTCGCCGTCGATGAACAGGACCTCGGCCTCCATCGAGGGCTTCATCCAGCGCAGGGGCTCAGCCAGGGTCGCCTCGGGGATCGCGATCTGCTCGAAGGACTCGCTGTCCATGAAGTGCGCGTCCGTTCCGTCGGCGTAGAGGAACTGCATCTTGCGCGACTCGGTTCGGATGTCGCGGAACTTCTCCCCCGCCCTGAAGGTCCGGTCGATCACGTTCCCATCAGAGGAGCGCCGCAGCTTGGTTCGCACGAACGCCCCGCCCTTGCCCGGCTTGACGTGCTGGAACTCGACGATCTTGAAGATCGTCCCGTCCACCTCGATGTGGTTTCCGTTTTTGAATTGGTTGGTTGAGAGCACCGCAGTAGGTTAGCCATCTCGGCTCGGCCGGCCCCGGGGCGCCCTGGCGGTGGTAAAGCGCGCCCCACGGGCGACCGATGATGGTTTCGGGATGAACGCTCATCATGCTGTCGTCCGCCTCGACGGCGCCAGCTCCCCGATCACGATCGAGACGGCAAGGCGCGTCCTGTTCGCGCTCTCGCTCGCCGGCGCTCTGGTCGTCCCCCGGGCGGGCGTCTCGTTCTGGAGCTTCCCGGCCCTCGCGCGTCCGTGGGCGCTGGCCCCGTTCGCCGTCCTGTTCCTGCTCGCCGTCCTCGACCTGCGCCAGCCGATCTCGTGGCGAAACCTCGATCTGCTGGCGCTGCTCGCGCCCGTCCTCGCGCTGGCCGACTGGACCCGCGGCGGGACGCTGCAGTTCGTCCTCCTGTACGGAGCGCTGGGCTATCTGGCGCTGCGCATGACGATCCTCGCCGGGCTCTGGGGCGAGGGCGCCGGGGCACAGCAGGGCCCGCCGTTCCGGGCCTGGCTGCCGCTGCCGTGGCTCGCGAGTGGAGTGCTCGTGCTGGCATTCGTGCACGGTCTGTGGACGCTCGACACGAGCCTCTCCTCGGACATCGGCCAGGCCGGCGTGCACGGAGCCGAGCGGCTGCTGAGCGGCCGCGCGATCTACGGCGGCGAGTCGGCGCTCGCCGCGGCCGGCGCCGGCGACCCCCATCTCGACAGCTACGGGCCGTTCGCCTACGAGGCCGTTGCCCCCTTCACCTGGCTGGCCGGCGGAATGAGCGCAGCGCGTCTCGCCGCGCTGTTCTTCGATCTCGCGACGGCCCTCGCGCTGTTCGTCCTCGGCCGACGCACACGCGACAGCGCCGCCGGGCTGACGCTCGCGCTGGCCTGGCTTGCGTTCCCGCCCTCGCTCTACGTCGCCGAACTCGGCGCCAACGACGCCCTGCTGAGCGCGTCGGTCCTCTTCACCCTGATCTGCGCCCGCCTCCCCGCCCGCCGCGGTGCGGCGCTGGCGCTGGCCGCCTGGAGCAAGCTCAGCCCGTTGGCGCTCGTTCCCCTGCTGGCCGGGGCCCGCCAGGACGGGCCCGCCCGGCCGAGACGGACGCTGCGCTTCGCGGCCGGCTTCGCCCTCGCCAGCCTCGTCATCTTCCTGCCGGTCATCGCGCACGGCGACCTCGCGAGCTTCCTCGCCAGGACCGTCGGCTTCCAGTCCTCGCGGGAACCCGCCTACTCGATCTGGGAACTCCTCGACCGGCCGGGGGCGCCCGCCGCCGGGCATGTCGCGGGCGCGATCCTGCGCGGAGTGCTGCTGGCCTGCACGGGCGTCCTTGCGATCGCCCTCTTCCGGCTCGAGCCGCGAGCCGGTCTTCCGGGAATCGCCGCCGCCGGCGCCTCGGTTCTGATCGCCCTCGTTGCCCTCGACGGCTACTTCTCCTTCACCTATCTCTGCTGGTTCGCCCCGCTCGTCCTGGTGGCGTGCCTGCTGAGCGCGGGACCGTCCGGCGAGGCCCGTGATCGCGCGAACGCACCCTCCCGGCCTGAGCTCGACGGCGGGCCGCTAGCCTTGGGCTGATGTCCTCACTGCGGGGAGTCCTCAGGTTGCGCCGGCGCGGTCTGGTCGAGCTGCTGATGACCCTGGCGTTCGCCTTCGGCATCGCCTGGACGGCGGAGGCACTGGTCGTCAAGCCCTACAAGATCCCGTCGGGCTCGATGGAACCGACGCTGGTCATCGGGGAGCGGATCCTCGTCAACCGCCTGGCGACGGAGCTCGGCAAACCCCACGTCGGCGAGATGGTCGTCTTTCACCCGCCGGCCGGCGCCGAACAGCAGGAATGCGGCGAAGCGGGCGCGCAGGTGACACCGGGCGGCGCCCCCTGCGCGACCGTCTCACGGCGCAGGGCGAGCGTCAACTTCGTCAAGCGGATCGTCGCCGGGCCGGGCGACCAGATCTACGTCTCCGCCGGCCACGTCTACCGCCGGGCGGCCGGCAAGAGCGGCTTCGTCCGCGAGCACGACCCCTACATCGCGCCCTGCGGCGGCGCCGGCGAGTGCAACTTCCCGACGCCGATCACGATCCCCCCGGGGACCTGGTTCATGATGGGCGACAACCGCGGGAACTCCGACGACAGCCGCTTCTGGGGCCCCGTCCCGACCTCGTGGATCATCGGTGTCGCCGTCGCCGCCTACTGGCCGCTCGACCGCGTCGGATCACTCTAGGCGCGATCCGCCGGCCGCAGCCGGGCCCGGGCCCGGGCGGATACGGCGCGGGCGGGGCCGCATCGCGTAACCTCGCCTGATGGCGCCCCAGCTGACCCTCCACGCGCTGGCCCCCTCGCATCCGTGCATGACCGTCGAGGCGGCCCTGCGCCTGAAGGGACTCGACTTCGACCGCGTCGACCTGCCCGCCGGAGCGCACGTCGAGCAGATGCGGGCGATCTACGGCGAGGGCCACACGACGGTGCCCGGACTGCTCGTCGACGGGGAGCCCGTCCACGGCTCGCGGGCGATCCTCGCACGCCTCGAGGAGCTCCGGGCCGAGCCGGTCCTCTATCCCTCCGAGGAGGTGCGGGAGGCCGAGCGCTGGGGCGATGAGGAGCTGCAGGACCTGGGCCGCAGGCTCCCGTGGGGGGCGTTGCATTTCCGGCCCGAGCTGCTCGCCGTGATCTTCGGCGGCACACAGCTCGACGGCCCCGGGACCGACTATGCGATCCGCATGATCCGGCTCGCCTGGAAGTACCACGGGCTGAGCGCCGCCCGCCTGCACGATGACCTGGCCGGCCTGCCGGCGAAGCTCGCGCGGATCGAGCAGTTGCTCGAGCAGGGGGTCATCGGCGGCGATCAGGCCAACGCCGCCGACCTGCAGATCGGCGCCACGATCCGGGTCCTCTGCCCGCTCGCCGACCTGCGGCCGCTGCTCGCGGGGAGCGCCGCCGAGCGTGTCTCGCGCAAACACTTCCCGCCGCTCGCCGGAGTGATCCCGGCGGGCACCTACCCCGCCGGCTGGGTGCCCGCGCCCTGAGGCGCCGGCGGGCTCGCCGCGGCGCCGGTGCGCGGCGGCGGCGGATGCTCAAGTCCCGCGGGCGGCGGGCCGATGCGAGGGTATGCGGCGAGCTCTGCGCGAGAACGCCACCTGCGCGCTGCTCGCCATCGCGGGCTCCTTGGCGACCGGCTGGCTGACGCTCTACGGGCCCGGCTGGAACGACTACGAAACCGAGGCCCGGCCGGCGTTCGAAGCGCTCGCCCACGGGCAGCTCGGCGAATTCCTGCGGCTCGCCCCCGTCTACGGCGGCTCGCTCGTCGAGCGGGCCCCCTTCGCGCTGCTCCCCGGCCTGTGGGGCGGCGGAGCGCTCGCCGTCTACCGCTCGGTCGCCGTGCCCTGCCTGGCGGCCGGCGCCGTCCTCGGCGTCTGGCTGATCGCGCGGATGCGCGCCGCGGGCCGCCCGCGGCTCGCCCGAGCCGTCATCCTGGCCCTCTGCGTCGCCAACCCCGTCACGCTGACGGCACTGGAACTGGGGCACCCCGAGGAGCTGCTCGGGGGCTGCCTGTGCGTGTTCGCCCTCCTGCTGGCCGGCGCAGCCTCGGTCGGGCCGCGGAGGGCGCTCTGCACCGGGGTCCTGCTGGGCCTCGCGGTCGCGAACAAGGAGTGGGCGCTGGTGGCGCTCGGCCCCGTCCTGCTCGCCCTCCCCCCCGGCCGGCGTGCGCTCTGCCTCGCCGCCGCCGCCGCCACCGCGGCGGCCGTGCTCGCCCCGCTGCTCCTGGCGCCCGGGGCGAGGTTCCTCGCCGGCGCCCGCGCCGCGGCCGCGCCGGGATCGGCGATCTTCCAGCCGTGGCAGATCTTCTGGTTCTTCGGCCACCACGGAGCACTCGTCCACGGCCTGTTCGGCCAGGCCAAGCCCGGCTACCGGATCGGCCCCGCCTGGGCGGGCACGGTCAGCCATCCGCTCGTCCTGCTCGCCGCCTGCCTGTTCGCTTGCGCGTTGTGGGCCTGGGCCCGCGGCGGGCGCCTCGGGACCCAGCGCGCCCTGCTGGCGCTCTGCTTCGTCCTGCTGGCCCGCTGCCTGCTCGACACCTGGGACGCCCTCTACTACCCGCTGGCGTTCCTGCTCGCGCTGGTGGCCTGGGAGTCCGGGCGCGAGGGCGAGGGGCCCCCGCTGATCAGCCTGCTCGCGAGCGCCCTCGTCTGGTTCAGCTTCCACTGGCTGCCCGGCCACGCCTCACCGGACCTGCAGGCGCTCTGCTTCATGGCGTGGTCGCTCCCGCTCGCCGGCTGGCTCGCCCGGCAGGTGTTCGCCGGCGGGCGCCCGGCGCGGGCGAGGCCCGCGGGCGCGCGCGGCGTCCCGGCTCAGTCGATCACCGTGAGCGCCTTGGGCAGGCGCGTCAGTACCTCCGCGGCCTCCGCGCGCACGACGACGAGATCCTCGATCCGCACGCCCAGCGCACCCGGCAGGTAGACCCCCGGCTCGACCGAGACGACGTTGCCCTCGACGAGCGGCTCCTCGCCGGCCGTGCGTGAGAGCCGCGGCGCCTCATGCACCTCCAGCCCCACGCCGTGGCCGAGGCCGTGGCCGAAGTTCCCGCCCTCCCCGGCCCGCTCGATCACCGCTCGGGCGGCCGCGTCGACCTCGCGCCCGCCGCGGCCGGCCCTGACCGCCTCGAGCCCCGCCAGCTGGGCGCGGAGCACCAGCTCATAGATCTCGCGCTCGCGCCCGCCGAGCGTCTCGCCCGTGGCGTAGGTCCGTGTGCAATCCGAGCAGTAGCCGTCGAGGACCGCGCCCCAGTCGATCGTCACGAGGACGTTGGGGGGGATCTCCTCGTCGCGCGGCTGGGCGTGGGGCAGCGCGCCGTGCTCGGCGAACGCGACGATCGTGGGGAAGCTCGGTGCCTGCGCCCCGAAGCGGCGCATCCGCGTCTCGAGCGCGAACGCGACCTCCCGCTCGCTGCGGCCGATCAGCCCTTCCTCGAGCGTCGCCGTCAGCGCCTCGTCCGCGAGCTCGCAGGCGGCGGCGATCAGCGCGATCTCGCCCGCTTCCTT